>ORMF010210101.1_pt1 | contig 27030 bp, 24 predicted proteins | sample 1779871 | NCBI WGS metagenome assembly ORMF01 (sample SAMEA104232316, study PRJEB22302) | groundwater metagenome | biome: forest; feature: aquifer; material: groundwater | place: USA | collected 2011-08-07 | depth 5.4 m | reverse complement strand
CTGCACGGAGTTCGCAAATCGGACGGGCGTGTCGCTCAAGCTGGCCTTCAAGCCGTTGACCGCCCGGCTGCCCGTCGAAGGCGAGTTGGCGCTCTACCGCATCCTCCAGAAAGCATTGGAGAATGTGGAGAAGCACGCCCGCGCCCGCCATGTTACCGTGCGCCTGCGGCAGCGCACCTTCGTTCAGTTGACGATCCATGACGACGGGATCGGCTTCGACCCGGAGCATCACGCGCCCAGACGAAAAGGCAACGGCGGCCTGGGTCTGCTCAGCATGCGCGAGCGAGCTAAATACGTGGGCGGCGACTTCAAGATCAAATCTGTTCGCGGCGCCGGCACCGAAATCGAGGTGCTCATTCCCCTGCCGCCAGGTGCCACGGCGGCGAAATGAACTGACTTATGAAACGAATCACTGTCCTGCTGGCGGAAGACCACACGGTCGTCCGAGAGGGATTTCGGAAGTTACTGGAGTCCGAAGACGACATCGAGGTGGTCGGCGAAGCGCAAACCGGCCGCCAGGCGGTGGCACTGACGCAGAAACTCCGTCCCGCCGTGGTCGTAATGGACATCGCGATGCCGCTGCTCAATGGCTTGGAAGCCACCCGGCAAATTCTCAAAATCCTCCCCGCCACCAAGGTGCTCATGCTTTCGGCGCACAGTGACGACGCCTACGTCGAGCAAGCGACCGAGTTGGGCGCGGTGGGATTCCTGCTCAAACAAACCTCCTCGCACGATCTGTCCCGGGCGATCCGGGAAGTCCAGAAGGGGAACACCTTCTTCAGCCCCTCCATTGCCAAGCGCCTCCGTCATCGGGATCAGCAGTCGCCGGATCGAGCGGGACTGCTCAAGAAGAAAGTGGCCCGCCTGAGTTCGCGCGAGGTGGAGGTGCTCCAACTCATTGCCGAAGGCAAAGCCAACAAGGAAACCGCCGCGGAACTGGGCATCAGCATCAAGACGATCGAAAAGCACCGCGAGCACCTCATGGAGAAGCTGGACATCCACGACACCGCCGGGCTGACCCGCTACGCCATCGGTGCGGGCATCATCGAGAGCAGCGTCCAGTTGACCATCGTCTAGCCCTCGGCACCCTTGCCCGGAGAACGTTTATTCAACCGAAACTCCGCATGGGGTAAACACCCCATAGCGCCCGTTTGGATTCTCCGCTTATATCTACCAAGCGATGAGCAACAGAACACGCTTGCGAAATGGAAAGGTAAACCGATGACGAAGAGGTCAGTATTCTGCCTCGCCACCTCCCGCAATCAGGCCGATCAGATTGTTCAACCTGGAAACCGCAGATGAACGCAGATGCAGAGGGCGTTACGACCATGAGGCCTTTCACGCTTTGAGTGAAGTGTTCTGCTCCCTCCCAATCCGGGGACAGAAGGAGTTTATCTGCGTTCATCTGCGTTCATCTGCGGTTTCCAAGCTAACCGGCATGGGCATCGCCGAGTTCGCGGCCAGGCGCTACGAAGACCCAATCAAGGCAGGTCACATCCTGATCTCCGTTTCTACCGAGACCTGCGAAGAGACGATCTCAGCCAAGGACATTTTTGAGAGAGCCGGTGCGCAGGAGATCTGCACCACCGATGAAGCTTCAGCCAGGGAACATTCGGCAACCGAGCACAGATCGCCCCCAAGGCTGCCTTGCAGCCACGCTCGGCTATAACCGCCGAAACGAGCCCTGCGGCTGTGGAAACACAGCCGCAGGGCCAGCTTGAGAATTCAGCAACCATCTGACTGACGTTCCGCGCGCGCTCCCGATGAGAATTCTTGGGTTCGTGATTCTTCTACCTGCCGGGCCTGGGCCGGAAAGTTCGCCGAGTCTCATCGTGGCCCGGGGAGAGGGACTCCGCGGATGGTGTCGTCCTGAATACGAACTTGAATGGCACAGAGGCGGGCTGGAGGTGCCAGAATCACACCGCCCAGCCCGGCCGGGTTGGCTTCGCGGATGACTGCTCAACCCATCACGGCCCCAGCTTCACGCGATAGTAGCCCGTGCCCGTCGCGGCGGCGGTCGTGTCGAGAAACGAAGTCGCCGGCCCCTCCGACGCCGGAATGCTTTGCGCCGCCGGGAGCGGAAGGAATTCGGCGCCCAAGGGATTTTTCGCGAATTCGACCGCGTATTCTTTGCCCGGTACGCTGGCCCAGGTGACGCGATACCCGCCAGCTTCCTTCACGAGGCTGGCCTTCAACACTGAGTTCGGATCCGCCGGGTTTGTGCCGGCGATGACTTCGTCCGCGTCCGTCATGCCGTCGCCGTCGGAGTCGTTCGTGACGACACTCACGGACAGATCGTCGATGACCATCGTGCCGAGGACATCGAGTCCGCCGCCGGACGCAAGACCGAACTGAATGCGTACCGCGCCGTCGGGTACCGCAACACGCTCGTTCTTTTTCTCGAACGGTGACGTGGCAAGGTCCCCGGTCCAATCGGGACTCTGGCCGTTGACCGTGAAGTCATTGTGTCCCAGGTCCGCGCCCGCCGCGTCGAAGAAGCGCAGCGTGAGCCGCATCTGACCGGTCGTGTCATAGACTTGTTGCCATTGGACATCGAGCGAATCCCCGCCGGCCGCGATGCCCTCGAGGCTGGTGGACGCATACCATTCGCTGTAGCCGCTGGGATTGGTATCGACGACGGCGAGCGCGTGGGTCGGGCTGGGGGCTTTGTCATGCAACACCACGTCGCCGCGACTATCACTGCCGCCGCGATTCCAGCCGGTCGGCGCTCCCGCCGTAGGATTATCCAACTGCGCGCCGTCCTCGAAGGTCGGGTTGGGCCAGAAATTCCGCGCCAGAATCAGCGGAGGCGGCAGCGGTTTGGCGACGGAGAAATCATCGATGACCATCACCCCGGTCGTTTCCGCCGGGCCGCCCGAGACGAGCGACACCTGCAGCCGCGTGGCGCCGGCAGGCACGGTGACTTCTTCGTTGCGTTTCGTAAAAGTAGAACAAGCGAGGTCACCCGCCCAGCCGGCGCTTTGGTTCTTCGCGACGTAATGCTTTTCGCTGAGCAGCGCATTGGTCGCGTCCCAGAACAGCACCGTAAGCCGCATCTCCCCGCCGCCACTCACGTTGAATAACTCGAACCATTGCAGTTTCAATGCGTCGCCACCGCTCGCGCGGCCAGCGAGATTCACATTCGCGTACCACTCCCCGTAACCGGTCGCGCTGTTATCCTTGACTGCGAGTGCGTGCGTCGAACTCGCGGAATTCTCCGTCGTTCCTACGTCGATGGTCGCGTCGTTACCGCCACGTTGCCAGCCGGTCGGCAGACCGTTCGCGGGCTGATCGAGATTCGCGCCGTCCTCGAAGGCGCCGTTCGGCCAGATCGTGCCAAAGAGCAGCGTGGGCGCGGCCGGCTCGACCGCGACTGAAAAGTTATCCACCAGCAGAGTGCCGGTGACGCTCGCTGGGCCGCCCGAGACCAGCGAAACGCGCATCGTCTTCGCGCCGGGCGGGATCGCGAGCTGCTCGTTGCGGCGCACGAACGGCGACGCCGCCACACTGCCGGCCCAGCCCGCACTCTGCCCGTTGACCACGTAATGCCGCTCGCCGGCGACGGCCGACGCGGCGTTGAAGAACAGCACCGTCACGCGCATGTCGCCGCCGGTGATGTCGAACAATTCGAACCATTGAAGATTGAGCAAGCGTCCCTCGCTCGCCAGGCACGGCAGCGGCTGATCCGAATACCATTCGCCGTAGCCGTCCGCGTTGTTATCGACGATGGCCAGCGAATGGGCTGCACTGATCGATTTCAACATACTCACCTGATCGATAGTCGAATCGCTTCCACCGCGATTCCAGCCCGTCGGCGTGCCGGTCGGCTGGTTGAGGTTCTCTCCTTCCTCAAAGCCGGGATTCGGACGGAAGTTGCCCGCGAGAATTTCCTGAATCTGCGGCGGCACTTTTGCCGCGGACAAATCGTCAATCATCAAGAAACCCGTCGCGGTTTGCGGCCCACCCGAGACCAGCGCAACGCGCATCTTCACCGCCCCGGCGGCGATCGGCATGCGTTCCTTGCGCTGCTCGAACGGCGACGTGGCCTGGTCGCCAGTCCAACCGGGACTGTCGCCGTTGACGACGAAATGGAACGTGCCCGCGACGTTGTTCGCCGCGTTGAAGAACAGGATCGTCAGCCGCATCTCGCCGCCGGAGGTGCTGTGCATCTGGAACCACTGGACATCGATTTCGTCGCCGGCGGCGGCCTGGCCCGCGAGTTCGAGATCGGAGTACCACTCCGCATAGCCGGCGCCATCGGAGTCATCCACGATCAGGGAATGCGTCGGGCTGACCGAGTTGGCGGTGCTCACTTGGCAAAGCGTGGCGTTATTGCCGCCACGGTTCCAATTCGTCGGTGTGCCGCTTGGCTGGTCAAGGTTGTCGCCGAGTTCAAAGGTTGGATTGTGCCAGAAATTGTTCGCGAGCAGGATCGGGTTGCGATGCCGCGCCACGGAGAAGTCGTCAACGAGCATCACCCCCGTCGTTTCGAACGGGCCGCCGGAGACGAGCGCCAGGCGAATCTTCACGGCGCCGTCCGGCACGGGCACGCGCTCGTTGCGTATCACAAACGGCGAACTTGCCACGCTGCCAGCCCAGCCCGCGCTCTGGTCTTTCGTGACGAAATGCCGCTCGCCGATAACGCCGTTGGCCGCATTGAAGAACAGCAGTGTCAGGCGCATCTCACCGCCGCTGATGTTGAAGAGCTCGTGCCAGTGCAGGTCGAGGTCATCCCCCGCCGCCGCGAGGCCGGCGAGCTCGAGGTCAGAATACCATTCGCCGTAACCGGCGGCGTCGGTGTCGTTGACCGCCAGCGAATGAGTCGCGCTGACGGAGTTGTCGGTGGACACCTGGCAGATGGCGGCGTTGTTGCCGCCGCGATTCCAGCCCGTGGGCGTGCCGGCAGGCAAGTCGAGACTGTCCCCGGTTTCGAAGGTGGGATTGTTCCAGATATTGTTGGGCGGCAGGTCGGCGCGACTGGCAGTCGCCACAAGCAGCAGCAGAGTCAGGCAAGAGAAACAGTTTTTCATTTTCATAAGGCTACTTTTTGTTGATGAATCCACGACGCGGTCATCGTGGGGCACGCGGATTCAGGGCTTGATGATGAGCAGAAATGCCGGGCGGGCGCTATGGGGTGTTTACCCCATGCGAGATCAGTTGATGAATCCAGGCGCTCCCTGGGCGCGATCAGCGTGCCGGACATCTTCAAGGATCGGCAACGAAGCCTCCAGCAGGAGCGCGAGAAACGACGTTGGCAAGGCCAAGGGCAGGACGGAAGGACCGGGCTGGGATCACCATCCGAGAAGCGGCTCGCGTCGCATATCAAAGCAGGATGACCTGGGCCTGCGAACTTGCCGGATCGACGGCCTGCTATGAGTGGCAGACCGTGAGCCGTTCGGGATCTTGACAGGCGGAAAGAGCGAATGAAACCCGCGTATGAAAATCCGAAGTTCGGACGCACGGGGCTTTCTTTGGAAGTTGGAGCTGGGAGCTTCTGTGGGGTTGGAGCTTGGGATTTGGCGTTTTCCTCCAGGCGTTCACACGGACTTTCGAGCAGGTCTGCGCTACCGCGAGGACCGCTTCTGTCTGGCTCGGTCGAGCCCCGCTGAATAGACGGCCGAACTTGCGGCGCGGGTCGGGTGGGTTCTCCCTCCCTCCCAAACGCCCAGCGCGCGCAGTTGGGCCGTGGCCTGCGCCGCCCAACCGCGGTTCGCGGCGGGGCTGGCCGGGCTGGGGTGGAGGACTTTGCCGATCTGCAACGGCGTGTTGGCGAAGATCCGCTTCGCGCGTCGTTCGGCGAAGTCGCCGAGGCCGATGAGCCACGCGGGCTGGAGTAATCGCACGACGCAGCGCAAGTGAGCATCGCACGCCATGAAAAGCTCGGTGCTCTGGGCAGTGGAGAGTCTGTCGGGGGTGAGATTCCGGCCGGCCGCATCGAAGAAGGCCAGCGGGCAGTAGTTGACGACGAAGTGCTCGGCGAAGAAATCCTCGGCCCGCCCGAAGCGCGCGGCGAACAAGCCCCAGAGCCGGCGACCGCTGACTTCGGAGCGCGGGCAGGCGAAGCCCTCGACCGGACGCTTGGGATGCTCGCGGCGCGGTCTGCCGATGGGCACTTCGATGTGCAGCCAGTCGCGCACGGCGTTGACTTCGCCGAAGGGCACGCCCGTCTGCGCCATGCCGAACGGGCCGGGATTCAGGCCGAGGAAGACGACGCGCTTGGGCGACCTGCCGTACTTGCGGAGGTACATCTCGTGGGCAGGCCAGGCGTAGTCGAGCGGGTTATAGACGTGAGTGACGGGCGGTTCGAACTTGAGCCGCCCGACCGCGGCAGACAGGTTCTTGGCCGCGCGGATGAGTTCTGTGGTCGTCGTGGGCGTGGGTCGATCGCGCATGGTGACACGGACGATGGAGGATTGCCGCCGCGTTGTCACCAACGCGGCTACGACTTGAGGGGCAGGAGCAACTGGCGACCCGCGGCCTCGACGAGCGTGCTCACACCGAGCCCGAGCGGGCGCAACGGGCGGGACACGAGTCGCTTCCGGGAGAGGAGGGGGCAGCCGAGCCGGTAAATCTCCGCGGCTTCAGTGATCGCCTCCTCGACGGTGAACTGCCGCGTGAGCGTGGTGAAATCGCCGTAGCGGATTTTCACTTGCACGGTTTTGGCGGCGAGCCGGCGGCGCTTGAGTTTCTCGGCGATCTCGGCGGCTTGCTCGCGCAGGCAGGCGCGCAACACCGGGCGATCGTCGGTGTCGCGCAAGAAGGTGTTTTCGCTGCTGATGCTTTTGATTTCGTCGCCGAGTTCGAGCGGGCGATCGTCGTCACCGAAGGCAAAGCGTTTCAGCGTCGTCGCGAACGAGCCGACGAGGGCGCGCAAGTCGCCGGTGTAGTCCTGCAAGTCGCCCACCGTCGCGAGGCCAGCTTGGTGAAGGGTTTGCTCGGTGACTTGGCCGACGCCGTGCAGGACGCGCACCGGCAGCGGGCGGAGGAAGGGCACTTTGTCGCGTTCGGGGATGAGCGTGAGGCCGTCAGGCTTCTGGAAGTCGCTGGCCAGTTTGGCGAGGAGCTTGTTCGAGGCGATGCCGATGGTGGCAGTGAGCTGGCGCTCCGTGCGGATGCGCTGCTTCAATCCGCGCGCGATGGGCAGCGCCGCGAGCAGGCCAGCGTCGGCGTCCGGGCCTTGGCAGAGCGCCGAGAGGTCGAGGTAGGCCTCGTCGATGGACACCTGCTCGATCTGGGCGCCGGTCTGGGCGACGATTTGCATGATCTGGCGAGACTCCTCCTGGTAGCGGGCCATGCGTGGGCGGATGAAAATGCCTTTCGGGCACAGACGGCCGGCCGTGACGCTCGGCATCGCGGAGCGTACGCCGAATTTGCGTGCTTCGTAGCTGGCGGCGCAGACGACGCCTCGCTGGTTCGGCGGCGCGCCGACGATGACCGGCTGGCCGCGGAGCGCCGGGTTGTCGCGCTGCTCGACCGACGCGTAGAAGGCGTCCATGTCGAGATGGAAGATGACGCGGTGCATCTGTGTCGAGGGGAGGGTAGTGCTGGAGGCGCAGGAAGCCAACTCGCGGTGAGCGGGTGAGTGGGTGAGCCGGTGAGCGAGTGAGCGAGTGAGCGGGAAGGGTTGGATTGGCAGGCCGACGGGGGCCGGGTATGTTGGCGGGCATGAAACGGAACGAGCTTCCACGGGCAAGCCGAGCGGAGGTGCGCGTGTTATGATGAACCGACTTTGTGATCGGTGTGGGCGGCCGATCGAGAAGAAGTCGCTGCGGTATGTCGCCAAGATTCAGGTCTTCGCTGCGTATGATCCGCTGGAAATCACCTTCGAGGATCTGACGCGCGACCACAGCGTTGAGGTCGAACGGCTCCTGGCGCAGTGCGAGGGGATGACGGAAGAGGAGTTGATGCGGGACGTGTCCGTGCGGTTCGAGTTTGATCTGTGCCGCGCGTGTCAGAAGGCGTACGTGGCCGAGCCGTTGGCGGCGGTGGTTGGGGGGACTGACGGTCGTTAAATCGTTGAACCGTTGAATCGGCCAGGCGTGGGGCGGGTTCCGGGTTCCGTGATGCGTAATCCGTAATGCGTAATCCGTAACCACGGCAGAGCGTCATCTGACTTGTTTACGCATTCCGTTTCACGCATTACGCATCACATCGTCAGACCGCTGATATGAAGTCGGCGATGCAATGACTCGGCGGCGTATGAATCGAATCCGCAAAATGTATGAAGGGCGCTTTCGGGCGCTGCTCCAGCGGGTGAACGCGAGGCGGCTGGAGCAGGGGGTTCAGCGGCTTCTCGCGCGAGCTGCGCGGCTCAGCGCCGATGAGAGGATTTCGCCGACCCAGGCCTTGGTGCGCGTGGACGACACGCTCCGCGCCCGCGTCGGTTCAAGGACCGGCGGTCGGACCGGCGACGCGGCCTCGGGCCCGCCCGCCCGCCCGGGCGCGCCGCGCTTTCTCTGCGATTCTGGGCTGGGCGGGCTGGCGCGCTGGCTGCGGGCGGCGGGCTACGAAGCGACGTGGCAGGAGCAGATCGAGGACAGCGAGTTGCTGGACGAAGCCCAGCGGCTCCGCGCTACGCTGCTCACCACGGACAGCCTGCTGATGGAACGCCGGCTTCTGCGCGACGGCGTTGTCCCGTCAGTGTGGCTGCCCTCCTCGCTGACGATGGAGGAGCAGTTGGTGTTGGTCTTCCGCGAGCTTCGTCTGCCATTGCGCCCGCCGCGCTGCATGAGTTGCGGCGGCGAGTTGCGGCGCGTGGAGAAGGAGGCAGTGCGCGGCCGGATTCCGCCCAAGACCTGGCTCTGGCGCGACGAGTATTTCTTGTGTACCCGCTGCGACCGGTTGTTCTGGCACGGGACGCACTGGCAGAAGATTCAGGCGCGGTTGAGGGAAGTGGCAGGGAGGGGATCCGGCCGTTGACCGTTTTCGTCGGCTGGTCCCTCCTAATCTTAATCCTAATCTTAATCTCCGACTCTCTCGGGCCGGACGGAGGACTGGGATTAGGATTAGGATTAGGATTAAGATTAGGAACAGGATGTCAGCGGGGCGACCGGGAAATCGTGAGCGGCGCAAATAGATTGACGTCGACGGCACGTCGGCGACATTTCTCCCGACATGCTGACAGCAGGCGACATTCGTGAAGCGCTGAAAACGGTGAAGTATCCCGGTTACTCGCGGGACATCGTTTCCTTCGGGCTGGTGCAGGAGGCCCACGCGGCCAACGGTGCAGTGAGCGTCACGGTGCAGTTGACTTCCGCCAGCGCCGAGATCGCGCAGCAGATCAAGGCCAGTTGTGAACAGGTCCTCCGGGCCTTGCCCGAGGTGCAGCGCGTGCTCGTGGAGGTGAAGCAGCCAGCGGCGGCGCCGCGACCGGGCGCGGCCGGGCCAAACCCGTGGGCCAATCAAAACAAGCCGCCGGGATTGAAGCGCATCGTCGCCGTGGCCAGCGGCAAGGGAGGCGTCGGCAAGTCCACGGTGTCCGTCAACCTGGCGTGCGCCCTGGCCCACCTGGGCGAGGACGTCGGCTTGCTGGACTGCGACATCTACGGGCCGAGCATCCCGCTGATGATGGGAATCAACCAACGTCCGGTGTTGAGCGAAGACGAAAAGATGGTGCCGCCGATGCAATACGGCGTGAGGCTGATGAGCATGGGTTTCCTGCTCGACGGCGACACCCCGGTAATCTGGCGCGGGCCGATGATCATGAAGACCATCCAGCAATTCTTCAGTTCCGTGGCCTGGGGCGAACTGGACTATCTGCTGGTCGATCTGCCGCCGGGCACGGGCGACGCGCAACTTTCGCTGTGTCAGACCGTGCCGCTCGATGGCGGGGTGATCGTCACGACGCCGCAGGAGGCCTCGCTGGGTGTCGTGCGCAAAGGCATCGCGATGTTCGAGAAGGTCAACGTGCCCCTGCTGGGGATCGTGGAGAACATGAGTTACTTCACGACACCCGGCGGCGAGCGCGTGGAGATTTTCGGCCACGGCGGCGGGCGCGCAGAGGCCGAGCGGAGGCAATTTACGTTCCTGGGAGAGATTCCGATTTTCACGGAGATTCGGCTCGGTGGTGACCGCGGCGTGCCGGTGGTCGTGAGCGGACCCGACTCGCCGCCGGGGCAGGCCTTCGTGCGCGTGGCAGAGGCGCTGCGCGAAAAACTTTCCTGACTCTGAAACCGACCGCGCTGGCCATGAATCCCGAGTCCGCCGAACCTCCTGCCAACATGTCCCACTCAGGCGGCGCGAGCAGCGGCGGACCTGACTCGGCCCCGGCCAGCCTGGAACAGCGCGTGTGGAAGCAGTTGCGCGATTGCTACGACCCGGAAATCCCCTTGAACATCGTGGACTTGGGCTTGATCTACGGCGTCGCCTTGCAGGGGGAGCGGGTCGATGTGAAGATGACGCTGACTTCGCCGGGGTGTCACCTGGGCGGGATGATCGCGGGCCAGGTGCAGAGCAAGCTGCTTGAATTGGAGGGCGTCGAGGAGGCCAACGTCGAGTTGGTCTGGGATCCGCCGTGGCACCAGGGGCTGATCTCGGCCGAGGGGCGTCGCAAGCTCGGATTGGAGCTTGCGTAGGCTGGGCCGCCCGTGTAAAGACTTGCACCGTTCACGCCGATATTACATGGTGACGAGACACAGTTTTTGAACGCGGCCTATGTCGAACGATTCGAGCAAGCAGACAGACGCCAACGACCTGCTCAAGAACTCGTCGCTCTATCGGGAGTTCCAGGCGGAGCGGGACGAGATTTTGCGGCACAAATGGATCGAGTCCGAGAAGGCCGGGTACGACATCGGTTTCGAGCGGGCCTTGACGGATTGGATCGTCAAACACCGCTCGAAATGGCGCAGGGCCCGGCAAGCCGCCACACAGTCCTGAAGACTTTTTCCTTTAAGGCGACCCCGCGAGGCCGCCAAGGAAGCTATGACCTTTCGACGCCGATTTGATCTCCCCGAGGGAATTCGCCCGGCGAAAGCCCACGGACTTCTTTATGGCTGATGCCATCACCATCCTCGACACCCAAGCCATCGACCGCGCGCTGCGCCGGATGGCGCACGAAATCGCCGAGCGCAACGACCGGAGCCAGGAGGTGGTCCTGGTGGGCGTGCAGCGCGGCGGGGTGTTCCTGGCGCGGCGTCTGGGCCAACTGCTGTTGAACATCTGGGGCCACGCCGTGCCCGACGGCAGTCTGGACATCGGCATGCACCGGGACGACCTCGATCAAAAGGCCGCCCCCACGATGCATCCCACCGCCATCCCGTTCGACATTACCGGCAGAGTGGTCGTGCTGGTGGACGACGTCCTGTTCAGCGGCCGCACCGTGCGCGCAGCGATGGACGCGCTGAATGACTTCGGCCGTCCCCGGGCGATCCAACTCGCGGTGCTCGTCGATCGCGGCCATCGCGAGTTGCCCATCAAAGCCGACTTCGTTGGCAAGAACGTCCCGACCTCCGTGCACGAGATGATCGACGTGCGGCTGAAAGAGGAACAGGGGGAAGATGCGGTGCGGCTGAACAAATCCTCCTGACTGCGGCCGTTGAAATGAACAGCGAAGGCGCAAAGGCGCGAGGAAGAAGGAATTGATTCCGAACCGGCCAGAACACGGTATCGCCCGATGGGTGGACGACGTGGAGTGCGGCTTGTTTTCTGAACGCCCGGCGGTTCGACGTTGCGTCTTGGCACCTTCGCTGTTCCAATGCCCTTGTTAGCCCATGAGTTGGACCCGCAAACATCTGCTCGACATCCAGTCGCTCACGGCGGACGAAATCGTGACCGTGCTGGACACCGCGCGCGCCTTCAAGGCGGTCGGCGAACGCGCGATCAAAAAGGTGCCGGCGCTGCGCGGCAAGACGGTGGTGAATCTGTTCGTCGAGCCTTCGACGCGCACGCGCATCAGCTTCGAGCTGGCGGCGCACCGGTTGACGGCCGATGTGATCAACTTTAGCGCCGAAGCCTCTTCGTTGAAGAAGGGGGAAACGCTCCGCGACACCGCCTGCAACCTGCAGGCGCTCAACGCCGACTTCATCGTGATCCGCCACAGTGCCGCCGGCGCGCCCCATTTCCTGGCCCGCTTCCTCAATGCCAGTGTGATCAACGCCGGCGACGGCGCGCACGAGCATCCGACGCAGGCGTTGTTGGACACGTTCACGATCCGCGAGAAGAAAGGCCGGGTCGAAGGGCTGAAGGTGACCATCCTGGGTGACATTCTCTTCAGCCGCGTCGCGCGCTCAAACATCTGGGCGCTGTTGAAACTGGGGGCGCAAGTGACGCTCTGCGGGCCGCCGACGTTGGTGCCGTCGGTGTTCGAGCAACTGGGCTGCCGCGTGACTCATAACATGGCCGAGGCGATCGCCGACGCCGACATCATCAACCTGCTGCGGATTCAGCACGAGCGGCAACGGCGCGGCATGTTCCCCAGCCTCACCGAATACAGCACGCTGTTCGGGCTGAACCGCGCGCGGCTGGCGCTGACCAAGCCGGACGTGTTGATCATGCACCCGGGCCCGATCAATCGCGGGGTGGAGATCGACAGCGAAGTCGCCGACTGCGGACGCTCGGTGATCCTCGAACAGGTAACGAACGGCCTCGCGGTGCGCATGGCGGTGTTGTTCCTCATCAACGGCGGCAAAGGACCGCAAGGGATCGAGGGCTGAGTGGGCTGCCAGCTCCCCAGCGTGGGCTTGGGGTGTGTCCGCGAATTCCGCGGATAGCCTCTGCCTTGCCGAACCCAACGCTGGGCGCCGCATAGGGCTTCGGCGAGGGTTTCGACGAAGCGCTGGCCTTTCGCATTGTCCCGGAAGATCAACTCGCGCCGGCCGCCTCGATTCATGACGTGGCAGATCGCCCCTGGATTGTCGATCCTCAGCTTGCGGACCATGCCGGGAGAGCGACCCGCACCGCTTGCGTTGTGAATATCGAGAACTGACACGAACCTTTAATGAATGACCCCTTGAGGTGGCGCTTGCTCCGGCTTGATTGGGCTTGATTCACCTTGATTGGATTTGATCGAGCCGGGGTTGGCCGGTGCCTCCTGACCTTCGCACGGGTGGCCAGAGGTCCCGCCGGCCTTGCTCAGCTTTTCAGCGACCTCCCCGCTTTTGTCCAGCGCATCGACGTCGCCAAACATGACCTTGCGCAGAAGCGCAATCTTTTCCGCATTCGTCTTGAAACCCTGGCAGATGCGTTCCCGGTTCTCCGGCTGGTGCGCCCATTCCCACAACTCCGCCTCCGTCTTCTTGCGCTCCCGTTCGCGGGCGAACTCAAACTGCTCGCGCTCCAACCGCAGCCGCTCCGCGCTGTGGTCGCCCCGGCGCAGTTCCACGATGTCCGCGCACAACTCGCGCAACGCCCGCCAGCCCTCCACCCCCTCGGCCTGGGTCACCTGCCGCGTGGCCACGGCGTAGCGCGCCGCCAGCCAGAGCGCCAGCGTGTCCGTGAGCGGCGGGCGGCCCTCGGCCTGCAACTCCGCGGCGTCCTCGCCCAGGCGCTGCGCCAGTTCCAGCGCCTCCTGTTGCGTCACCCAATCCCGGTAGCCGCCCTGTTTCCAGTCCGAGAGGTTCTGCGCGTTGATGGGCCGGCCCTCGAACTCCGCCGCCAGCACCGCCTAGACTTCCGGCAGCGCGTTGAGCCATTCGAGCAAACGGTGTCCCGGTTCGACGTCGTGCAGCCGCTGGTTCAACGGGTCGCGGACAGCGCGCGGCAGCCCGGCGATTTTGCCAATGCGGGTTTTCATCAGAGGCGGCGATAGGAATAGCGGTTGCGAATGTGCCGGGCGTAGTAGCTGCCGTGCGACTCGGCGCGCAACAAGCCCTCGTACTCACGCGACGGAACGGCGTAATGCTCGTAAACCCGGTCGCCGTGGAAGGCGACGACCAGCACGCGGCTCCAGGCGTCGTAACCCACGGCGGCCAGGTTCGAGGAGGAAACAGGGGTCAGGCTCATGCTGATGGGCGGATGGGCATGGGTTGGCCAGCAGGCCGAAACGCACGGGAGCCTGGTCCGCACTCGCGAGCAGGTTGGCAGTGCAGGCTGGCCGGCCAGAACAGCGCAGCTTTCGTGTTCATGGTCCACCGATACCCTTGCCACGGACAAAGGTCTTCTTAGCGAAAACGACTTTCTATTAAGAAGGATCGGCGGGAGGGCGGCAAAGCTTCAAAGCAACCTCGGAGCCGGGCGGGCAGCCGTCGCGGCTGCTCTTGCCGGGCTGGCCGGGCGGCTTGCGCAGCCCCAGCACGTTCGGGCAGTAGGCAGCCAAGTCTTGTTCACGTTCCAGTGGATAGCGATGAGGTGTCGGTAACACTTTGCGCACAACTGTCATCAAGTCGCGATACGTCCAGTTGTGCCGCTTCACCAGTGGCCAGAGGCAGATCACGATCTCGTCCACGCCCGCCGGGCGGTTGTCCTCGCGCAGCGGTGCGGCCATGATCTTGCCCAGGGTGGGCCACTTGGGGGAATCCTTGAACCGTTCGGCCGCCTCGCTGTGATGCCACTCCCACCATGCCTTGCTGAAGTCGTTCAACGCGGGAAAGCCGCGCTGCATCAAGCCCAGCGACGCCAGTTCACGCTTTTCCGCATCGGGGTCAAAGCTCGCCGGTAGGACATGATAGCGAAAGTGCGTCTGGTAATGGACCACCGCATCTACCCAGTCACACCACCGCTCCACGCTCTGGCGCATTAGAGCCGCCGCCTTTTCGGGATGTTGCGCCAACTCGACCGCGTTCGCCGAGAGCAGTACCGCCGTACTTCCGCCTTCCATCGACAAGGGCAGCACCGCCCGGCAGAGGATTTCAGCCTGGGCATCATCATACTGCGCAAATCGCAAGAGGCTTTGCAGCACGTAATGAAACTCCTCATCTTTCGCGTGCCCGAAGAGTTCCAGAAACCTCCACCAAACCTGCCCGGTTTGCATTTGTCGCTCGCGGGCTTGTTTCTTTTCCGAATATTCAGCGGCGGCGTCGAGAGCCACGCCGCCCAGCCAGGCTTCAATCATGAAAGCGTCCAGGTAGAACGGGGCTTGCTCCTTCTCGCAAAGGGCCCGGGCGTCCTCGAAGGACTTCATGAACGGCAGCGGACCGCGCAGCCGGGCTTGACCTGTTGGCTCACCAGTCATCAGATCTCAGGTTGGCCAGATGCAAACCCTCGTCACCACCGATTGCGACTCCGGAGAGTTCGGCGGCACGCCGGAAGCGGTGATGGGTTCGCCGCGCTCGATCCGGGCGGCGACGGCGCGGTTCAGCGCGAGGAGTTCGGCCAGCAAATCCTGCTTCGCGTTGAAGGCGTAGGCGGCTAGGACGGCGGTGTCGAGCGCGGTGTGGGCGTCGCGCCACGGATTCGCGGCGGGCCATTCCCGGTGCGGGTTGAGGTGCAGAATTTCCGGCTTTGACTGATGCCCAACGGAGCCTTCCTCATTCACCGCGCGTGATAATCCCGGGCGGTGTAAAACGGCGGTGCCTGACGGGAAATTCTCGCAACATCCTCGTCGTTGAGCAGGCCGAGTCCGACCTCATCATCGCCCCGGGCGGCCTGGATTGTCATGTTCAAGTCGTGAAAGAGAACTTCGTCGCGCGGCTCCATGAAAAACAACAGTTGATAGCCGCGACCCTGGGCGGGCGGCGTGAGCGCACCAAAAATCCATGCGGCGCGAAACTGTTGATGATGACGAATGAATTCAAACACAGCCTGCACGAGGCGGGTCGGATAATCGGCAGGATTCAGGATTTTGAGTCTACCTTGCTGCCGTTCCTGATTGTCGAGGCTCGATGGCTTGAGTGCGCTTCCGTCGGCCAAATCCCGCATGAGATCGGGAGGAATTGTCATCGCCCCTGTAGCGCAAGAACGATTTATAATAGCGCGAAGCCCTGCCTTTCCGATGACTTCCAAAATCTGACGGGCCGGCATTGAGCCTGCCGAAAAAGTGCGCGGCGGCACCTCACCGTTTTTCAACGCTTCGTCAACCCGCGCCTCGGACGAGAACAACATTACAAGTTCGCCCTTTTCGTCCTGGTGCACCGCGAAAGGGATCGGTGAACCGTGCTTGAGTTCGAGTTCCTCGCCCTCGATTTCGGGATGGTAATGGACCAGAAACCAAAGTTCGCCTTCAGCCAACTGCCGGTAAAACTCCGGCGTGGCGGCCTTGCTTCGCCGGAGGGCAAGGATCGCCCGATCCAAGGCATTGACTGGAACGAAGCCGCTCATTTCCCAACCTCCACCGGAGCCGGTCTGATGCAATCCGTCGTCACCAGCTTGTGCGTGTCGGGATAATGCTTGGGCACGCCGGGGGCGGTGACGGGTGAGCCGTGCTCGATCCGCTTCGTTCCCGCCGCAATCTGCGCGAAGAATTCACGATGCAGGTTGAGATGAAGAAATGCTGGCCGGTGCGCGTTCACAATGCTCGGTCTTAAACCAAGGTCTTTATTTTCCGCTCCAAATCCTGGCGTGGGATCAAATCCACCACTTGCACCCGATCCGGCAGCAAGCGAAACAGCAGCCGGTGGTCAATGCCGATTCGCTGCCGGGTGATGGCCGGACAAGCCTTGAGCCGCACGGCGCCCACGAACGCCGCCGCTTCGCCTCCAGCCATCCTGCCCAGCATGGCCAGCGCGCCGCGCGCCACATGACGCGGCACGCTGGCCAGCGTCTGCGGGAAGTTCCGCGGGAATTCGATGAGCCGGATCGGCTGATTGCCCTCGGTTTCCTGCGGCAACAACAAGTCCTCCTCGTGGTCTGCGCCGTTGCCCGCCTCGGCGCTCGCAGCGGGCGGCGCGGCCTTCTGCCGGAGCGCTTCCAGATCGGTGTGCGCTTTCTGCAATTCGCGGCGCAGCATGTTGCGCTCATTATGCCGTTCCTTGAGCGCGGACTTCAGCCCTTCGACTTTCTCCCGCAACTCCTTCAGCGCCCGGTCATCCGCCGGCGTGGCCGGGGCCGTGGGTGCGGCCGGCGCCGCCGGTTTCTCGCGCCGGGCAATCTCCTTCTCCAACCGCTCGAGCGATTCCTTCAGTTGCCGGACTTCCTGTGCCTTGGCGTCGAGCGACCGTTGCGCCTTGCGGAGTTCCGCCGCGTCCTTCGACGCGTCAGGGGCATCGTCCGCAAAGCGTTTGTCAATGATGTCGCTGAACGGATCATCCGGCGGCAGATTCAGGCGATCCCGCGCCTGGAGCAACTGCTCGAATCCTTGGGCGGCCTTCTTCGGTGTCACCAGCGGAAACGCGCCTCGATAGAACAAAATGCCGAGGGCCCGGTATTTCGAAATCGTGACTCCGTAAACGAAGCCCAGCAACTCCTCGGTGTCGTCCGTCTCCAGCGCCTTGCGCGCGCCCGCGTCCAGCAATTCGAGACACCGCGCGGGGTCCCCCTCCGCCAGCAAGAGCCGATCGCCCAGGTCCAGTTGGTCCTCGGTAAAGCCGGTGGGGGCGCGAACCTTCATCAGCCGCTCCGCGGTGTCCTTGCGGCCCGCCCGGGTCGCCCAAAACATGACCAGTCCCCAAGCCTCCGCCAGATCCTCCGCGAAACCGAGCTTTTCAAACCCCGCCGCCGCCCGGTCGAACAGATTGAAGAAGGAGAGCCGCAGGAAATACGCTGGCAGCAGGGCGCGGGGAATTTTTGCGGGGTCCAGCCGGGCCATTTCATGGACCTCGGTCTTCTCCAGGCGGGCGGCCGTCAAATGCGGCTCCGGCTCGGCGTGCAGCTCCTCCTGCGTCCGCCCGGCCACCTCCGAGGAATGATGCAACCGTTCCTGGTCCTTCTCCAAACAGCAGTGCTTGTATTTTTTCCCGCTCCCGCAAGGGCAGGGTTCGTTTCGGCCGTGACGCGGCACCGCCCGGCGCATGGTGGTGCCGGAGGCCAGTTCGTTGCTGGGTTTTTCCCCGGCCAATTCCAGGATCGGCTCGCGCCACTTTTCCAGGGCATGATCGCCCAAACGCCGGGCATCCTCTTCAATGCTCTTCCATTTCTCATCCGCCACGTCGGGATAACGCTGCCTGAGCACGGCGTTCAAACCGGCGTCGTTCGTCCGCATCGCGAGCGCCAGCAGGAATCCCAACACCTCCACGTCCAGCCTCTGCCGGCGCGCCAGGAGTCGGGCCGTCGTGATCAGGCCCGCCGGCAAAACCCCGTTCCGCCGTTCCTGACACCAGGCCGCCGCCACGAACAAGGCCGCCGCCTCGATGTGCGGATTGAGTCGCGTGTTATTGATCGCGTCCAGGAGATGTTCCGGCACGTCGCCTTGCATCTGCCACGCCGCGCCGCACAACCACTGGTCATACGGGAACATCATCGCCCCGCGCGCCAGATGCCGCGCGTCCACCGGCCGCTGCCGGCTCAACGCCGCCACCACCAGGAACATGAACGCCTTCTGGTCATTCTCTCCCACCACTTCCGCAATCAGGCCGTCCAGTTCCGCGTCCTCCGCCGGCAACCTCCCGGCCAACTCTTGCACCGCGGCCTGATGAAACCGCGAGTGCTCGATGAATTGGCGAAGTTCCGGGCTCATAATTCCGTCATCGTGAGAACTGTTTTTCCGCCCCGCGCCGGGGGCAGCCAACCGTGACGAGAGGTTGGTGGGGCTTCATGGCTACGCTGGTTTGATGCAATCCTCCGTCACCAGTTTCTTCGCGTCGGGCTGATTCTTGAGCACGCTGGGGGCGGTGACGGGTGAGCCTTGCGAGATGCGGCAGGTCATATCATTACATCCGCTTGCTTCTCGCGGGACGCTTTGGGCTTTTTCACATTTGCCGCTTTAGCTTCTTCGCTGGCACGCTCCAGGTTCAACGCGAGCAACTTTTCCAAAATTTGTTCGTCGCTCAGATCAGCGGGCAAGCTGTAGGCGGCGGCGACGGCGGCGTCGAGTTTCTTGTGGGCGAGGTCAAGCCAGGCGGGGCGCTCGTTGTAGAGGTTCGTGAGCGTGCGCTTTTTCAGCTTGGCGGCGCAATCCGCGTCCTTGGGCACGAGACGGGGATAGCGCGCGAGGCCGATCTTGTAGGCCGCGTCCCCTGACGCGGCGGATGGTCCAGCGCCCGCTGAGGGCAGCGGGCCTACAACATAACGCGACCACGGGCCGTCCACGTTGGCGGGGAACTCCAGAAATTCCGTGCGCGTCCATTCGGGCGGATTGAGCCAGCGTTCACGCAATTCGTTCAACTCCTTCGCGGCGGCGGCAATCGCGGCTTCCTGCGCGGGCGTCGGGCGCGGAAAGGGGAAAGTTTCAAAGCACTGCGACGGCCCGTAGCGCGGCGTATTGCCGCCGATTGCAGTGCATTGCCGCAGTGCCCAAGTCTCGTGAATTCTGGATTGCACCAACCCTTGAAAAAAATCGTCGTCACGGGCGAACGCGATAACTTGGTCGGTGGCGAGGACCGGGGTTGGCATCCAGACGAAAAGCCGGTGCTTTGCAACACGCGGCGTTGCGAGGTAGCGCCGAAAAGGTGCTACCGCAGCCCTCATTGCCTTCTGCGGATCGCCAAGAAGCCACCAGTTTTTGCGGCGCATTGCCCGGCGGTTCTTCTCACGAACAGGCAGAACATTCTGGCGAAGATACTCGAATGGCCTTTCGTAGAGCGTAGCGTTTTCGACTTTGAGGTTCGGCGGCACATCGACAAGCCACATGTCTGGCTCACGTTGGACAATGGAAAGGCCATTACACCAGAGACGAACAACATCGCTGGAAGGCAAGCCGCTTGGGTTTGGGGCTAACAGAAACTCCAAAGCCAAGCTTTCCTCAATCGGAAAAGGCCCGTGCATGGAAGCTCCTATGAATGACAGTTCAGCGTTGGAAGCAAGTTTGACCGTGTGCGTGATGTCGGTTTCAGAATTAAGTTGCGCGCTGATTGTTGCAACCGGAGCGCCGTCCATCACCTTCTCCGCCTCGGTTCCGTCGTCAAAGCCAACCATGCTGATTGTGACGTTGGCCCCTTCCAAAATCCAAGGCCGTTCACTTATCGCGAAGAAGATGTTCCCCGTCTCAATGATGCGCTTGAGCACTTCGCGGTTCGCTCCTCCACGTATGCCTTGCGTTGCCAGCAAGCCAGCGCGCTTGCATTTGCCGCGTTCAATTTGCTCGCGTGCTTTCTCAAACCAGTAGCAGCAAAAGTCCGATTGGCCGGGAATTCTTCCCTCAAACGCCTTGCGAAGTTTGTTCACGTATTCGTCGCCAAGCTGGCCGCGCATGAGTTTGTCGCCCAGGAACGGCGGGTTGCCGACGATGCAGTCCACTTCCGGCCAGTCGGTGAACAGGGCATCGGCGTTTCGGAAGTTGGCGCTCATGTGCCTTAGGATCGGCTCGGCAGGGAACCCGTAGCCGTTGGCCCGCAGCCATTGGATATAGCCAATCCACACGACCGTTTGGGCGAGGTCGTGGGCGTAGGGGTCAATCTCCAGGCAGTGTAGCTGGAGCGGGTTGACGTGCGGGAATTGCGGCGTGAAACCGTGCTCGCGGAGGAAGTGGTTCACTTCCTTTTCGAGTTCGAGCAGTTTTTGCAGGGTGACGTAGAGGAAGTTGCCGGAGCCGCCGGCGGGGTCGAGCACGCGGATGGTTTTCAGGCGTTCCAGAAAAGCGAGGACCTGTTTCTCGGCTTGGGAGCGGGACTTCTTCTTGCCGGTGGCAAGCAAAGTTTCGGCTTTCGCGCGAATGGCGGCCCATTCGCGGCGAAGCGGCGCCAGGACGACGGGTTCAACGATGGTTTCGATGTGCGAGCGGCTGGTGTAGTGCGAACCCAGTTGAGAGCGTTTGGCGGGGTTGAGGCCGCGCTCGAAGAGGGTGCCGGAGATGGACACGTCCACCGCGCTCCAATCCTCGCCCGCCACGGTGCCGATGGCGGCGATTTCATCGGCCGTGAGTTCGAGCACGGGCGTGGCGTCGAACAGACTGCCGTTGAAGTGGCGGACGCGTTCCAGCAGGAAATCGCCGCCGGTGGACATGGCGCTGAACAGGTCGCCGACGTGGCGGGCGAACTTTTTGGGGTCGCTGCCCGCGCGCGTGACCAGCCGGGTGAACAGGCCGCGTTCCAGCAAACCCACGTCTTCCGCAAACAGGCAGAACACGACGCGGACGAGAAAGTGCGCGACGGCTTGCGGCTCGAGGCCGCGCTGGCGCATGGACTCGGCGATTTCGGCGAAATGGCCGCTGGCTTTCTCGGTGATGGCTTCACTGGTCACGCCGGGTCGGAGCTTGTCAGGAGCGTGAAATACTGCGTCGAGGATTTCGAGGCTGCGCGGCTGGTCGAGCGTCGCCAGGGTCAACTCGTGGGTCCGCGTAGGCGCGTTGTTGAAGTTGGTGTGGACGCGGATGATGTCCAGGTCGCACACGACCAGCAGCGGCGGGTTGTCGAGGTCGGCGCGGTATTCGAGGAGCTGGTCATAAGCGGCACCGAGGTCTTTGTGCCGGCCCTTGTATTCCCAGCCGAAGAAGTCCTTTTTCCACACGTCGGCCCAGCCGTCGCCGCCGCCGTGTTTGGCCGCGCCTCTCTCAAAGGTGAACCACTCCCCCTTCGGATCGGCCGCTTGCGGCTTGGGGTGACCGACCAGTTCGCAGAGGTCGAGAAAATGCGCCTGCGCGGCGGAGCGCTCCGTCAGGTCAACTTGGCTCCACTTGGCGATAAAATCTGCGGCGGTCATGGCAGCGAGGCCAATTGGGCGGGGCAATCGCCGCAGTAAATGACCCGCGTATCGACGAGCGCCGAGGGCCGTGACCCAGCGGAGCGCGGCCGGTCCCCGGCCGCAGCAGTCTCGACAGTTGTCGCCGCGGCTGCGGTCGTGGACCGACTTCGCTCCGATTGTGGCGCTGCTGAGGACGGCGCGGCTGGGTCCTGCCGCGGCCCCACGCGCGCAGCCACGGCAACCGGAGCTTGCCTGGCGGAAGATTTCCTCGCCATGCAAGCAAGGCTAGCGGACCACCGCCGGTCAGGGCAAAGTCAAAATCGCCAACCCCCCATCCCTTTGACACCGGCGCTTGCCGCATACAACGCGAGCTCGGCCTCGTGCTCGGCCTCGGAAAGCAGCCTGAGAATCGAGAGCGAGAACGACCGTCCGCGCGCTTTTCCAGACGTGCTTAGATTTCGTTCCAGGAGGTGACGATGAAACCGCGACTGGGACCGTTTTTGCCGAGGGCCTCGTCGTAATGGAAATTGAAATGCCCGTTCATCTTGATCGTGCTGGAGATACCGGCCCCGACGAAATCGTACGTCGTGCTGCCGCCACCGCCCAAGGTGAAGTCCGCATTGGGGGCATAGATGACGCCGGTGAACGCGGCGTTGCCGCTGAAGGACAAGCTCGTGTTGGAGGGCAAGCCGTAGTAGAAGAAATTCATCGCGTTGGCCGTGGTATTGATCACGCCGTTGCCTCCCAGGCTCGCGCTGCTGCCGCCGACGTACATTTTCAAGCTGGCGTTGGACTTGATGTAGATGAAGGCATTGCCCGAGAGACTCACGTTGCCCGTGACGTAAAGCACGGCACCACCGGTGACACACATCTTTTGGTTGCCACTCATGCTCAAGCTCGACATCTGGTAGTTGCCGCTGTTCACGACATACGTATAATTGGTGCCATCCACCGTGCCACTCGCCGGCGTGAAGGCCCCGCCGGAGAACGGCGCTTGTACGTCTGGGAAACTCACGTTCATGTCGTCGGTGGACCAGCCTGGCTGAATGCCATGGTTGCCCGCATCGACCCAGGCCTTGCTGCCGACGGCACCGTTAGGCCCGATCTTCACGGTGCCACCCGGGCCGGTGGACACGTGCCCGTAGATGTCCGCGTTCCACACGTTGAGGGAGTCGATCATCGCCGAATTGGTCGCCACGTCACCGCTGTCTTTGTTCTTGGCGGGATCGTAGCGGCCGCCCGTGCTGTACGCCGGATCCGACGAATCGAAGCTGTCCGTTTTAATATTGTTCCCCATCAAGTCGATCTGGCCTTTGGCGACCATGCCTTTGGCGAACAAGGCGTCGTTCTTCGTCGTCACCCGCACCGCGCGCGAGAGATAATTGGTGGCGATGGGCACTTGGACGTAGCCAGTGGAGACAATCACCGGCGGGTTGGCCTGGGTGATCGTGACCGCATAGTAGCCGTCGCCGATCGTGCGGGACTTGCCGTAGAGCCCGCTGGTGAGCAGCCAGCCGTCGCTGACCATGCCGGTCATCATGCGCCGGTTGACGTGGGTGAGCGCTTCCTCGATCCCGGCTTCGATGACGGGCATCGCGTTGTTCCAGGAGAGCGAGCGCATGGTGGACTGGTTCTGCGCGGCGACCAACTGCAGGTAGCTGGCCAGCGTAAAACCGAGGATCACCGCGACCAGCAAAGTGATCAGCAGCGCGCTGCCGGAGCGGCGGTTGAGAGGGATTTTCATAGACTACTGCTCTGTTTGCGAATGACGACTTTGGCCGATTGGACACTTTCCGTGTTCATCCTGGCGCCGAGGATCGTGCGCGAGCAAATCCAGGAGAGTTGCACCAGCTTGCACGTCGCGGCCGCGGCGGTCGGATATTGGTCGTAGGTGCCGTTGACCGGGTTGCGTTGATAAATCGAGAACGTCAAGAAATCACATTCTTCGAGCAACACCTCGTTCACGCTGCCTTTGACCCGCGTGAGCGTCCGGGCGCTCGGATCGTAGGTGAAGCTCAAATCCGCGTCGTCGAAATCTTTGAACGTCAGTTGGGTGTCCGAGTAGCTTTTCAACGCGTTGGTTTGCCGGATTTCCTTCGTCATGCGATCCAAGGCATTCCGGCTGTAGCTGTCCAAGTCCGCGTAGTTTGCCAATGCAGCGAAACTCCGGCCGCTGTACAACGAAAGCGAGGCCACCGCCGTCAGCACGAGCGAGGCGATGGCTGTCCCCACCATCAGTTGAACCAGGCTCAGCCCGGCTTGGCGCGCCCTAGTAGATGTAATTCTGCAAACCATAGCGGGAAACGAGCGTTTGGACCTCGCGCGTGTGTTCCAGCCTGCCGGTCTTCCATTTCAAGGAAATCTTCACCAGCTTGAGGTCGTTACTGTAGCTTTCCGAAACCGGCGCATTGGTGATCAGCACCGTGCCGTTGTAAATGATCCCATCATCGCCGTCGTCGAGGTTGGTTCCGATCGCGTAGAACGGGGCCTGAAATTCCTTTGGGATGAATCCATTCGAGTTGATCTGGTCCCAGGAATACAGCCGGATCGTCTCCATCTTTTCCTGGAGCACTTGCGTCGCGCGCAGATTCTCGCGGGCGAACTCGATCACCATGAAGCCCGACGAAAAGCCCGTGTAGAGTGAGACGAACAGGATTCCCACCAGCGCCACCCCAACCAGCACTTCGACGAGGGAGAAGGCACGCAGGGTGTCGCGCCGGGCCTTTGATGCTGACCGCTCAAAGCTCATAGCGGGCGGAAGAATGTTTCGCTCATATACTTGGTGTGTGAGCAAAGCAAAGGGTCTGCCGGGCTGGTGCTCACAAGTTCCTCGGCGGAAGCCAGAATGGCGAGCAGAGCGAAAGCCCCCTGATAACTAGCTAGTTGCGACCGGCAGCCCCTGGCTGCTGCGCCGAAAGATTTTCGGCCCCACGCAATCAGAGCCGTCCGGCTCTAGCGGCTGGAATGTTGGACAAAAAATGCCGCTGCTTGCGAGCGTCGGCTAAGATTCAGCTTCTCGAAAAGATTGCTCAGGTAGTTCTTGACCGTCTTGTCGCTCAACCCGAGGTCGGTCGCGATTTCCTTGTTGGTCTTGCCTTCGGCCACCAGGGCGATGACGCGGCGTTCCTGCGGTGAGAGGGCCGCCAGTTTGTCGGTGGCCTCTGATTGGCCGAAGGATTTGATGCGTCCCAGCACTCGCCGGGTGATTGCGGGGTCGAGGATGGATTGTCCCATTGCGACTGTCTTGATGCCCTGCACCAGGGCCTCGGCGCCGATCTCCTTGAGCAGGTAGCCGTCGGCCCCGACTGAGATCGCGTCAAGCACGATGTCATCATCGGCAAATGAGGTCAGGATCAATACGCGCGACGGCAACTGTTTCTGTTGGATTTGGCGACATGCCTCAAAACCGCTCGCGTCGGGCAGACGGATGTCCAATAAGATGACATCGGGTAGGAGCCGTTCCGCCTCCGTGACGGCACTCGCCGCCGTGCTGGCTTCGCCGACCACTTCGAATTCTGGATACCTTCCGAGGAGGGTCTTCAAACCAATCCGGACGACTTCGTGATCGTCCACCAATAGCAGGCGAAAGGGTTTGGTTTCAGTGAGTGACATGGGGCGTGGCTTTGGGGATTTCGAGTGAGATGCAGGCGCCTTCGCCCGGCCGGGAGCGGACCTCGAGCCGGGCTTGGAGTTCCTGGGCGCGCGCCGAGATGTTGCGGAGACCGCAGCCAGGCTTTCCCAGGCAATCCGCGTCAAACCCGACGCCATCGTCACGGACCTCGAAGTGCACGCCGGTCTCCCCGGGGCACAACTCCACGCAGGTGGTTTTCGCGCGCGAGTGGCGCAGGCTGTTGCTCATCGCCTCGCGTGCGATATGGAGCAAGCCGTTGATCTGGTCGGGTTGGAGGTCGTTGGCCGCGCGCGCGTCAATCTGGAACACGAAATGGGAGTGCGGATCGTAGCCGATGGTGAGCAACAAAGACTTCATTACACCTTCGAGATCCTGTCCTTGAAGAGCCTCAGGTTGCAGGCCCACAATGAAATTGCGCACGTCGCGGATCACGCCGTTGAGACCGTGGAGTGCCTGGGCCAGCCGCGCTTCCGCCTGGTCGGGGCTTGCCTTGAGGTTGCCGCGGAGGTCCTCCAAGCCGAGGCCAATCGCATAGATCGACTGGATGATGCTGTCGTGCAGGTCGCGCCCGAGCCGCTCGCGGTCCAGCAAGACTTGGCGGAGGCGCTGTTCGCTTTGGCGCAGGGCTTCCTCGGCCTGCCGGCGTTGCGTGACGTCACGCGCGATGCCGCGGACGCCGATCGGCTTTCCTTCCTGGTAGTCGAGATGGGTGTTCACTTCCAGCGTGAGCTGACGTCCGGTCTTGGAGAGGATCTCCAGCTCGTAGGTCGTGCGGGCGGTGCCGGCCAGTTTTTGGTTCAACTTCTGGCGCGCCAGTTCGCGATGGGACGGGGCGACGATCTGCGCGATGTTCAGTTTGGTCGCCTCTTCGCGGTTGTAGCCGGTGATTTGTTCAGCGGCTTTGTTGGTCGAAGTGAGGTTACCCTCCAAGTCGTGCGTGAAGATGATGTCGCTGGCGTTCTCGAAGAGGTCGCGGTAGCGCTCCTCCACCAAGGCCTCCCGTTGGCGGATGGCCTCTGTCCGCTCCTCGACGCGCCGCTTGAGTTGAATCACCCAGAGCAAGCCCAAGAGCACGACCGCCGCCAAGACACTAGCGATGGTGATGAGCCGGCCCAGGAGCCAGCCGGCCGGTTGCTGGAGCACCTGGGCGTCCGCGGTCGAGGGCAGCCACAGACTGAAGGAGGTCGGCTGCAGGTCTTCGCCCGTGGTCACGCTGCAAATCCCGGTCAGCCGCAAACGCGCGCCGTTCCGCAGCGAGGAGAGGGCCGCGTGCTCAGTGTTCGGAGGCAGGTAGGCGTAGAATACGCGGTTCTCCGCCCGCAGCACCAGGGCGAGTTGATTGGTCTGCCAGCGCTCCTTCTCGACCAGTTGAGCTTCCAGTTGGACCAACTCCTTGTCGAACTCGCCGCTGAGCGCTTGGCCGACCGAAATCGGGGCGGGCGTTGGCGGCGCTTCCGAGCCAACCGGGCGGAACACCGCATCCTGCAGGATCGGCGAAGCCCCGTTGCGCGCGGCGAAACCCAGCACATCCACCACGGCGCCCGGCTTCGTGAGGGAACGTTGAGTGGTCTCGATCCGCAGCCCGCCGCTTTTGTCCCGGATGAAGAGCGCCTGGCCCGGCCAGTGGAGGGTCACGGTCCCGCGCACGCGCACGCGGCGTCCAGAGGTCTGGCCGTGCGAGTAATTCATCAGGCTGCTGGCCAGTTGGATCGGGGCGCTGAACGGATCCGCCGCCGCAGGCTCGAGGAGGTCGATATCACTTAGCTTGGAGACCAAGAGGGGGAAGCCGGTCAATTGCCGCCTGTTATTGAAGT
>ORMF011050615.1_pt1 | contig 27031 bp, 31 predicted proteins | sample 1779871 | NCBI WGS metagenome assembly ORMF01 (sample SAMEA104232316, study PRJEB22302) | groundwater metagenome | biome: forest; feature: aquifer; material: groundwater | place: USA | collected 2011-08-07 | depth 5.4 m | reverse complement strand
GTACGAGTTCTAAAATATGCTGGGGTGGCTGACGGGTAATGCTCCCGCTACTTTCTGTTCCACAAACAGACGCTCTACTTTTGAGCTACAGCCACCATGATTAATATTCTATCATTTAAACACTAAAAAACCCACCTTACGGTGGGCTTCTTAGAAAACCTGTTTATACTAGTTCTAAAGCTAATGTAAACCTTGTCTTGCGACTTGATTTAAACAGGTTCTGTCACTATATAATAGATAAAAGCTTCTGTCAACTGGGACAAAATGGATCAAAATATAGCAAAATTAGTTTGAGAAAGGCAGTAGTTTCCAAAGCACAGATGGTTTGAATATATTGGATATTAAATCAGGTTGCAGTTGTCCAAAATCCAAAACATTTTCCCCACTTTTAAGGGGTTGTTGAATGGTTTTAGGTTTATAATTTTCCTTTTCCAAAGTTAAATTAAATGTATAGTCAGGTAGCAAATATCTTGCTTCCAAAGCCTGTGAGTTGCCATTTTCATCTATTCTTACAGCTTGAGTAGATTCTCCTACAGCGCCGGTTACCCGCAATAGATATTCACCTGCCGCAGAATTTTTCCATCTCAGAGAATTTAAAACCTGCAGGATTACCGGTTGTTTTACCTCTGTTGTAAACTCAACCGGCTTTGATTCAAATTCTTTACCCTCTGAAAACAAATTTAACTTTACGCTAAATCTCCCTTTTTCCGGAGCTTTTAAATTTATGGTGAAAATATATTCTTCTCCTGGTTCAACACTGATATTCTTTGGCAACTCTACGGTTTGTATTCCCAGCTCCTGAACACCCTGAATGGGAACGAGTTTGACTTGTCTGTCCCAGATTGATTGGCCTGTATTTTTGAAAGTTAAGGAAATAACATAAGTTTCTCCTGCCACAATAGAGGAGTAAATCTCACCTTTAGTAAGCTGGGCTTTATTTTCCTGTATTGGTTTGCCTGAAGTCTTAGGTAAATCTGCTATAGCCTGGAATTGGGGATAATACTCCGGTGAATCTATTTTTTTAAAAGAAAAATGGTCAAAAGGTAATTCCTGATAGCTTAGCAAAAATGGGGTTACTGCTACAATTCTGTCAGAATTCCAGGCATTTTCAAAAGCATTTTTGTAGTAGCCGGCTATTACATCAGCTGTTGGAAGACTAGGGTTATAATTCAGTCCTTCAGCATGCTGCCAGCCGGTTTCCGTAATAAAAATTGGCAGATCCTTGGAAACACCTAAGGATCTTAATTGCTGTAACTCCCAATACCATCCTCTAACTGTTCCACGACCTTGAGCATTTGGAGATCCCACAAAGGCCGGATTAGGGTAAGAATGAGAAACCCAGCCATCTAATTTATTAAAAATCCCCGGAACTTCTTTTTCCATCTCTTTTAAGAAAGTTAGCTCATCAAAATACTTTGGAGGTTGATGAGGGGCTGAGGCGTCAAAACCCGCATTGAGTACAAAAAAGTCCCGATTTTTAGATTTTAATGCTGTGATAGTCTGATCCAGCACTTTTGCATACATTTTGGGATTAACCACTCCACCCCATTCTGCTCCGTGATTAGGCTCATTATAAACTATCACATATCTGTTTTTGGTGGGCCAGTTTAAGCTGTCTAAGAAATCTGCCCAGGCTTCATATTCTTTTTCATAAGGCCTTTCCCAGTGGGAATTAACAGGTTTAGTGGCCAGTCTGACAATAGGGATTAAGTGCCTTCTTCTTAAATCATTAAAAAACTCCTGCCATTTACCTTCATTTCTATCCTTACTCTCTATTAGAAACGTAATATATCCCCAGTCCCCATTAGTATTAACCAGTTCTGCTGCGGGAGAAGATTCATCAGGTGAGGCTGAAATTATATGGATACCAAATTTATTATTGGGAACAGATAACGGGTCAACTATGGCATAAACAGTTGACAGAGTACAGGTTACAGGGAACAGCAAGAGAAAAAATGTAATAAAAATTAAAATTAATTTGTAACCTTTTTTCATAGGTTAACATTTTACCATTATCATGTGCTTTACACTCAATCGTTTTTCTGTTAAAATATCCCATAAAATTATGGCTGGACCTGAAACTGATCAACTCGAAGTTTATAAATCAATCCTTGAAGGGAGGCAGAAGATAGACCCTGTTGCCTTTGCCAGAGATTTCAAAAAAGCCACACACTTTAAAGAATTGGATCGGGATTTAGTAGTTACCGAAGATCCTGTTGGGTTTACAAGAGTATTACAAGATGGAAAAGTAGAAATTTACATGGATAAACTTGCTCAGGAACGGGCAAGAGGACAAAATGAAGCAGCCTCATATGGTACAGCAACTCTGGGTAAACAGAAATTTGTAGAGATTATCTTTAACTGGGACTTTCTTGCTGCAACTTCCGGAGCGGTTGTTGGAGAAAAGATGATGAGGGCTATGAAATTGGCAACAGAAGAGAATCTGCCTGTTGTTGTTTTATACTCATCCGGGGGACAAAGACAGCAGGAAGCTGCAGGAGCTTTAATAGAGATGCTTCGTACTACATATGCAATTGACCAGTTTAAGAAAAAGACAAATAAACCAATAATTTCCGTTTTAGTAGGTAACATCTGGGGGGGTGTATCTGCAAGCGCTGTCCCTCTTGGAGATTTAGTAATCGGTATGGCTGGTTCAGATGGTGGATTTGCTGGAGGAGTTGTAATTAAAGAGGATGAGGGCGAGGCTCCTCCGCCAGGTTCTCAGACTGTAGAGAATAGCTTTTTAACTAATAGAAATGTTCACATGGTTCTAAATAACCAGGATGAATTACTGGAAGTTTTAGATAAAACCTTTTCTATATTAAATGAGAAAGAACAAACAACCTTTGAACCTAAAAAGATAAAAGAAACAACAGGAATAAATTTCGAGGGTAATGGATTTAAAACACCGCTTAGCCCTAAAGGATTACACAGAAGTCACAAAAGAGTAAACATTCCTTTCCCTTTAAAACCAGTCAATCCTGAAACTGTATACGATCAACACTATCAAGTATTGAGACAGGATCCAAGAAGACCGGATACATTATATATTCTTAGACATGGATTTGATGGTTTTGCCCCATTTTTTAGCGGGAGAATCACAGAAGAAGAATCTGGCAGAAAGTATCTTCAGTATCCTGCAATTGTTGCGGCTTTGGCATACATTGACGATCCAAGACTTTCCAAAAGACTAAAAACAATGGTTATAGGGAACCAACCCGGATATTTAAGATTAGAGGATGGAACTATAAGGAAAGATCATGCAAGTCCTACAGCCTGGGATTACCGCTACCTGCTAAAAATGCTTGACTATGCTAAAAGATTAGGGATTACGGTAACTACTATGACAGATACTTTTGGAGCAAAAGCAAGCTTAAAAGAAGAGCTTGCAGGACAATATGAGGCTATTTCAACCTGCTTATTGGCACAACTAAACTACCCCTATTTAACAAGAGGATATATTATTGGTGTATTAGGTAGTGGTGGAGGACTAGCTACAACTTTTAGAAGTGACTATGTTGCACAATTTTCTGGAGCACAAGAAGTTGTGGCTGAGCCACGTTCATCATCAGTTATTTTATATAGAACTCCAACAGAGGAAGATATAGCCAGGACAATTGAAGGAATGAAACCAACAGCAGAGTTTTCTTTAAGCAGAGGCCTTATAGATCGTATTATTAATGAGCCGAAGGGCGGAGCTCAAAGTAATCCTTTGGCTGCAACTTTATCATTAAGAGAAGATATGATTTTAAACGAGCTGGAATACGGAGGGTTAACAACAGAAGAGCTTTATGATAGAAGAGGACAAAGAATGACAAATTTAAGACCAATTCCTATTGGTTATTTGCCTAAACGCAGGGGTATTGGATCAACTGTGAAAGATCTACTTCGTCGTTAAGTTTGTCTCTTGATTTTTGGGTTTTCTTCGGTGTAAAGTGATTGCATGCTGGAAATTTTAGAGCCAATAAATGTCTGGGTATTTTTTTCCGGTAATCAAATTAAACCGCATACTTTTTTCTGGCATTCTAGGCAGATAAAAGTAGATAAAATTAATCTGGTTCATACTTCAAAAGACGGGTCTAATATTTTTTATCATTTTTCTATATCTTCAGGTGGAAATTTTTACAGATTAAGATTTGATACAAATAGCTTGAAGTGGTTTCTGGAAATGGTGGAGGAGGAATGAGAACAATCCTGCATATTGATTTCAATTCATATTTTGCCACTGTTGAACAGCAGGCTAATCCAAGGCTTAGGGGAAAACCTGTTGGAGTAACTGGTGGGGACCGCATGAAAAGAACTGTTTTGGGGGCGGCTTCTATCGAAGCTAAAAAAAATGGAGTAAAAACAGGCATGCAGATTTGGGAGGCAAAAAAATTGTGTCCTCAAATTATTCTGGTGCAAGGGGACTCTGATAAGTATCTGGAAACTACCAAGAGATTTTTGAATATTATTAAAGACTACAGCCCATATGTGGAGGTATTTAGTATAGATGAAGTGTTTATGGAGGTGGAAGATTGCCGCGCCCCTTCGGGGCTCGCAATGACAATAAAGGAAAGGATAAAAACTGAAATAGGTGAGTGGATAACCTGCTCAATTGGGATTTCTTATAACAAGTTGATGGCCAAACTGGCCGGATCTCTACAGAAACCGGATGGGTTGGTAGTTATAGCAGACGAGAAGGCTGCACAATGGGTGCTGGATAGAGTAGAGCTGGATGAGATTTGCGGAATAGGGGACAGGATTAAAAAAAGATTAAATAATATGGGGATATTTAATTTTTCCCAGTTAAGAAGAGTTCCGCTTGCGGCTTTACTAGCTTCTTTTAAATCTTATGGCCTTACTTTATATAACATGAGCAGGGGGATAGATGAATCACCGGTGATCCCATTTTATGAAAAAGAAGAGGTTAAATCCGTAGGTCATAGACACACAATTGATCATGATACCTCTGATTTAATAGAAATTAAGCAGATTTTATTAAAACTAACAGAGTTAATAGCTAGAAAGCTTAGGGCTAAAAAATTAGTAGGGAAAACTATCCACTGCTGGTATCGTTTAGCTTTACACCTCGAAGGTGGGAAGCTAAACTTTGACCTCGAAGGTGGGAAGCTAAACTTTGAAAGTGATGGTATGCAAACTACCATTCCTTACACTAATGATGGTTTGGATATATTTAATGCTGCCTGGAAGATTTTCCATCAAATCTGGGATAAAAGTAAAATACGCATGATTGGAATTTCTATCTCAAATCTCAAACCTCTTACCCCTCAAAATTTATCTCTTTTACCAGAAGTAAGTAAACAAGAAACAATGCTAAAAGTTATGGATAAAATAAATGACAAATTTGGTGAATTTACCCTGCAAAGAGGGATTCTACTTGGGTCCTCTCAGATGAAAAGAACCCCCAATCCTTTTCTTGCTGATAGAAGATTTACCCTATAGTTTGATTTCTGCTTAAAATATTGATATACTTAAGGTCTATGGTCGAGGACTCTCAGGTTGAACACCAAAAAGCAGTTCTTTGGAATAACCCTTTAACTATTATTCAAATAGAAGAAAATAGAGGGTTGGTTGAACGGGCACTGGGTAGAATCGTGGCTAATGTATTTACAGATTACGTACCGATAGGTTCTAAGATTTTTGAAATAGGAGCCGGGCTGGGTTATCTTAAGACTCTTGTACCTTCTGATTACCACGCTTTTTATTTAAGCTCCGATTACAACCGCGGCAATTTAGCGACAGGTCTAACAAAAAGACCTGGGCTGAGAGCTCTGTTAGCATCGGCGTATCATCTGCCTTTACCTGATGACTCTATAGATTGCTTAATGGATATGGATGCTTATGATACGTTTCCTAATCTTGGGAAGGCTTTAAAAGAAGTAAAAAGAGCACTAAAACCAGGCGGTAGATTTATTCATTTTCAAATAGGTTATCCCAGCGACGATACAGTTTGGAGTGATTATCCTAACTATGTATTCTTTCCAACAAGTGCGGATAATAGAGCAATACTCGGTATGGTTGGAATGAAAAAAACAGATTTGGAAAGGGATGTTAGGCAAATAGAAATTCCAGCACTCAGGGAGGAATTGGAGGAGTATATCCATAACCCAGAACAAGCCTATGCACGAGCAGTAAGAGATCCACAGTCAGAGTTGGTCATAAATATGATTCATCAATTATTAGATTATATTACGGCCGAAAAATTAGTAATTCCTTCGGTGCCGGTTTATTTTAAGCAGAAGTTAGAGCGTTTAGCTTTAGAAGCAGATTTATCAGTCCTCGAATCTGAATTTAGATTGGCTACTCTTAGGGTGTCGAGAAATAATTCACAGCAGGAAGATCCCAGTTCGAGGTATAACCAATTTAATATTGACCAAGGGATACACACACACGGCGTTAATAGGCTTTTGCTTTCAGAAGCTTCTGGTGAGGTAATTGAGCGTGTATCCATGTTGGTTTTTGTAGCTGAAGGGTAATTTTATAGAGGTTCAAACTGTGATATTATTACTTCATGCAATGGCAGGATTTTGTTTTAGCAACCGGGCAATTTACAAGCGTATCTGCTATTCTTTGGTTTACTCTGGCTTACCAAAAATATAAAATGAGGGGAAAATAATTCTATGAAAATAATAGTGACTGGAGGGGCCGGGTTTTTAGGATCGCATTTATGCGAGAAGTTAATAGATGAGGGTCATGAGGTTATTTGTATTGATAATCTTATAACAGGCAGTTTAAAAAATATTGAGCATCTAAAGAATAATCCTAATTTTAAATTCATAAAGCAGGATGTGATCCAGCCAATCTCTATGAATAAGATTGCCACGGCCACCTCGTGGCCTCGCAATGACGGCGGGGTAATTGATCAGATTTACCATTTGGCCTCTCCAGCTTCTCCTAATAAAAATAACCCCAAAAGCTATATTTCTTTCCCTTTTGAAACAATGCAGGTTAACACGACCGGAACCTGGAAGCTTTGTGAAATGGCTATAAAATCAGATGCCAAATTTTTATTTGCTTCAACTTCAGAAATTTATGGAGATCCGCTGGAACACCCTCAAAAAGAAACCTATAAAGGGAATGTTTCTACAACTGGTCCAAGGTCTGTTTATGATGAGGCCAAAAGATTTGGGGAAACTATTACATCAGCTTTTGTCCGCTCCAAAGGCCTGGATGGTAGAATAATCCGTATTTTCAACACTTACGGTCCTGGAATGGCTCAAGACGGTAGAGTGGTGATTGAGTTTGTTAAAGCTGCACTTTTGGGTAAACCTCTCCCAATTTTTGGAGATGGAAAACAGACCAGATCATTCTGTTATGTGTCCGACTTGGTTGACGGAATAATTGCAGCCATGGAAAAAGGTGAAAAAGGGGAAGTATATAACCTGGGTAATCCGGATGAATTCACTATTTTAGAACTGGCAGAAAAGGTTAAACAATTGACAAATTCTAAGTCAGAGCCACAGTTTGTGGAATCTTTACCTGAAGATGATCCAAAACAAAGATGTCCGGATATTACAAAAGCCAAAGAAAAACTTGGCTGGGAACCAAAAGTTTCGTTGGAAAAGGGATTAAAGAAATTAATTGGTTATTTAAAGGGGTAAGATCCGATTTTTGAAGATAAAATCAGCTATTTCTTGGGCCATAAACTCTATACCTGTAGGGGAAGGGTGAATAAAATCTCTTGTTTCAATATAGTCTATATTTCCTCCGCCTTCCTTATCCAGGGATTTCTCGTAAATATTTATTAAGGGAATTTTATGGGATTTGGCATAGTCAATATGATTTTTAATATATGAGGCCCGCTCTTTTGCCCATTTTTTTCTTTCCTCTGTTTCCAAAATAATCACCCCTTCGGCATACCTATCATGATGCGGGGCAATGGTAGCCATAAAAATTATCCTGGCCCGGGGTTGCCTTTGTTTTATCATTGATCGGGCCTGATCTAAAACCTCATTGTGTTTTTTAAATCCCTCCTCAAGCAGGTACTGAGACAGGGGATTGTGGCCAAAGGATTCAATAATTATTAAATCAAAGTTAGTGTTTAATATAGGATCGGAAATTTTGCCGTTGTAGTTGGTTAAGTCTTGTAAGCGCTTGGGTAAGGTTAAAATATTGGTTGAGCCAACTGAAAAATTGTGTATATCAATTTTTTTATCCGGGTAGTACTTTTGAAGATTCCTTTTTATCTCAACTCCTGACCCTAAATAATCAGTCATAGAATCCCCCACTAAGACTATGGCGTAGGTATCTTTTGGCGGAATAGTTTGAGCATTAAAAATCTTTTTAACCTGATAAATAGGTTTTGCAAAAGTCCTCTCCAAAGAAAGCAGAGGATTGATGATAAAAAATGAGACAAAAGTTAAACAACAAAGCGGGATAATATTCACTAACCCATTATATCTGCTTTTTTGGTAAAATATGAACTACAGTAAAAGCTTTGCCCCCATAGCTCAGTGGATAGAGCAACTCGGTTCTAACGAGTAGGCCAGGGGTTCGAATCCTCTTGGGGGCGCAAAAATGGCATTGACAGGTGATTTTTTATTTGATACAGTTGAAAATAGATGATTACTACAACTGCCCTTCCTAAACTTTCAGCTATTTTGATTCTTTTATCCTTACTTCTAATTGCGGCTTATCCTGTATTTGCTGAGGATGCAACTTCCACTGGTGCGTCCAGAAAAGACAGGGTTCAGCAAAAACTGGAAATAAGAAAAGAAAAAGTAGCAGAAAGAATGGAGAATAGGAAAGAAGTAATGGCTACCCGGGAAGCCGCATTAAAAGCAAAATTAGAAAAGTTTAAAGATAAAAGAAAAGCAGAAGTAACCGACAGGGTTAATACTAACTTAAACCGGATTAATCAAAAACAAACAGAGCAGATGTTAAAACATCTGGAGCGGATGAGTTCCATATTAAGCAAACTGGAAACAAGAGTTAATTCCGGTTCATCTGATGTGAAAGATGTTTCATCTGCCAAAGAAGCCATTACTGAAGCCAAAGCAGTAGTTGAAGAAGCAAGAGCTTTAGTGTCTGCTCAAGCAGAAAAAGATTATACAATTACAGTTTCCTCAGAAGGCACAGTCAAAAAAGATGCCCAAAAGATGCGGGAGCAATTGCATAATGATCTAAAAGCTGTCAAAGAACAGGTTATAAATGCCAAACAGGCAGTGGGGAGTGCAATTAGAATAGCAAAGAGTGGCCCTTCGACAAGCTCAGGGTTAGAAAGAAAGGAGGGTACGCCAAGTGGAAGAGAGTAAACCTGCAGTAGAAAATGCGGCTCCAGCCAAGTCAGACTTAACCCCGGCAGCTGCTCCAAATCCGGAAGTGACGCAACCGGAAAATAAAATGATGCTTTGGTTAATTGGAGGGTTGGTGGCAATTATTCTGGTGGTGGGAGGCATTTATTTCTATTTAAGCAGTCAACAAAAAACACAAACACAGCCTACTTCAACTCCGGCTGCGAAAGTGGAAGAAAATCTGGAAAACGATCTGAATGCAGTGGATGTAGGAGATTTAGATCAGGAGTTTTCAGAAGTTGATAAAGATCTTCAAGGCCTTTGAAAAAACTTGCAATCGCCTTACTTTTTATTCTCTTATCTCTTATAGCGAATGGATTTGTTAGGGGAAAGGATGTTGGACCATTTAAAACACCCACTTTGCAAAGCGTGGTCGAACAATCCTTAAACATGGTTTCCGAAAGATATGGAATTTATATAAAAAATCTAAATTCAGGGGAAAGTCTAAACATACGTGAAAAAGAAAGTTTTGAAGCGGGATCTTTATACAAGCTGTGGGTGATGGGGGCTGTTTTTGAAAAAATCAAAAATGGGGATTTAAAGGAAGATGATAAATTGGAGGTGGACATTGAGGATATAAACAAACGCTTTGAAATTTCCCAGGAAGATGCTGAGATGAAAGAAGGACATCTGCAGTTTACCATCTCCTCTGCCATCAGGCAGATGATTACCATTTCCCATAATTATGCCGCTTTAATGCTTTTAACAAAAATCTCCTCTACTGAGGTGGGGAACTTTTTAAAAAAGTATAGTCTAAACTCATCCAGCATGGAACTGCCTATTAGGACTACTGCATCTGATTTAGGTAGTTATTTGGAAAAACTGTATCTGGGAGAAATTATTAATAAAGAGTACTCAGAGAAAATGATCAATCTTATGATAGAGCAAAATATAAATAACAGGCTGCCTAAATATTTACCTAAAGATACACCAGTTGCCCATAAGACAGGGGATATAGGCTATTTTGAGCATGATGCAGGAATAATTTATACCCCCAAAGGGGACTATATAATTGTGGTTCTGACTGAATCCGATTTTCCCAGTGATGCAGATGAGAAAATTGCCGAGCTTTCAAAAGCAGTTTATGAGTATTTTAATAAAGAATAACCCCATAGTTTGAATTTAAATTAATATAATTAATGGACCACCTTATAGGTATTGACATATATACCTATACCTATTATTATATGTTTATGCAAATGCAAAAAACAATGGTTTATTTGCCTAAACAATTAAAAGAAAGAGTTCTGTTAATAGCCAATTCTCAAGGCACTAGTCAAGCTGATGTCATTAGAAAAGCATTACAGGAGGGACTAGGGACTGCCAAGTTTCAAAGTACTGCTTCTGCTTTAGGATTGATTAAAATTGGCCAGTTAGCAGAAAAACTACAAATGAAAGGCCCAAAAGATTTATCCGAAAATTTAGATAAGTATACATGGGATGAATAACCCTCTTGTTGTTATTGTTGATAGTGACGGGATAGTTGCTCAAAGCAATCTTACAGATGTAAATCATAATCTCGCGGTTAAAATATCTGAAAAACTGGTGGATCTTGAAGCTAAAGTTATCTACCCGTCTACTGCTATTTTTGAAGCAACAACCACCATGGCCAGGAAGTTTAACAATCCTCAAATGGCGGCCGGGACTTTGTCTATCTTTACTGATCCATCAATGATAATTGAGCCTGTTGATCAGGCTATTGTGATTGAGGCAACCAGGTATTACGATCCTAATGCTACTAAGAAAAACACTACTTTTGATGCCGCTGTGGCTGCTGTAGCTGATAAATATAAAGCCGATTATATTTTTGGGTTTGATGGTTTTTACAAGAAAAAGGGGTTTAAATTAGCCAAGGATTTACTAAAACAATGACAAAAGCAGTGCCTACGTATTAACATTTTGACAAGACTATGAGCGGGTGAGGGAATTGGAGGCGTACTCCAAAAGATGTTTAATGATAACTCAGAGGAGGCAAAACTTCTAGCTTTCCAGCTACAACTACTAAACAATCAGCTAGGTAGTTTAGAAGGATACTCCACCACAATTTATTGTTATAACTACTCTTGGAGAGGGGATCTATGGTAATCTAGTAACAATTATAAATGAGCACAATTATTTCAGCGGACGAAATTAAAAAAGGGCTACCTAATTATTCACCAGATAAGGCTGAACAGTTTCATCGAGAATCAACAAGACAAGCAGATAGTGTATTCGAAAAAGAACTTAAACAAAGTACTTTAAAAGAAGTAATTTTATTGTGTGGTGGAGCTGCTTCTGGCAAGACAGAGTTTTTAGAAACACACCTAAGTAGCTGGGAATGTATAATTTTTGATGCTACCTTATCGACTGAAGAAACGGCTAAAAATAAAATTAGCAAGACTAGAAAAAGTAAGAAAAAACTTATAATTTATGCAGTTATACCAGATGATTTAAAAAGAGCTTTTTTAGCATTTTTAAACAGAGATAGAAAATTTCCTGATACATATTTTTATAAAACTCATTCTGGTTCAAGAAGTACCTTACTTTTTATTGCTAAAAACCATCCCGAAATAGAGCTAAATATTATTGAAAGCTCATACACAGAAGATCAAAAGCTTCAATTCGCTAGATATTCATTTAAAGACAAACAGCAGTTGATTGATTTTATAACTAGCTTTCAACTTACAGAAGCTGGTATAATTTCACAGTTAGAGCATAAATTATAAAGGGTTAATATGAATAAGATATTGTACAAAACTAATCAAAATCATCCAAGAATAAAGGAATATCGAGAGGCTGTTGAGAAAGGTAAACAAAATCAGCATGTTCTCCCTAGGGGAAATTCTTGGATTGTTAAACGTGCAGGAGCTGAAAAAGCAAGTCAAGTATTTGATACTCAAAGTGAGGCTTCTAAATTTGGTCATTCAATTGCTAAGAACCAAGGTACAGCAGTATTTATCCATGGTACTGATGGAAGGATAAGAGAAAGAAGAGATTACTAACTTGAAGCTATAATGGTAAGTTAGACCCCACGATTAGCCCTTTGTATAAGGCTATTCGGGACTGGGAGCGGGATAGGGGAATCGGACCCCTTACGTCCACTTTGGAAAAGTGGCATTCTACCAGTGAATTAATCCCGCATTTCGTCGCTAATCTCCTCAATGTAAACTTTCTAACAACAATCAGGTTTCATAGTTAAGATATTTTATCTGAAAGAAGAATTTTTAACAAGTTAAACCTAGAGGATTTCGTAGCTTAAGGTTACTGTAACTGTAATCTCAGAGGAACCTGGTTCTACCTGTGTTGGGATCCCAACTATGGCTTGATCTGCAGCCATTGCTCTATAAGGCATAGGTATTATACCTCCAAAACTTTCCGAATAATTGATAATCCTGCCTAATTTAAATCCGGCAATTTTGGCAGCATCTCCAGCTTTAGACTTGGCATCAGCAACTGCCTTTTGTCTTGCTTCATTTTCTAGTTTACTTTTGTCATCAATATCAAAGTTTATCCCTCCAACCTGGTTTGCTCCATTGGCAGTGGCAGCATCAATTACAGAGTTGGCATTTTCAATTTTTCTGATCTTTATTTGTAAATTAGTATTAGCTTCATAACCTGTGTTTTTTGTAGGATTAATGTTATAGTTTGTGGTTTGAATATCCTTTTTCTCCACTCCTAATTTTTTAATAGCATCAGAAACTTTATTAATTGTGGAGTTAATCTGATCCTGAGTTACTTTAACGGTTTGGCCATTGGCCTGAATACCAACTGAAACAACGGCTATATCGGGTATAGCTGTGACTTTACCCTCACCACTAACATCAAAAGTAGTGAATTTGGTTGTGGTTACAGAATTTACAGAAAAGGGAATAGGACCAAAAATTTTGGTAAAAGTAAAAAGCAAAATAAAAAAGGTGGTAGCTCCAATAACAGGCAAGAGAAAAATTCTGGAATTCATTATAATTATAATAACATAAAAATGAGACATCGAGTTTTTAATATTTCTTTATTTGTAATTTATATTGTGGGGATGACTGGTTTAATGATCTGGCAGGGGATTGGGATTGATCCATCAAGATATGTTTTTATACTTTTGTTGGCCAGCCTTTTGGTAAAGAAAACCAGAAGTTTTATTTTGGACTGGACCCCTTTTTTATTTATTCTTCTTTCCTATGATTTTTTAAGAGGTTTTGCAGACAATTTAGGACCAAGGGCTGATTTTGTCAATCTAATTAATCTGGAAAAAGGACTTTTTGGTTCTATTCCTACAATTACTCTGCAGAATATGTTTTACCACCCAACTGGACCCTCCTGGCTGGACTATTTTGCCACTATGTTTTATTTCCTACATTTTGCCTTACCCTTAAGCTTCGGATTTATGCTTTGGCTCTATAACAGGGGATATTTCAGGCAGTTTGTCACCGGAATCCTGCTACTTTCTTATGCTGGCTGGGTAACTTTTTTAATTTATCCTTCGGCTCCTCCCTGGATGGCTTCGCAGGATGGATACCTTCAGGGAGTACATAAAATATTGGATGTGACTTTACAGGCTTTTCCGGATAAATGGAACCTGCCTTCTGTTTATCATAACTTTAACCCAAATCCTGTGGCTGCCATGCCTTCCTTACATGCTGCCTATCCTTTTTTGGTGCTTCTTTTTGCCCTGAGTTTTTTTAAACTTAAGGCTCTATTTTTTCTGCCTTATGTTTTATTAACCTGGTTTTCTATTGTTTATTTAGGAGAACATTATGTGGTGGATATTTTGGCAGGAGCAATTTATGCCATTATTTTTTACTTTGTAGCCATAAGATTACATAGCTTCAATCTTCGCAGCTAAGATGAAATCATTTTCTGATAAGCCTTTTATATTGTGAGTAGTTAAATCTATCACTACTCTTTTATAATAAATGTGAATATTCGGATGATGTCCTTCTTCTTCTGCCAATCTTCCCACCTTTAATGCAAATTCTAAGCCTTCTAAGTATGTATCAAACTTAAATTCATGGCGGATTTTTTTGTTTTCCACAACCTCCCAATCTAATTTCAGCTGTTTTAGCAGTGGTTGATAATAGGGACACATTTTTTCTTAATTAAATCCATCTAAATCAGGCCTTTTTTCTTTAAGGTTTCCAGATCCTTTTGAATAACCTTTAACTCTTTTGACATATGCAAGATTACTTTATGTGCCTCTTCATCCTCTGATGATTCTTCCTGAATATCCTCAATATCCTCCTCAACCTCTTCTAAGGATTCTGTAGCCCGGTTTACTGACATTTGAATAAAAATAGAAAGATATATTGCTTCAATAGATAACCAAGTAGTAAAAATAAGTAAAACAAAACGCAGATCAACAAGGCCAAAAAGACCTAAACTGGGAATTGTCAAAAATAAAATTGTGTGAAAGATTACAGAATAAGGGGTACCAATCCACTTGGTAATGCCCAGGGAAATTTTCTCTAGCAGAGAAAGCTTATGGTCTCCATTTCCGTTAGAGTGTCCGTTTTTTGCAAGTACCATCATCATATGGACCTCCTTTAAAACACAAAAAAATCTCCTGCTACCGTCTGTTTGGTTTTTAGAGATTAAACTTATTGTTTCACTTGTAGGATGATCAGTCAACCCCCCAAAATTGTGGATAAAATGTGCTGTCGAGTTATATCGAAAAATCCGAACTTCGTTTTCGCAAAGCGGATCGCAAGCTTTGCTTATGTATTTTTTGCAAAGACAGAAATGCGCGCGATTTTTATTATTATAGTCCGCCTATGGCGTACAGGAACACAAAAACAATTTAATGTTTTCTTGCCCCAACCCACCCAGCGCGAAAACTTTTTTCTCCCTGTATTATACAGGAAGTTAAGAAAGGTTGGAAGCAGTCGCCCATTTTCCACCATTTTGGCTAACTATTAAAAAGGTAATAATTCCTTTTTCCTGTATTCTCATAATAGTTAGCCCTGATTTATCAGTTCCTCAAGAGCTTTTTTATATTTATCAGGTATCTTATTGCTAATCAAGAATTCTTTAGCTCCATCTATAACACTTAAAACTCTTTGCTGGTCTTGCTCTTCCTTCCAATAATCCAGATAATATGCAAAATTTTCTAATTTTCCTGTCCAGTGTGAGTCATGAGGATTTCCTTTTGCAAACTCTAGATTATTTCTTTTGCAAAATTCCTCCCAAACTTCACGACCCACTAATGTCCTTCCATCAGGTAAACCATAATCTCCCCAAGAATGCCAGACACCATACTCACTAACAACTTGCGGGAAGTAACCCATTTCAATCATCTGTTCATAAACTGCTCTATGAAATCCATTTAATTTTTCTCCTGGACGAGAAAAATCCGCCTCAACAATTTGGGCTTTACCGGATGATCCTAAATTAGCTGTATTATCCTTATTTTTTATAATAATTGTTCCTTCCGGAAGTTCTAAATCCTCTAAGAAAAAACTGTCCGCTGGGTTGAAAGCCAGTACTCTCCCAATAACTTTATCAAAAGGAATTAAAATTCCGTATTGTCTTTTCTCCCAATTCCAGCCATATATATTAATTTTAGGGGCTAAAGAATTAATAGTGGTATGAATAGTGAAGCGTAGAGTTTCAGGGCGATAAAAAGCTGTTGGGTGAATGATGCCTCCTTCGGGAAATGTATCAGTTAGATGAACTACTACTAAGTCGTTTGGTTCCAATATCTCTCCACCTTCTAAAAATGGCTCTGGAGTTGAAAGATCCTTATATGAAGGCTTTGTTAATCTTGGAGCATAAGGAATTAATTGGGGGTCTATTTTGCCGAGATGGTCTGAAATTTGTCTTTCTGTTGGATTTATGAAAGATCTTTTTTCAGTAAATATATCCATATATTTTTATTTTTTAGGAGGGGGAAGTATTTGTATAAATCTCACAGGAATTAATCTAGGTAAATTAAGCCAGTCAGTATCAGATTCGAATATTTGCCCTAATGAATCAACAGGAACTGTTTTACTAATATCCGGTGGAAACTCTACACCTACACTAATACCATCACCAAATTCTCTGCTTAATACTAACATGCCTTGTGGATTAAGTTTGAGGTGATGCTGTCTACTTCCTCTTTCAAGCGGCAGTTCCAGATCGGAATCAATAGGTTCATGAGAACGTACAATTGAAATAATCTTATCTAAGGTATCATAGTACGGATCTCGACTACGGGATATATCAAATCTTGAATCAAGATAGCGATTGGGATTATTGGGATGATGAAATCTAGTAGTAAGTTGAGATACCCATCCGTCTTGAGGGTCTTTTGACCAAAGTCCCCATCCGTAATTAACCTCCACATCAGCTCTTGAAAGATGATTGCCAAATCTAACCAACCTTAAAAAAGCATCTTCTGGTTTATCTATTTGATCGCGACTAGTAAGCTCTTCCAGCCGGCCTAGGAATATTTCAAAGTGAGGTATCCCTACATCTTGTCTGTAATGTGTTACCATTTCACCTGGGATTCCTATCTCCCTAGCCTCGTTTCTTGACCTCCATTTATCACTTATTTTATTCCATGTTCTAAGTTTTGCTCCCACCACTCTCCCTTCTAATAACACTGCACTAACTTCTGATTCGCTTTCAACACTTTCTTCTCCAAAAGGACTGCGTAATGTTCCCCAACTCCAAGGGCTATTAACTTGTACAACTATGTATTCGCCTACCTTTCTTTCGGTGACTGGATAGCCTATTCTTATAGCTTCTATAATGTAGTCTTTTGCTCCAAAATCAGGATCGTGTATTTCCTCAAAAGTTGATTCTTTTATAGGGGTAAGAGGTGGAATATCAAGAGGTGCTTCAGTTTGTGGCTGAGAGGATAACTGAGGTCTTTCACCGCCACCTTTATTAAAGAAGCTTCTTATTCTATGCGTCCATCCACCCTTTGGCGGCTGGTTTGGTCTTTCCTGATCTTCAGCCATGTGTTTAGTATAGCAACTTTAATTAAAATTTTCTTGCTTGTAAATTTTGTTAATAATTGATACATTATTTTTGTAACCAAACTTTTCCTTACGGCTTTTTAATGACCGCTTTGGACAGATCCGTAAGGGTTTGAGCACACCAGAGCGGTCATTTTAATTTTGGAAAAGTGCTTTAAAATTTTTGCGTTTTTTTCAGTCCTACGGACTGGTTCGGCCGACAGTTTAAGAGCTTCGGCCGACCGCGTGCCGCCATAGCTTTAGCGGTGGCGCAAGGCCTTCCATGAATAGTAGGTATTTTGGGCAATTCTATGCTAAAATTGAGTTGTGACTGATACCAAAATTGCCATCTTCAGAAGCAGAGAAATCCGCAAAACTATTCATAACAATGAGTGGTGGTTTGCAGTCGAAGATGTAGTTTTAGCCCTTATTGATTCTTCTGACCCAAAACAGTATGCCAATAGGATGAAACAGCGTGACCCAGAGTTAGCGAAAGGGTGGGTACGGATTGTACATACCCTTTCAATTAGAACAGAAGGTGGTGTACAGAAGATGAACTGTGCCAATACCGAAGGGATTTTTCGTATTATCCAGTCAATCCCATCTCCAAAAGCAGAACCGTTCAAAAGATGGTTAGCAAAAGTGGGATATGAAAGAGTACAGGAAATAGAAGATCCGGAACTGGCAACTAAAAGAACCAGAGCCTTGTATAAAGCCAAGGGTTATCCTGATGATTGGATTGAAAAACGAATGCGAGGAATTACAATCCGTGAAGAATTAACCGATGAATGGCAAAACCGAGGAGCAAAATTGCAAAAAGATTATGAAATCTTAACCGCTGAGATTTCCAAAGCAACGTTTGGTGTAACTCCAAGCCAGTATAAAAAACTCAAGGGTTTAAAACGGCAAAATCTTCGTGATCACATGGATGATTTTGAGCTAATTTTTACCATGCTTGGAGAACGGTCAACAACGGAAATTCACCGCACTGAAAACTCAAAGGGAGTACCGAAATTAAAAAGTGATGCCAAAGTAGGTGGTGATATTGCCGGTGGGGCAAGAAAAAATCTTGAGAAACGGCTTAAACGCTCAATTGTTTCCAAAGTAAATTACCTTCCAAAGAAGCGGAAGATCAAACAAATTACAATAGAATCGAAATAAATGTCCGTACTGTCGCAGAGCCACCCTAGGCTCAATTTTGTCGTACGTCGCCAAAGGCTATGCCGACGGCACGCGGATTCATTTTCAGTCGGGGTGACAGGAATTGAACCTGCTACATCCGCGTCCCAAACGCGGCGGTCTACCGATGACCTACACCCCGGAAAGTGCCGTGAGTGGGAGTCGAACCCACACAGCCTTGCGGCCATTGGATTTTAAGTCCAACGTGTATACCATTCCACCACCACGGCAATTACAAGTATTCGATATTGTATCAAAAACATATTGACAATTGAAAGCAGTTAGATTATCTTAAGATCTCAAATGAAAAAATTTCAGAATAAAATACTATTCTTGGCTATTTTCACTATTGTAGGTTTTTTAAGCTTGCAGATTCCTTTTAATAAACTGGCTGGGTCAAATGTATCTTTTACTCTTTTTGACTTTTTTGCTCCAATTGCGGGAGCATTTTTAGGACCTTTATATGGAATTATTTCTGTTTTTTCAGTGCTGGTTACCAATAATTTAATAAAAGATGTTCCCTGGACAACAGGAACCATAATCAGATTATTCCCAACCCTTTTTGCGGTATATTACTTTGCTGCTATTTCTAAAAAGGAAAGTAGGTGGGTCCTGGCTGTTCCAATCGTGGCAATCCTTGCCTTTTTAGCACATCCTAACGGCAGGCAGGTTCCTTACTACACCTTATTTTGGCTGATTCCTCTGATTGCCTACAAATTCAAATCTAATTTATGGATGAAAAGTTTAGGGGCCACTTTTACAGCCCATTCAGTCGGTGGAGCTGCCTGGATTTGGGCTTTTAATTTACCGGCTTCGGTTTGGAATGGATTAATCCCCGTAGTTATCTCAGAAAGGTTGCTATTTGCCACAGGAATTACCGTATCATTTATTGTCATCAAACACACATTGGCATTTTTAATATCCAAAGGTGTTTTACCCAAAATTAACTTTTCCTACTAAAAAAGACAGGCCATTTTTCTACACTAATTTCGTGCAAACTATTGATGGTAAGGTAGCTGTTAAAGGATCGGGTTACTGGCCGATTGGAAGCAGGAAAGATTACGAAGTCCTCACGGAACTCAGAGCTTATGCGGACTGTTTGATACACGGCAAAAATCTATATAATGAATTTGGCAATATTACGAGGCAATCCTTGCAGAAGACTGAGTTTAGGGCTTTAAGAAAAAACTTAAGTAAAAATCCCGAATTGCCTTACATTATTGGAAGCCATGATTTAAAAGGATTATCAAGGGATTTGTATAAAAAAGGGTATCAGAATATTCTGGTTGAAGGCGGACCAACTCTTTTAGGCTCATTTTTAAAAGAAAATCTAATAGACGAGATCTTTTTAACTATAGCTCCGAAAATATACGGAACCCAAAATTTAACCACGTTAAACCTGGTGGAAGGTATTTTATTCTCACCTGACAAAATTAAGCATCTTAAACTTTTATCAGTTAGAAAAATAGATAATGAAATATTCCTGCATTACAGAATATTGACATCATAGAAACCTAAAATTTGCCTTTTAATTCTTATAGGATATAATTAAATCCATATGGTGGAAGCAGTGGGATCAGTTCCAGAACAAGAGATGCGTGCTTTATACAGTGACCTAAAGGGGTATCCGCCTTATAGAGGTATTAATCTACGTGAGATGGCAGAAAATTCCCAAGCCCATTTGATTTTAAGGGATTTCTTGGATATTGTGAATAGAAATGGTTGGGGAGATAGTTATTACAACTACTATCCTGTTATCCCTCTTTTACAATCCCCCGTAGAGAAAGTTGTTTTTTTAACTCAGGCTCTCCAAAGAAGGGAATATTTTGAAGCAAGGTTAAGAGAAAGATATGGCCAGCCTGAATTTACCATACAACTTGGCAGTACATTGCCCGTAAATGTAGTATTAGAGAAAAGAATCGATCTGGGAGGAAACCGTTTTTATTTACTGGACAGTCGAAAGTACCAGAAAAGTATTAGGGTAGCGCTCGGATTTATTGAAGTTGACTATGATCAGGATGGTGTGTTGATAATTAATACTATTCAGGATCGAAGTAGTGTATTTTCAATAACAGATGGTAATGGTTTATCTGCTTATGAAAATATGGTAACTAGAGAGAATGTTTATGAATCAGATGGGAATCCAAGGCCAATAAGAGCCATTGTTTCTAAAAGACAAAAGGTTACCAGGGAGGCAATGAAAAGGGATCGATCTATACCAAAAGACCCCTATGAGCAGGAAACATCAGGGGTAGAAGAGCTAATGATCTATGGGGTTTTAGAAGCGTTTGTCCAATCGGGGATACTTCCTCCCAATGCAAAAGTAATGATTCCTAAACCAGAGTTTACGCTTTGGGGTGGCTTGGAGTTGAGTCATGGGTTTTTGGGGTCTATTTATGGAGCTTCTGCGGCAAGAAATAAAACGCTGACAAAAGCCTTATCTAATCTGCCTGGGGATATTTTAACCAAATTAGATGGAACATCCGAACAACCTTCTAGTACACCAAAGGACCATGATCATTTTTTCAATTTGGCGCATAGATTGTTTAGCGCCTGCAGTCTTGCAATATATAAAGGTAATAGTCGGAAGATTTCCGGAGTCCTACTCTCACAATTTCTAGGTGAGCTGATTATTAAAGAGATTCCTGACTATCAACGTCCATCTCAACAAGAATTAGAAGAGCTTGGTTTATATAGTAACTTTTTTGAGAGAGAAATACTTTTTAAAGAATTTATGAATAAGATGGGTATGCGAACTGAAGCTTATATGAGAGCCTTTCATGCCTATAGAACGGCATTTTCAGATAATGGACTTCCCTTGGAGAATGGTGAATACGGAAGAATTATTGAAAGACAATTTTTATTACAATTGCCATTCACAAACAATTTAACAATTGTTTAGAATTTAGCCAAATTAAATCCGCAGGAAATTCATAATCCTACAAAAAATCCATTCAAACTATATTAAAAGCTTAAATTGGGAAATATTTTAGATAACGAAGTTATCGCAAGCTTCGCTTAGCGGTCTTCTCTTGGACGGGCAATGTTAACGACAATTTTTCTGCCTTCAACATCTGTACCGTTTAAGTTTGCGACAGCATTATTAGCTTCTTCATCTGTGGACATTTCCACAAAACCAAAGCCTCTTGATCTGCCTGTATCTCTGTCTTTAACAACCTGTGCTGAAACAACAGTACCGGCCTGAGCAAAAAGCTGAGCCAGTGCTGCATCATCAACACCCCAAGGCAAAGAGCCTACGAACAATTTTCTGTTATTCAAAAAAATTCACCTCCTTTTTCATTAAATTTTGTTAGAGGTGAATTAGAAACTAAATACACTCATCACAATATATAAATTATCCCATATCCTATGTCAAATAGCAAGAAGTGAATAATCGCGCAATAATCGCGCATATTATCGCGAAGTCATTTGTTAAGAATGTAATAGGTACTTGGGCCTTTTCCCTGAGGATTTATCAGTTTTTTGTCAATCAGACTTTTAAGTTTTAACTGTGCACTTCTTTTGGTTAACTTTAATATGTCCACAACATCATCCGAAGTAATCCTGCCGGTTGTAGTCAAAAAATCCATAATTTGAATTTCATCTTTGTCTAAAAATACCTGCTCTGATTTTTTAGAAACCTGCCCATATCCAATGGATTGAATTTTTTCCAATACTTTTCTGGCCTCAACTAAAAATCCAGTGGTGAAGTATTCCAGCCAATAAGTGAACTCTCTACCCTGAATATATTCTTTTTCTTCATCTGAATGCAGAGCGTTGTAATAATCCAATCTATTTTGATTGTAGTAATCTTCTAAAACTAAAATTTTCCTAAAATCCCAATTCAGCCTGTATAACAATAGTTGTGCCAAAAGTCTGGTGGCCCTGCCATTACCGTCGGTAAATGGATGAATAGAAACAAATTCCAGGTGAAATATGCCTGCTATAATAATAGGATGAATTCCCTCTGTTTTAGTCTTCTTTAACCAATCCATTAGGTCAGTTAATAATTTAGCGACTTTAGGCGCAGGGGGACCCTTAAACCTTAGCATCTCTTTTCCTCCACCCAAATCATCTAAAATATAAATATCACCAGGCCTGATTTTTCCTACTTTCTCCTTTTCTACCAAACCATCAATGACCACTTTATGAATCTTTAAAATTTCGTCAATAGTCAAATCCTTTTTCGTTTTGGACAGCGCATCCAGTAACTTTAGCGCATTCAGATAATTTTCCACCTCCATAATATCTTTTGATGGGGCATTAACGCTTTTACCTTCATAAACCTTTCCTACCTCAAATTGAGCCAGTTTATTTCCTTCAATAGAAGTAGACGTGTGAGCCATTCTAAGGATGGCCTGGCGTCTCAGTTGAGCTTCGTTCAAAGGTAGGACTCTGGATCTTTCAACTGCTGCCTTAATTTCAGCGATCTCAGCAATTCTTGATAAAATAGTCGAGGTAATAACATACTTTGGCTTAAACATACACTGTAATTATATCATATTATCACGAAATTATCGCGAAGTCTATCGCGAAGTCTTCTTTAGTATATAATAAATTTATGGTTGGGAAAATAATAGATAAAAAAGAAGTTGCACAGGGAACTCTACAGGTTACATTTGAAGTTAAGGAAGATTTCACTTTCAAACCCGGGCAGTATATTTTTGTGACACTTACAAAGCTTAATTACCCTGATGAAAGAGGCCCAAAAAGGCAGTTTTCAATAGTAAATAGCCCTGAAGATAAGGGTAAAATAATTATCACAACAAGAATAACTGAAAGTGGCTTTAAAAAAACCTTAAATGAACTCCCGCAAGGATCAGAGGTGGAGCTTGGGCCAATTGCCGGAGCATTTGTATTACCGGATGATATATCAAGACCCCTGGTACTTATTGCCGGAGGCATTGGCATAACTCCCTACATGAGCATGTTAAGGCATATTCAAAAAAATAATCTTTCTTACAACATTACTCTGGTCTATTCAAATAGAAATCAATCTTCAACTGCATATTTGAATGAATTAAAGCAACTAGCTAACCAAATACCTAACTTAAAGCTGATTTTAACTATGACAGATGATCCAAACTGGACTGGTGAGAAAAGAATAGTGGACGTGAACTTTATTAAAGAATATTTTCCAAATGTCAATGAAAACTTGTATTTTGTGGTAGGGCCGCCTGCCATGGTTGATGCGGTACAAAGAGCCCTGCTTGAGGCAGGTGTTGATATATCAAGCATTAAAATTGAAAATTTCACAGGTTACTGATAGAATAGCCATCCTATGAACAACAAAGAGCTATTTTATGCATTGGGTGGAGTCTTAGCTTTAATGGAGGTGCTGGGTGGTTGTGTGCAGCCGAAAGCTGACCCTGCTCAAACCACAACGCCCGAGGCTACTACGCAAAGGTTGATATCAACACCCACAGCAGAATCCGGGCCGATTTCCGAAAAAAGAAAAAGGGGATTGGTATTGGAAAGCTTAGGAATTAAGATAATTTCAGGTAAACCGCTACTTGATCATATTGCTCGTGTAGGTGATATAGATTTTATTAGACTTACCCCTAACTATACATTGACTCTTGATCCTGTACAATTACCAGGATTTATCGACCGCTGTGGAGTCCAAACTGCTGGAAAGAAATTAACAATTTATTTTACTGATCAGCAGTCACAGGTTCCTGAAATAGATTTGGCACAAACTACTGTATTTGTTAATCTGGATGATGTAGTCCAAACTAGCAGTGTTTCTTTGGATGTGAATTTTGAAGTCGGTTCAAAAGATAGAGAAAAGGCATTCTCAAATCTTGTCAATTTAAACGTAAACAGTGCTGTTGCCAACGTTTTTTGTATCCGATCCCTACGGCAAGCACTTGCTGATAAAAGCGTCACCCAAGAACGGCTACGGGGTATTTCTGAACAAGGTTTTAATGTTGGAAGTCAGGTATTTGAAGAAATGTTTACAGGACAAACACGTCCTTTGATTGAGGTAAAGCGATTAACTTATCCTTCTATAAATTAAGAACTGCATGCTACAATCTTATTAATGTGGATTAAGATTCTGCTTTTATTTTTTGTTTTTTCCTTTTTATTTAAAACAGATACTTCTTTTGATCAGGATTTGGGCAGGCATTTAAGGTTGGGGGAGATTATTTTAAACGCTCACCAAATTCCCAAAACCAACCTATTTTCCTACACAAACCCTGAATTTCCATTTATAAATACCCATTGGCTGTTTGAGGTATTTGTCTATGTTTGGAGTATCAGTTTAGGACTTGGGTCCTTACTGGTTTTAAAAATAATTATTTTTCTTTTTTCAGTCTGGCTGATTATTAAGATAATTCCCAAAGAAAATAGAATTTTACTCTTGCCAGTAGGCTTTATCTTTTTACATGTACTTAGGGAAAGGCTAGAGCTAAGACCAGAAATTTTCAGCTTTTTATTTACAACCGGCACTTATTATATTCTGGAAAAGAGAACAAGGTTTATCTATTTGTTGCCATTTATCCAGCTGATTTGGATAAACACTCATATATATTTTTTTATTGGTCTAATTCTACAAGTTATTTTTCTAGCCTTCCACCTTCGAGGTGCAAAGCTAAAACTCCTAAGCATTATTTTTATACTATCAGTCTTAGTAAGTTTAATTAACCCAAATGGCATAAAAGGATTGCTTTTTCCTTTAAATGTTAATCAAAACTACGGCTATAGCATTGTTGAGAATCAAACAATGTTTCTTTTGGAAAGTATCCAATTCAGGGATCCTAATTTTTTGTTTGTTAAATTGTCATTAGGGTTGGTAGGGTTGTCACTGCTGGTAACTTTCTTAAGAAAACAATGGCAAATGAAAAATATCCTAATATCAGTCAGTGGTTTGGTTTTGGCTTTAATGCATGTCAGGAGTTTCCCATATCTGGTATTTTTAGCTCTTCCAGCTACTCTGCAAAATTTCGGAACTGTCCCATGGAATAAACTAACTAAAACAATTACCGTCATTGCTGCGATTATATTAATCTTGGAAAGCTATTTTTACCTTAATGGAGATTATTATAAGTTTAGAGACGATCAGTACAAAGTGGGACTTGGGTTTGAAGAACATGTCAAAGAAGCAATGGATTTTGTAATAACGCATGATTTGCCAAGACCAATCTATAATAATTTTGATATTGGCAGTTATGTGCTTTACAGGGGATATCCAAAGTATAAGGTTTTTATTGACGGCAGGCCGGAAGCCTATCCATCGCAGTTTTTTACAGGTGTTTACATTCCATCTCAATCTGATTACAAAAATTTTAAAGAGGTTGAAAAAAATTATCAGTTTAAAACCATCATCTTCTCCCATACTGATCAAACCCCATGGGGCAGGAACTTTTTACAAAACGTGGTTAAAGATGAGGATTGGAAACTGGTTTACATTGATGATTTTATGCTTGTTTTGGTTACAGAAGATGTCTTGGGTGAGAAAAAGCTTAATTTAATTGATCCTGCAAAACTGGATCCCTCCGCCTTTAGGTTCAGCAGCCATCTACCATATCTTAGACTCGGTTTGTTTTTACTATCCACAGGGTACACAGATTCCGGCAGGAAATTTATTGAAAAAACCCTGCAACTTTTCCCGGATGACCCAATTGCTAATTCATTAATAGGCCAACCTTCCAAAAGTATCTTCTTTTGGTAGAATTACCGTTTCGCAAACCTTAGATCAAAAGATCGCAAGCTCTGCTTATTTAACCCTGTTGTGTGACTCATTCATATGTTCTAGAATACCTGATAGAAATATCGTTGTCTGAACAGTATTAAATATTGAATGGGCAACTAGTGCATGCAGGTAACCCCTCTCTCTCACTAATTTCCAAAAGAATAATCCAAGACCAAACTGATATATAGGAATAGTATTAGGATCTAACCCGACTTGTCTTGTTTCTTCATCCCTTTCTAAAGCATGAATTTCGGCAAATATACCGGATAAAGGAATACCTACTTTCCACATAGTACCCATGCTTCCAGGTAAAAGTAGGCTTGGTAGGATTCTAAGTGGAATTTCTTCGATTATAGGAGCAAGTAAGGAAGTCGCGAGATAAAACTGTATTGGATCTTCTCTCAGTCTTTTTAAGTCTCTTCGGTTTTGCTCACTGCTTCCTATCTTAAGACTGCTTGATTCCTCTACTTTAACTGCCAAAGGAGCGGTCGCAACTAACCCCAAAGCCACAACCGTTGATAACCCGACTGTATTTAAAAGAGAAGGGCCTCCTTCTTGATCACTCAGGCCAACCATTCTTCTCAAAAAAGCTCTTCTACTAATTTCTTCATCAGGTGGGTGTCCATCATGATTTTTTCTTTCCATTAGGTTATCATATGCCATTTTCTTACTCATGTCAAACTATGGGCTTATTACTAACCTAAAGTTTTAGGGGGAAGAAGTAGCCAACAACATTAGTTTTTTAAGAAAACATACTTCATAGTTTAGACCTCAATAATTTCAAACCTTTTCCGCAGGTAATCACTTCCAATATTAATAGCAGTTATTTCGTTAATAAGAGCTTTCTTTTTTTGGTGGGTGTGGCCGCAGAAAACAAACTTCACTTTAGGAAATGATTTAATTATTTCTCCTGTCTGCCTGCTTCCTGAAAAAGCTGTTAAAAATTTATC
>ORMF010737933.1_pt1 | contig 27042 bp, 26 predicted proteins | sample 1779871 | NCBI WGS metagenome assembly ORMF01 (sample SAMEA104232316, study PRJEB22302) | groundwater metagenome | biome: forest; feature: aquifer; material: groundwater | place: USA | collected 2011-08-07 | depth 5.4 m | reverse complement strand
GATCCCGACGCCGCTGCAGCGCGAGGCACTCGAGCGGCTCGGCATCACCGGACGCGTGTAGCCAGAATCAAACGGACGATTCTCCGTGAAGGCACGCAGAATCAACCGCTTGGCGCGTTGGCATCGAGGAACTTCGGGCTAGTACCATGTAACTATTAACATTGCGGATAAAGGCGCTTCAGCTTGATCCGAGCGTCCGCTGTAGTGAATTGCCAGACAATTTTTCTTGTGCAGGTGTTCCGGTCTTTTTCCCATGCGGCCACTTCGGTTTGCATGGTCGTCATGTCGGCAATTCGGCGTTCAAGGCACTGCCCTTTCAGGACGCTGAGTTCAATCTCCGCCATGTTCAACCAGCTACCGTGTTTGGGCGTGTAATGTAGATCAAGCCGCTTCGCCAACCTCCTGGCTTCCTGTGGCGGGAATGTGTCGTAGAGTGAGGCAATGCCGTGGGTGTTCAGATTATCCATCACCAGACGGACCTTGATGGCGTTCGGGTACCGCTCATCAAGCATCTGTTTGATCTGCATCGCCCAATCCTTTTTGGTGCGACGCTCCGTGACCACCACATGTCTTTTGCCGGCAAGCGGCTCTACTTCCATAAAGATCTCCGCCACACCGTTCCTGACGTATTCATCGTCAATACGCGCCGGTTGTCCTGGCTTACACGGAATCGGGTCGCGGACTTCACCGATCATCTGCTTGCAGGATTCATCCATGCACACCACCGGGTAGTCGGGGTCGTACGGCAAATGATACACCTCCAGGACATCCTCCATGTTGGCTACAAACGCCGCGCTCCCTTCCGGGGGGATTTTCCAGTATTGGCACAGATGAGGCTTAAGTTCGTTTTTTTTAAAACCCGCTGCACGGTCATATGTGATACGGAAGCAGCGAAGTTCAGTTCAACAACCCTGTCGGCGAGAAGCCTGACTGTCCATCGCCGACGCCCTTTTGGAGCATCTGAACAGGCCAGGGCGATCAGTCTCGCCTCAAACGCCCCATCAAACGTGACTTCCCGGGGCGGCTTTTCCCGTGGTTTTCGTTCAAGCGCAGCTTCAAGTCCATCCTCGACAAAGCGCTTCTTGAGGTGTTCAATCGCTCGGCTGCTTACCCCAAGGGCCTCCGCCGTGTCGGCGACCGTCCAAGCTGGGCCGCCTGCTCCGGCGTCACACAGCAACAACGCTCGGGCGTGTATGAATTTCCGCGCATGCGTCTTGCCGCGTTTCGTCAACGCCTCAAGCCCGTTGCGCTCCTGCTCGGTAAGAGTGACTCGGTACCTCGGCGACATGGCGGCCTCCTTTGTTGAGTTTCCGCCAGTCTATCATCCCTCTAGCAAATTACGAAGTATATAATGTTACATGGTACTAGTCCCCACGCAGGAAGAGTGGTCAGTGCGTTGGAATAGAGCATCTGCCAAAGAGACTCAGCAAGAAAGGAGCAGATAATCAGGGGTTGAGTCGGTCGGCATCCTATTCGCCCTTTACCCGTGTTCTGAGACTCCGGCACACGTAGCTCGACCATGCACCTCACGTCTGCTTCAAGATGAACGCTGCCACACGCCGTACAGCTCACCCATGGGCAGGGGAACGACCGTCCTGCTTATGCCGCAGCGGCTCGCGAGCCGATGACCAAGCGAGGCACCAGGAATATGGTGCTGCGCGAGACGGTGGAGCAGATAATCGATCGAGAAAGAAGTGAGGCGCCGACCGGAGTGCAGGAAATTCAGCCTGGCGAGTTCTCCGCACAGCCTGAGGCTTTCCTGATTGAAATAGTTTAGGTGCTCCGCGAGAAATAAGGGCCACCGAGCTCCGAAAACGCGTGCCGGAAGACTATCAAGATCGGGAACGTTCACGAACAGATATCCACCTGGCCTGAGCAAATAGCCGCACGTGCGCATGAATTGAAGTGGACCCGAGACGTGCTCCAATACATCCCAGAGCGTCACGGCGTCGAAGGAAGACACAGACAAACAGGCCTTCTCTAGGGTGGCGCAGATCAATTCACCTCGACCGGAGAGGACCTCCCTCGCCTTTTCACAGAGCGCCTCTGAAGGCTCGACCCCGACGGTTTTCCATCCGGCGTCGGCAGCGCAGCGCAAGAACTCCCCAGAAGCGCAACCAACATCGAGAATATATCCGGGTGACAGGTATCTGTGAACGATTTTCAGATGACGGAGTGCCGTCTTCGATCTTCCTTGGAATTCCGAGTGGTACACCTTGCCATCCAGCTCGCGATAGAGCCCTGACAGTTCCTCGTCGCCCGGTCGCATCTGACGAAACGCAAACCCACAGCCCTGGCAGCGTAGGATTCGTCCAGGCGATACGTCTGTACGCGAGGACCCTATGGTAGAGGGGCCTAACCTCTGATCCTCTTCATCTAGGTAGACCTTCACATCCGCGTTGGAACAGAGAAGGCAGGGAGGGAGGTTGGACAGGATCAAAGCGATTACTTCTCCTTAAGACAGCCGTTTGTCGTCGCTTCCGACAGATGAATCTGTTCCCATTTCATGGGTTGTCTCCACCGGGGTGTCACATTTCTTAACGAAGCTGCGCCGACCACGCCACGTGTTCCAGATCACGTGGATGAGTACGAGGAAGTAGTTCGGCGCAACCCTTAAGATCTTGAAGGACGAGTCTCCCATGCCCGTCATCCGGCTGATCCAAGAGATCGGCACCTCCAGAATATCGTAGCCAGAGAGCAGCGGCTTGAGGCCGGTTTCGACGTTTGCGGCGAAGTCGTGCGCTTCGATGTCGAGGTTCTTCAAGAGTTCAGCTCGGTACAGCTTCAGATTATTCGAAATGTCACGCACGCGGCCCGGAAGGAACGTGTTGACAAGAAGATGGAAGCATCGGTTGCTGATGATCTTCAAGAAGGGATAGTTGATCAGCATCGACTCGTGCGAGAAGCGACTGCCGATCGCGCCGTCATGCCCCGCCGCAATCACGTCGAAGAGATCACGGAACTCTGGCACGATCTGAACGAAATCACAGTCCGTCGAAAGGATATAGCGTCCTGTCGCGGCCGCGTAGCCATCTCGGAGGGCTCGCCCAACACCGTTGGGTGACTTTCGATTTACGAGCTTGACGCGCGGTTCCCTCCTCGCAATTTCACTCGTTACCTCGGCTGTGCCGTCTGTGCTGTTGTCATTCACAATAATGATCTCGTGGATGTATTCGTCATAGAGCCCAAGGAGCGCGTCCACCAGGCGGGGGATATTCATCTCCTCGTTGCGGCAAGGCACCACAACAGAGGTGGAACCGAAGAGCTCGCGATGATGGGCGAGACTAGTGCGAGCGGGCCGTGCGTCCTCATCACCTGGTTTCTTAGCCCAGATGTAAAGGGTCCCGCAGAGTTCGCGGATGGCAGGAGCATGCTCGAAGACAAAGGCGATGGACCGCACAACGGGAAGCAGGAAACGCGGAGTCAGAGGGTGGACTATATCGTAAGGGATGATGTCGATATGCGTAAATCCTTGGTGAGAGGCCGTCTGTAATAGCTTGAACTTGCGCATCCCGACCTGGCAGCGGGCTTCGCCAGCCCATCGACCGATCGGACGAATAAAATTCTTGAGGAAGACCTGCGGGTTCCAGTAATTCGCCTCGAAGAATAGAAGCTGGCCTCCCGGCTTCAGCAGACGGTAGAGGGCCCGGAGGTTCTGCGGATACTGATTGTGACAAAGGATTGCCGTCCCGACCACATAATCGAAGCTCTCCTTAGGTAGATTGGTCAAGAGATTGGTGACTCGCACGAACGTCGTGTTCGGCAGATTTTTCCTACGGGCGCTGTGTTCGAAATCCTCGTTGAACACGGCGGCGGTGATGGGATTGTCGCTCCTGAGCACAGAGGCCAGGTGTTCGGTCCACAGGCCACTCCCTGCGCCGACCTCAAGAATCGACTCACCTGGGAGCACGTGGAAGCAGTGGCGCACCGTCAGCGCCCGCCAGCGGAGTTTCACCGGCGACGTTCCAGGGTATCGCAGCCAGTAGGCCTCCCGGCTTCGCTCCATCTCGCGGAGATTTTGTTCTAGTGACATATTTCTTTGGGATACAAGGCCCGCACCACTTTCATTGGAGTGACTGGTTTGTGGTAAGGTTTGCCCCGCGGGACAGCCGCCGAACAGTGCGAAAGGCCGTAGTCGAGACCCTGATCCCCGGGGCTAGGTTGACTTCAGGATTCATACGGAGTCCGGCGGCGAGGCGTAGGCGATCTCCCGACAAATGTCGTCCAGGGAACGTACAATCTCCCACTTTGGGTAATCCGTTTTGAGTCGGCGCAGGTTGCTGATGTAGCAGGTGTGATCCCCGAGGCGCGACAAATCGACATACTCGACCTTCAGCGGTTTCCCGATCAGCCCCTCAAATCGACCGATCGCCTCCAGGACGGAGACGCTGTTGGCTCGCCCGCCACCCAGGTTGTAGACAGCCGCCACCCGGGGAGCCTCGTAGAAGGCCAGAATGGCCGTGCAGACATCGTACGCGTGGATGTTGTCCCGGACCTGCTTGCCCTTGTACCCGTAGATCCGATACGTGCGGCCCTCCCGGATTGCGCGGGCAATGTAGGCAAGGAAACCGTGGAGTTCCGCAGCAGCGTGATTGGAACCTGTGAGACAGCATCCGCGGAAGCACACGGTGGGTATACCGAAATAGCGGCCGTACTCCTGCACCATCACGTCCGCCGCGAGCTTGGAGGCGCCGAACAGGCTGTGGAGAGACGCGTCTACCCGGCAGGTTTCGTCGATGCCGTCATGGTGCTCCGGGTTGGCGTAGTCGTAGCGTGTTTTCAGCTCCACGAGAGGCAGCTCATTTGGCGCATCGCCGTAGACCTTGTTCGTGCTCATGAAGACGAATGGGGATTCCGGGCAGAAACGATGGGCAGCCTCCAGCAGGTTGAGCGTGCCGACCGCGTTCACATCGAAGTCATCGAATGGACGATCCTTGGCCAGGTCGTGGGAGGGTTGTGCGGCGCTGTGGATGATCAGGTTGGGTTGTTGGACGCGAACGAGATCAAGCATCGCGCCGCGGTCGCGGACGTCCAACTCGTAGTGGGTAAATCGGCGGGTCACCGCCATCAGACGCTTCAGGTTCCAGGTGGTGTCACCGTCCGGACCAAAGAAGTCCCGCCGCATGTTGTTGTCCGCCCCGTGGACTTCCCACCCGAGCATGTCGAAAAAGGTGACGGCCTCGGACCCGATCAAGCCGCTGCTCCCCGTAATCAGCGCCCGCTTCACGAGTGGCCTCCTCCTTGTCCTTCCGTCACATCTGCGAGCAGGTCTCTCGCACGCAGTTCCCGGTCCGCCTCCAGAAACCGATTGGCTGAAACAGCTGACCTGGCCTACTGGATGGGTTCAGCCAGTCCGTCTTCCCAGGGGGTCTTCGGCTCAAAGCCAAGCAGGCCCCGCGCAGTGAACCACAACGTCTACGCCGTCAATCGCTGAACGGCACGCCGCCCGATCCCGCACGTCACCGGGCCGAAACTCGACTTCGGGAGGGAAGTAGGAAGGCGCTCCATGGGGGTGGACCTGGGAATCCAGCTTGTCGAGCACGCGCGCCTTATAGTCCACAGCCTGAAGACGTTCGCAGAGAAAGGAACCGATGAAACCGGCCCCGCCGGTCACAAGGACGCGCATCACAGACCCCTTGCCCGACCGGCTTCTCCTTCCGGTGGTGTCTGCCGTTTGGTCACTTGCCTCATGGCGTGCTTCCTCACGGCTCCACGTTGCCGATGTACAATCCGATATCCAGTGAAGTGGTGCCATAATTTTGGTGTCTCCCGACATCCTTGTCAACAGATACTTGTGGCTTCTCCGCCCTCCGATCTTGTGGGCTGGCTTAAGTGCAGGCCCTCGACGTCGCGCCAAGACATTTCCACTGTTCTTAGATGCCAAAACGTGGTCAATTTAAATTGCTTCTTGACGGGGTTGCTTCGCAGCTCTCATTATAGGGGTGTCGCTTCTTCGTTAGAGTGGCTTGGTCGCTTCCCTGCAAGGATGTACTCTTTTCGATTTTCAACAGAGAACTATACGTGACCTTCGGGAGCGGTGCAATGGTGCGTTCGACTTATGCTTTAGCTCGTTTCATTTATGAGAGGGAGTTACTATTATTTTTCGTCGTCGCGTCGTGGTTGGGTCTCGAGTACTTTGCTTTGGGTCCCTTTTCTTACATTCGAATACATGACACGAGCGATTATTCTATTCCTCTGCGCCTGCAAACGACAAGGGACTTACTCAAACATGGAATAACATATTGGTTTCCATATGCGGGTGCTGGTGTCGATCGGCTCAGCCAGGATGTCTCGTATGTGCATCTCTACGAAATTGCTTTCTTAGTCCTGCCAGGTTGGCTGGCATATCAACTGATGGTTTTTGTTCAGTTGTTCGTGGCCGGCTATTTTACGTATCGTGTGTGCAGAGATTTTTTAGATGTTTCGAAACTTGGGAGTGTGTATGCAGGTATTGTATACGCTCAGAGCTATGTTTTCGTGAATGGGTATGTCTACTCTCACTTAGGTATTGCAGGATTTCCGTTTATTCTATGGGCGCTTGAAAAAGTCTTTGACCGTAAGAAAGATTCCAGTTATTCGTGGCTGTGGATAATTTTATTAGGCGGCCTGTATTCCAGCGGTTCATCTATCGCTTATTCTTTACCCTTCACATTATCGATGTCGTTGCTGTGGTTTACCTTTGTGAGAAGGACCAGATCTATTCGGTTCTGGTTGCTTTTCTTTGTATTTTGTACGGTAGCAGTCGCCCTGCACGTGCCCCAAATGTGGTCGATGCTCAGCAACCGCCCACTATCCCACAGGGTCAACTGGGATTTGGTTATGGATCTCGGTGCCTTTCGATACGGACTACTCTCTCTTCGCAGGGTTGGCGTGGTGTTCCTTGTGATTGCATTAGCGGGTGTTGTCGTAACAAGGTTGAGGAATCGGACTTTTAACTGGTTGCTAGGCTTGGGGACGTTTTGTTCGTTGGGCGTTGGCTTCGTGAACCTCCTCATGGGGTATCTAGGGTTATTGAGGGGCTTTCAGCTTGATAGATTTTACGAGTTGATGCCTTTGTTTGTGGCGTTATGCGGTGGTGTTGCCATAAGTGAGATTCGGGGATGCGTACGCTATTATGAGAACGCGGAGAGGCAAAATAGCTATCCCGTGAGCTGCAGTGCGGTCGTGTTTATCCTTGGAATGGCAGGTGTTTTGTACGATAGTTCCTGGGTGAAGGTCGATCATGCGAGGGAATGGATGGTTCAAGGGAATTATATTGCAAATTATTCGAGTGGTGATTTAATAAACTTGGCGAAAGCTGCTGAAGGAGGAGAGGATAAACATAGGGTGGCGGTTGTCGCAGCCGATATACACCCCGCCTATGCAAACGCTTATGGGCTTGAAACGGCTGACGGTTATGTAAATATGTATCCTCAGCGGTATATTGATTTTTGGTCAAGGGTGATTGAACCGTTAACGGGGAGAAACGAACAATTAGGTAGATATTTCAGAGCAGGGAACCGGGTCTACCTCTTTGGATATCCAAATGTGCCCATGCCCAGTAAAGGCGAGATCGTTTTCGGTGAATACTATCGATTGAATCTGCTGTCCCTAGCGAATGTGAAGTATATAGTTTCGCCGATCCGGCTTATTGATGACCATTTGAGGCCAATGCGCGAAGGTCAATGGTGGAGGACACTGTCGATCAAAGAAAAGGTACTCAAAAGCTTAGAGTATAATTTTCGTGGTAGACGCGATTTGTATATTTATGAAAACACATCCGTGCTTCCTCGGTTTTTCTTCGTTGACAGAGTTAAGTTTTTTGGAACGACAGGGGAATTGTTACGAACTATGTCATCGATGGACGCCAGTTTCTTGCGAGATACGGTCCTTGTTGAAGATAGGTATCGTAAGCGGCTCGGCAATGAAAGGTTAGGATATAGCTCGGGAACGATTACGGTGAATGAGTACGCGCCTGATAGTATAAGGTTGTCAGTTAAGCTGGATGGTCCGGCGATACTGGTGGCGTCAAATAGCTTCAGCCCTTTTTGGAGGTGTCAGGTAGATGGGGTCGAGAAGGAGCTATTCCCGGCTTATCATGCATTCTGGGGTGCTTATGTGAATGAGGATGCGAAAGATATTTGGTGTTATTACGACCCACCGTATGCAATGTTTTCAACGAAAAGATAGATCATCCTAGTTCAGGTGATGTGTAAAACATTCGAAGCTTGCGATGAGCGTGGGCTTCACTCATAGCTTATGGCCAACGGACTTCCCTCTTGGAACCGTTCGTGGGGTGTAGTCGGCCCATAATCTTAACCGCTGGCTTCCTGGGGTGGTGGGCGCGGAGGCGTTAGCGTGCGGCGTTCCGGTCATTGGAGCCAGGCACGGGGCCATTCCAGAGGTGCTGGGGGAAGGGGGGATTTTCTTTACCCCAGGAGATGCTGACGACCTCAGGGAAAAGATCGCGACCGCTATCGACAACCTCACGCGGTTGCAAGCCCTCGCCCCACTTCGGCGGGATCGGATCGTTCGCCTCTTCTCAAGCCAGCGGATGGTCTCTTCAGTCCTTGACGAGTACCGCGTAATACTCAGCGGCGCAGGTCGGTCCAAAGAGTGAAAAGAGAGATGGAGGCGCTAATCCTAACTATCTCTGATGCCGTGGCTGCGCCGTTAACATTGTACTGGTTACGGGCGCTCGGCCATGCACAGTGGATTCGGGAGACATTGGGAACTACACACATCCTAAGCGGCAGTGGGGAATTGTGACTTCCTTTTCCCTGAGATCACAGAGAGGTATTGGCGTGGAAGGCACCACGGCGGATGTGGAGTATTGCGAGGGGCTTACCACCACGTCCACGCTGTTGGCCATCTGCCGCCAGAAACCAGGAGCGTTGTCGTCAGAGGAGAGACCTTGGCTAAGGGAATGCCGATAGGGCAACTGAGCAGTGGCGGTCTGGCGGGGCAAGCGATTCGGCGAGGTCGGTTCGACCGGCTCATCAGCGAATACGGCCCTCTGCCATTCGAGGTCATCCCATCGACCGACACGCGCCGCTTTAGCGTGCCGATGCATCATCTCCTGAAAAACCGCAATCGCTTCTGGTTGGCCCTCCGGGTGGCGTTACGTTATTGTCCACCGGGATTCTTTACGGTCGCTGACCTGGGAACTTATCCCGGGAGCTTCCTGAGGATTCTTCGTCACTTTCTTCCGCCAGAACGATGCCGCCTGATCGGGCTCGGCCTCATGATTTCTGACGACTTCCGACGCGCGATGGGTGTGAAGCGTGCGGCGCTGAGATCCTGGCAGTCAACCTCGACCCACGGAATGACCAGTTGCGAGACAAGGATTACCCCACCCGCATCCCATTGAACAATGACAGCGTAGAGTTCGTCTTTGCGCTTGAGGTGGTCGAACACCTGGTCTCGCCCTCCCATCTCTTTGCCGAGGCCTTTCGCATCTGTGCTCCAGGCGGCTACTTGCTGGTAACCACGCCAAACGTGACGCGGATCGGCAACGTGTTCAAGCTCCTGATTGGCCACTCAAACTTCGATCGACTGACCCCGCTGGACTACGAGAACCCCCAGGACGAGTGACGTCCCCATTTCCGCGAGTACACTATGGCAGAGCTCAGCGACTTTTTCCGGCGAGCTGATTTTCAAGTGGTGGAGCGGCATTGGACTATCGCTGAAGATACCTACTACAACATGAAGTCGATGACCCAACGACTCATTGACTTGGTAAAGTTTCCCTTCTACGTGATCCCTCACTTCCGGGGAGACCTCCTGGTAGTCGGAAGGAAGCCAATGCACGTGAACAGGAAAGAAGAGAGTCCTTGCTGATGCCGCTCGACCCGGAGTCGCTCCACGATCTGGACTGGCTGAACAAGAAAGCCAGCGATGCCTTCTTCGAGGAAGCACCGCGCTACCCGGAGATCGCCGATCTGATCGCTGCCCTTCATCCCCGCTGGCTGCTCGACGTCGGTTGCGGATCGGGGTACACAGCGAAGCTCCTCAAGAGCCGCGTTCCTGGGCTTGTCATCCACGGTGTGGACATTTCGAGCGTGGCGCTCCAGCGTGCTCGAGCCCACGTGGACCAGGTCTGGCGGGTGGATCTGGATAAGGGTGTGCTGCCCGTGACCTCTGCTCAGTACGATACGGTCACGTGTATCGAGGTCCTCGAACATCTCTACGATCCTGACCACGCCTTGCAGGAAATCGCCCGAGTCCTCGTCCCCGGAGGCCACGCCGTGCTCACGGTCCCAAATCTCGCTTACTGGCGATTTCGGCTCCAGCTCCTCCGCGGACGCGTGCCACCGCCTGCAGCGGATCGGCGCCACCTCCACCAGTTTGACATGAGGCTTTTAGTGGATACACTGTCACGGGCTGGTCTGCAGCCTGTGCGGATTACCGGCCACGGTCTTCGCCTGCGCTGGATTGCCAGTCGCCGACCCGCCCTCTTCAGTGATATTCTTATCGCCACAGTGGTGAAGGCTGCCCCAGAGCCAGCGGGATGATGGCACGGTCCCTCACGATTGCTCGGCATGTCGGATCGGCCGAGTCAACTGGCCGGGAGCGCCAAATGGCGTATGCAGCGTGGGGTCTGGTCGGCAAACGTCCAGGGATGGCGTGGGAGGGTTCATGACCATCTTCTTCCTGTCGTATGAGCACGATCCCGTGGTGCAGGGTGGTATAGGCGGCTTCAGGAAGATCTGGGAACTCGCCTCGCAATGTCAAAACCTGGGGCACCGGCCAATCCTCTTCGTCCCCTCGGGGACCCGGCTTCGGGAATTCGCCTCGCTGGAAGTGGTCGAGATCCCGTATCTCGATCTCCCGGTCCTGCGACCTCTCCTGATCTATCTCCTGCTCTTCGTGGCCCCGCTGCTCCGGGCTGCCAGGGCAGCCCCTGATGTCATCTACATGCGAACCATGCACTCGCCGCTGTCCGTCCTGTTGTCCAGAATCACGCGGGCACCGCTACTCATCGAGGTGAACGGCGATTCCTATTCTCATTACCACGCCCGGCGTGCCTCCGCTTTCCGGCTGGATCTGATCAAGCTGATCGACCGGATCAACTTCAGGTATTGCGACCGGATCATTCCGATCTCAAAGGGTTTACAGGAGATGCTGTGGCAGCGGTACCAGGTGCCACCCGAGAAGACCGTTCTTATCGAGAGCGCCACCGACCCGGAGCTGTTCCGCCCTTTAGACGGCCACGCCTGCCGCCAGACGCTGGGCCTCGACCCATCCGGCCGATATGTCGGTTTTGTTGGCTCGTTTTTCCGGCATCAAGGGATCGATGTCCTGATCGACGCCGCCCCAACCGTTCTCCGCCGGTTCGCAGATGTCAGATTCCTTCTGGTAGGTGATGGCGTCATGCGGCGAGCATGGACCAAAACGATTGCGAGGCGAGGGTTGTCGGCCTCCTTCGTCTTCACGGGACAGGTCCCCTACTACGAAGTTCCCTTGCACATTGCCGCCACAGAGGTATGCGTGGCGCCGTTCCTGGCTGACAGGGGCGATGCCTCGCCGCTCAAACTTTTCGATTACCTGGCTTGCGGGCGACCGGTGGTGGCCAGCGACATTCACCCCTTGCGGGATCTCCTGAGCCGAGCTCCCGGAGTCGTCTCCGTTCCCCCAGAGGAGCCCGAGGCGCTCGGAAAGGAGATCGTCTGTCTGTTAGAAGATAAGGAGGCAGCACGACGCCTAGGGGAAGAGGGTAGGGGCTGGGTGCTTAAAGCTCACAGTTGGCGTGCGGCTAGCGAGCGCATGCTACAGGTTTGTGAGGAAGTCCTGCGGACTCGGGGACGGTGAAACCGATGAGACCGATCAGGCTACTCCATATTGCCGAGACCGCTGATCGCGGTGGAGGAGAGACGTACCTGTTCGTGCTGGCGGATCGCCTGCCCCGCGATCGCTACGTCCTCTCTGTCTTCTGCCCCTCGGAGGGGCTACTCCCCCAGCGACTGCGAAAGATTGGAATCCCTGTGGTCCCCTTTGAGATCCCCAAGCTGCTCAGCCCGGCTGCCCTGGTGAGATTAATACGTCTATTCCAGCAACACAGACCGGACATTGTGCAGTCCCACGGGGCAAGAACGAACTTTTACGCGACCCTGGCGGGAAGGTGGGCGCGAGTGCCGATCATCGTCTGCACCATCCATAACTCCTTGTACGACTATCCGATCTCCTCGATTCGACGGTCACTCTATCTGCTGGGCGAGCGGCTGACGTTTGCCCTTTCGGATCGCATCGTCTGTGTCGCGGATGCCTTGGCTCAAGATCTCACGAAACGATCAGGCAGAGATCCACGAAAGATCCAGGTGATCCGCAACGGCGTTGATCTTGAGGCCTTTGATCCTAAGACCGTCGACGGGTCAACGGTGAGACGTGAGTTCGGCCTGGAGAAAGACACACCTCTGATCGGAATTGTGGGACGGATGACACCGCAGAAGGGCCACATGGATCTCCTGACAGCCCTGGTGCAGATTAAGGCCGCCGTTCCCACTGTCAGGGTGCTGATTGTCGGAGACGGCCCACTGCGAGCCGAACTGGTCCAGTTTACGAGAAGCCGTTCCCTGGAGGACCGCTGCATCTTTGCGGGGATGCGGGAGGATATTCCAACCATCATGGGGGCGCTGGACGTCGTGGCGCTGCCCTCACTTTCTGAGGGGCTTCCCTTCATCCTGCTGGAAGCGATGGCGATGGGCAAACCGGTCGTCGCAACCCGAGTCAACGGTATCTCCGAGGTGGTCGAGGATGCGGTCACCGCGCTCCTCGTTCCCCCTCGGGCACCCACCATGCTTGCCGAGGCTATCATCGCGCTTCTCATCAACCAGGAGCTGCGCAGTAAGCTCGGCGCGGCGGCCAGGCAACTGGTGGAGCGACGCTTCGGTCTGCAACGAATGATTTACGAGGTCGAGAGGCTCTACAAAGAGCTACTATACATAGCGTCATAAGTAATGCCGTATAATTAACTTGCCTTGCTCATGGCCTTCCTGTCATAGTAGAGACAAGGAGGACAGGCGCATGCGCAAATTGGAAATCGCCGATGCCGAGATCATGCAACTCGCCTTGCAGCAGGAAATCCTGCGGTCCGAGGAGGCCCGCTACGATCACCGCTTGCACGGGGTCCTGTTGGTCGCCCACGGGCTCACCTGCTATGCCGTCGCCGATCTCCTCGGCCAGGACCCGCGCACCGTCGAGCGCTGGGTGCGGCGGTTTGAGACCCGGGGCTTCGCCGGGCTGCACGAGGGGGACCGGAGTGGCCGGCCCCAGCGGCTCGATCCGGTGCAGTGGGACGCGATGAACCGGGAGTTGCGGCGCCCCCCACGGGAGTTCGGCTACCCCCAGAACCTCTGGGACGGGAAGCTGCTCGCCCATCATCTGGCGCAGGCGCATGGGGTGATCCTGGGCGTACGCCAGTGTCAACGCCTGTTCCGCCAGCTGGATTTCCGGTTGCGGAAGCCGCGGCTGCTGATCGCCCATGCGGACCCGGCGGCCCAGGCCGCATATAAAAAAACTCCGTCGCTTCGCCCGCGACGACGGGCTTGACCTCTGGAGCCTGGACGAATGCCACTTCCAGCAGCATGGCACCCGCTGTGTGATGTGGGTGCCCCCGGAAGAGACGGACCCTGTGCTGCTCCACGCGCCGACGCGGAAGTCCGTGGCGCTCTTCGGGGCGGTCAATCTGTGCACCGGGCAGCTCGTCATCCAGTTCTGCTCCCCCTTCAATGCGATCACCTTCGGCACCTTCCTCCGCACGCTTCTGCGCCATCGCAGCCCTACGCGGCGGCTCGTCGTGGTGTTGGACAACGCGCGGTACCATCACGCCACGCTGCTGCGTTCGTATCTCACGGAGAAGCGGCATCTGCTCTCGCTTTCTTTTCTGCCGCCCTACAGCCCGGAGTTGAACCCGATCGAGCGCGTCTGGAAGCTCGCGCGAAAACTGTGTACCCACAACCAATACTTCCCCCTGCTCGCGGACCTGGTCACCGCCGTGTCAGCCCAACTGGAACTGTGGAGAAAACCCAATCCAGTACTCGCTAGATTATGCGGCATTATATAAGTCGTCATATATAGCACAGAGGGCGTCACGCGAAGATAGCTGAGCGCGGAGGCCATCGTGAGAGTGGGTGAGGAGGCAGGCCGCGATGTGCGGGATTTGCGGATTCGTCGGGACCGTTGACGAGTTGGTGTTGCGGCGAATGGCCGATGGGCTTGAGCATCGTGGCCCTGACGATGCAGGATTCTACCTTGGATCGGACCCCTCCAACGGCCACGCGCAGGTCGGGCTCGGGATGCGGCGGTTGAGCATCATCGACCTCACGCCAACCGGCCACCAGCCGATGAGCAACGAGGACGGGACGATCTGGATTGTCTTCAACGGCGAGATCTATAACTTCCGAGAGTCAAGAACTGATCTCGAGCAGAAGGGGCACCGGTTCAAGAGCATGACCGACACCGAGGTCATCGTTCATCTTTACGAGGAAAAGGGCGAGGAGTGTGTCGAGGCGCTGAGAGGGATGTTCGCCTTCGCGATCTGGGACACCCATCGACAAAGTCTGTTGCTCGCACGGGACCGGATAGGAAAAAAGCCGCTGTATTACTGGCACAAGGGAGGAGTGTTACTCTTTGCCTCAGAGATCAAGGCTCTCCTTTGCCATCCCGCAGTCTCCCGAACTATAGACTGGCAGGCCTTCCATCACTACATGGCCTTCGGGTATACCCCTGCCGATCGGTCCATCTTTGCCGAGATCGCGAAGCTCCCCCCGGCTCACACCGCCACCCTTCGCAGGGGAACTCTGACCCTCCAGCGCTACTGGACCCTCCCGCACGGCAACGACTGCTCTGATCGCGGGACCTCTGTCCAGGAGGCCGCGGCCCTGGTGCGTCACGAGCTGCGCGAGGCCGTCCGGATGCGCCTGGAGAGCGATGTGCCGCTTGGAGTTTTCCTGAGTGGCGGCATCGATTCCAGCGCGGTCGTGGCCAGCATGCGGGAGGTAACAGGCCAGCGCATCTCCACCTTCTCCATCGGCTTTGGCCAGGCGGCGCCCTCCTACGATGAACTCCACTATGCCCGCATGGTGGCCCAACGCTTTGAGACCGACCATCACGAGGAGATCCTGGAGCCCGATGTGGAAAAGCTGTTGCCCACCATTGTTCACCACTTTGACGAACCCTTTGCCGATTCTTCGGCTATCCCCACCTTCATCGTGGCCCAGGCTACAGCCCGCCATGTGAAGGTGGCGCTGACCGGGATCGGCGGCGACGAGACCTTCGGCGGGTACCCTCGCTACCTAGGCGTCAGGTTGTCGGAGCAGTACGGCCGGCTCCCCCGCTGGTTCAAAACCCTCCCCTCTGCTTTCCTCCGCTTTATCCCAGACTCCGAGGCCAGCCCAAACTGGGGCGACTGGGTCCGGCGATTCGTTAGCGGAGCGGAACTGCCTCTGCCGGATCGCTACATTGGTTGGACGCGCTTCTTCAGCGAGCCAGACCTGTCACGTCTGGCAATGCCTGCCCTTCGGGACCAGTGGGAGACGGACGTAGAGACGATCCACCGGGCCGCCTTTGCTGACCGCGGCCATGGGGATTCGATGGACGGCGCGTTTCGCATCGACCTCCGCACCTATTTGCCTGACGACCTCCTGGTGATGGCCGACCGGATGAGCATGGCCCACTCCCTCGAGCTCCGGGCCCCATTCTGTGACCACCACGTCATCGAGGCGAGCCTGGGTATCCCTCCAGCCATGAAGGTCCCCGGCTTCCGCCTCAAAGGCCTGCTGAAGACCGCCTTTGCTGACGTGCTGCCCCCGCAGGTCCTGTCGCATCGAAAACAGGGCTTCATGGTCCCACTGGGCCGGTGGCTCCGCACCGATCTGCGCGGCCTGCTGGAAGATCTCCTTTCTCCAGCAGGCGTCCGGGCCCGAGGCCTATTTGACCCCACTGTGGTAGAGGCCCTGAAGCGGGAGCACCTAAGCGGGAGCCGCGGCCACAGCGATCGTCTATGGACGCTCATGATTGTCGAGTTCTGGATGCGCCAGTATCTGGATACCAATGGCCCCTGGTCCCTGCGGTGAGGCCACGAATGACCTCTTCCCTTCGCATCCTTGCGGTGTCAGATGTCTCCCCATTGGTCATCGGGGGCGGCGCGGAACGGATGCTGTGGGAGCAGGCGTCCCGCCTTGTTAAGGTTGGACACAATGTTCGTATCCTAAGCCGGTCCACCTCGGGTAGCGCGGCGGGGATGGTCGAATGTCAGGGCGTCCGGATTCGGCACTTCCCCTCAGACCAGCGGTCTCTTCTCCGATTCGTCCGGAGCTCGATCCTCGAGGCCCGGCAAGCGGTCGCTCAGGAGCTGGCCGAGGCGGACGCCGATGTCCTCCACCTGCACCAGCCGTTGTCGGGGTATGGCGTCCTGCGTTCGCCTCTGGGCCGGCGGATCCCGAGCGTGTATACGTTTCATTCCGCGGCCCCCTTGGAATATCGGTCAAGGCGGGGGATGTCAGGCCACCACCGAGGCGGATGTGCCGGCAGCCTTGCCATGGCTGTCTTGTGGCTCATCGAGCGGGCATGCCTGAGACATGCCACCCGCATTCACGTGCTGAGCGACTTCTCGGCGGGTCTGCTCTATAAGCTGTACCGTATCCCTTCAGATCGAATCGTAAGGATTCCAGGAGGCGTGGATACCGAGCGATTCCAACCGGCGGCGGACCGCACTGCGGTTCGCAACGCCCTTGGGCTCCCAGCCGGACGACCGCTGCTCTTTACCCTCAGAAATCTCGAGCCACGCATGGGCCTGGACACGCTGATCCGGGCTATGGCGATCCTACGTCGGCAGGCGCCGGAGGCCTTGCTGCTTATCGGCGGGACAGGCTCCCTCCGGGATACACTGGAATCGCTCACCGTCTCGTTAGAGCTCAGTGGCTACGTTCGATTTCTGGGCTTTGTCCCTGACGATCAACTGCCGCTCCATTACCAAACCGCCGACTTCTTCATCCTGCCGACGCGAGAACTTGAAGGGTTCGGGTTAGTAACGGTCGAGGCGCTCGCCTGCGGCACCCCTGTTCTGGGGACGCCTATAGGCGGAACCCCAGAGATCCTGCTGCCGCTACGTTCAGACTTACTCTTTCCTGCGGGCGACCCAAACGCCATTGCCAAGACCATTCTCGATCATCACCATCAGTTCCGTTCCGATCCCCCTGGATACCAAAAGCTACGGGATGCCTGCCGCCGTCATGCGCTCGAGCACTACGCATGGCCGCCCCTCGTGAATGCGCTTGAGGGGGTCTTGCTCGAAGTCACCAACACACACCAGAGGGCATGAAATCGGGCTAACCGTTCAGCGAAGCCCAGGTTGCCTCTGCGGAGGTAAGGGTTTGCGTCCTCTGACTCCCAAGGCCCTGCATTCGCCTCCCCAGGCAACAGCGCGAAAAAGCTGTGGACTTCGGACTCCGACGTGCGTAGAATTTTGAAAACACCCGGTGGAAGGTGAGCAGCAGAGGGGCCCTCTTATAAGGGTGCGAATAAATGCGTATTCCATTTTTTGACCTGAAGCTCCAATACGCCGCCATTAAAGGCGAGGTGCGAAGCGCGATCGATGAGGTCTGCGACAATCAGCAGTTTATCCTTGGGCCCAAGGTTCGGAGGCTAGAGGATGAAATCGCGCGGTATTGTGGCGCTCGCTACGCGGTGGGCGTTTCCTCCGGCACTGATGCCCTCCTACTGGCACTCATGGCCCTTGGCATCGGCCCAGGAGACGAGGTGATCACGACCCCGTACACCTTCATCGCGACGGCAGGCTCCATCGCCAGATCGGGGGCCAGGCCGGTTTTTGTCGACATCGACCCGTCTCGTTTTACCATCCACCCAAAGCTGATTGCTGACCGAATTACCGAACGGACGCGTGCGATCCTCCCGGTCCACCTCTTTGGTCGCTGCACCGAGATGGAGCCGATCCTTGCGCTGGCCGCTCGGCACGAGATCGCCGTGATAGAGGACGCTGCCCAGGCCCTTGGGGCAGAGGACAGGCTTGGCCGAAGGACCGGGCACATGGGCGTCTTGGGCTGCTTCTCGTTTTATCCCACGAAAAACCTGGGTGGATTCGGCGACGGCGGAATGGTCATCACCAGCGACTCCTCCTTGGCCTCTACACTCGTCGCTTTGCGGAACCACGGGTCGTCAACCAAATACCGCCACTCCCTCATCGGCGGCAATTTCCGCCTTGATGAACTGCAGGCGGCCACCCTGACCGTCAAACTCAAGTACCTCGACCGATGGACGGAGCAGCGGATCAACAATGCAGCGCGGTACGATGCCCTCTTCCGCGCAAGGGGCCTCGAGTACCGGATCCAGCTTCCGGAACTTCCCAAAAATGAACGGCACGTTTTCAATCAATATGTTATTCGAGCCCCAAGGCGAGATGAGCTGAGCCAATTCCTAGAGTCCCAAGGGATTGGCCACGACATCTACTACCCTTTGCCACTTCACCTTCAGGCCTGCTTCGAGCCTCTTGGATACAAGGAGGGGGACATGCCAGCGTCCGAACAGGCTGCCAGAGAGGCATTGGCCCTGCCGATCTATCCAGAACTGACACAACCGATGCAGGAATGTGTGGTGGATGCCTTCCAAGCGTTCTACCGGGAGCGATCTTCCTGACCAACTCTTTGAAACAAGGGGGGCAGATGGTTTAGCGTGCAAGACACCTTGGAGTAAAAGAAGAGAGGAGGAGTGTCGGGCTTGAAGCCAGGGCCTTCCTAGGGCTTGCGGCCATTTTCCAGCTTTACATGATGTCGTTACTCCTGCTCGAACTGGTGAGCCGGCTAGAGAAGAAGTGAGTCGAGTTCCTCTCAATGTCTTACACATCATTACACGTCTTGATCGGGGTGGCTCATCGGAGAATACGCTGATCACGGTGGCGCGACTCGACCGGCAGCGGTATCAACCCTCCCTGATGGCTGGACCCTCGAGCGAGGGGACCACCGCAACCCTCATCCCGCACCTGGGCCGCCAGATCCATCCCTGGAACGACCTCCTAGCCTTTGGGGAGATTTACCGTCAGATCCGTAACGGGCGATACACCATCGTGCACACCCATTCGTCTAAAGCCGGCACCCTGGGCCGGTGGGCGGCCCGACTAGCGGGTGTCCCAATTATCGTCCACACCCCTCACGGCCATGTGTTCTATGGCTACTACGGGCGGGTTCTCACCTACCTGTTTACCCTCCTGGAGAGGCTGACCGCTTGTATCACCGACAAGATCATCACGCTTACCGAGCAGGGTATTGAAGAGTACGTGGAACGACGCATTGCGCCTCGTGAAAAGTTCGTCAGCATCCACAGCGGAGTGGATCTCGCGCGGTTCATGGAGCCACACCCTGATCCTGCTATGGCGCGCAAGCAATTTGGCCTCTCACCCCTCTCGCCGGTGGTGGGAAGCGTAGGGCGGTTCGAGCCGATCAAGGGGTACGACATCCTGCTCCGGGCGGCTGGCCTCCTCCGGGCGCGACAGCCGAAGGTCCAGTTTCTCCTTGCTGGAGAGGGGGAGGAGGCGGCCCGCCTCAAACGCCTGGCTGAAGAGTTGCAAATAGAAGATCGAGTCGTCTTCCTTGGCTGGCAACAAGAGATCCTGGAAGTTCTCTCGGCGCTCGATCTCTTTGTCTTGCCTTCCCGCAACGAAGGGATGGGTCGTGCCCTCGTGCAGGCAATGGCGATGGGCAAACCGATCGTCGCCACCCGGGTGGGCGGCGTCCCAGAGGTCCTCGCCGATGGGGAAGTGGGGCTACTTGTTTCACCTGACAATCCCGTCGAGCTGGCTTCCGCCATTGAACAGCTCCTGACCGATAGGGAGTTGGCCAGGAAAATGGGAGAGGCGGGCAGGCGACGGGCTCCCGCCTATAGCGCGGCACAGATGATCGCGAAAATCGAATCGCTGTATGATACGCTGCTGATGGAGAAAGGGCTGGCACGTGCATAGCAGGGGAGCGAGATGGCTCGTCATGGCGGCCATCCTCTGCCTGGCCGCCTCTGCGCGCGCCGAAGAGAGACTTGAGCTCCTGCCCGCGCTCATCCACCTCCATAGCTCCATCAGCTCAGGGAGCGACTCGCTCGATGCGTTAGTTGAGCAGGCCTCGCGCGAAGGAATTGGCGCCATTCTGTTGACTGAGAATCTCCTGCTGCAATTCGAATACGGCCTCTTCCCCTTGAGGAACCTCGTCCGGAAGCAGATAGACTATCCATCGGTCCTGACCTACGGCATCGATCGCTATCTGAACCTGGTCAGAGAGGTGGGACAGCGACGTCCAGAGGTCATCCTGATCCCAGGAGTCGAGGTTGCCCCGCACTATCTGTGGACCGGCTCCGCCTTGACCAAGGACCTGACGATGCATAACGGCCAGAAAAATATCCTGGTTGTGGGACTGGAGCGACCAGAGGACTATAGGGGGCTGCCGGTGATCGGCAATGGGGCCATCAGTCGGTTCGGGTGGGAGAGCCTGCTCCTGCTCTCGCCAGGGATCCTGGTGGCACTCGGCGTTTGGCGTCTCAAACGGAAGCGCGTCCGCCGTCATCGATTCGGAGGGATGACGCTGGCAGAGCGACGAACCGCCTGGGGACCAGGTCTAATCCTTATCGGCCTGGGGTTCCTCTTCCTGGTGAACAACTTTCCCTTCATCGTCTCGCAGTTCGACCAGTACCACGACCCTGGCCTTCGTCCCTATCAGGAGCTGATCGATTATGCCGCCCTAAAGGGCGCCGTGAGCTTCTGGTCGTACCCGGAGGCGCGAGACTTCTCTCAAAACAGCTTTAGCAGTTTAGGGACCGTGACCATCAAGACTGATCCATACCTGGGCGATCTTCTGAAGACTTCAGGCTACACGGGATTTGGCGCGGTCTACCAGCAGAATGTCACCGCTATTGATCCGGGCGGAGGATGGGACCAGCTCCTCCTGGAGTATGCCGCTGGACGCCGTGAGCACCCGATCTGGGGGATCGGCGAGTTGGGGTATCACGGCTCGGAGAAGCGGCTCACCGATGTGCAGACGTTCCTGTGGGTCCGGGAGCGGAGCAAACAGGGTGTCCTCGATGCGATCAGGCGTGGTCGGATGTTTGCCGTTCAGCGGCCGCACGAGTATAGTCTGCTACTTCGCGACTTCTCCCTCTCGCAGGGCGAGACCCACCACTCTGCCATGTCTGGAGAGGAACTGCGCCTCGAAGGACACGAGCCGCTCCTCGTGCACATCAAGGTGGAGTCAAGTGACGGCTCCCGCCGCCCACTGCGGATCGACCTGATCCGGTCTGGAACCCTGATCCAACGTTTCGAGGGGGAGACACCGTTCCAGACCGTGCACCGAGACGGTCTGCCCCTCGGGACTGATAAGGTCTTCTATCGGCTGAAGATCACGTCGCCTCACCTCTTGGCGTCCAACCCGATCTTCGCCCAACGCCTCGGAGACGCGCGATGATCGTCGCCGTCCACCAACCGCAATACCTGCCCTGGCTCGGCTACTTCGATAAGATGGACCGATGTGACCTCTTCGTGTTCTTGGACTCGGTCCAGTTTAAGAAGAACGAGTGGCAGAATCGGAACCGCATCAAAACGGTAAGCGGCTGGCAGTATCTGACCGTGCCAGTGCGGCATCGCTTTCCTCAGTCCATTCTCGATGTCCAGATCGACAACCGCGCTCATTGGGAGAGGAAGCATCTGCAGGCGCTCACTGTCCACTACGGCAAGGCCCCCTATTTCTGTGCGTATCTGCCGTTCTTGCAGGGGGTCTATGACAGGCATTGGGATTCGCTCTGTGAGCTGTGCATCTATCTGACCCAATACCTGGCCTCCGCCATGGGGATCAAGGTGAAGGTAGCGAGAAGCTCGGAGGAGCAGTGGAGCGCAGAGCCAACGGAACGACTCATCGAGATCTGCCGCTGGGTGGGCGCGGATACGTATCTGGCCGGGGCAGGAGGGCTTCACTATATGCAACTCGATCGTTTCCAGCAGGAGGGAATCCGTGTGCTCCGGCAGGAGTTCGAGTCACCGACCTACCCTCAGCAGTACGGGCGATTTGAACCGAACCTGTCCATCGTAGACCTGCTGTTCAACTGCGGGCCAAAAGGTTTGGAGATCATGCGGAGCAGCAGAACGGGTGCGGGACGCGAGGTACGATCAACCGGAAAGGAGGAGGCATGAACGTGCTGGCGATCGGGGCCCATCCCGACGACATCGAGTTCGGCTGCGGGGGAAGCTTGATCAAATATGCGAAGGCGGGCCACAGCATTTACCTCCTCGTATTGACGGATGGCAGCGGTGGCGGAAGTCCGGTCAGACGGCGGCGGGAGCAAGCACAGGCGGCCAAGCTCCTCCACGCAAAAGAGGTCTTCTGGGGGGCCTACCGGGACACGGAGCTCCCGCTGAGCCAGGAGCTTATCCAAAAGATTGAAATGGTCGTGAAGAAGGTGGACGCCGACCTCGTCTTCGCCCACTACTACGACGACACCCACCAGGATCACCGCCACCTCTCGAGCTGCGCCATCTCCGCCAGCCGGTATAGCCGAAACGTCCTGTTCTACGAGGCGCCCACCACCCAGAACTTCTCGCCGTCTGTATTCATCGACATCGATCGCTATCTTGAGAAAAAGCTTGCCAGCCTGAAGTCCCACGCCTCCCAGGTAATGAAGACTAATATCGAAGGTCTCTCGATCCTGGAGATCGCCAGCGCTTCCGCCCACTTTCGGGGAATCCAGGGACGGGTGAAAAGCGCCGAGGGGTTCGTCCCCCTCCGCCTTTTCATTAATGTGGCAGAGAACCTCGTGTGAGGACAGCGTCTATCATCCCTCATTCTCGACCGACCGTGGGGCTTGGGGATCGACGCGCAGTCTCGGCCGCCATCGCCTCTTCTCAACTGGCCCAAGGCCCTCGCGTGGCGGAGTTCGAGGCCTGCGTGGCGAGTCTCCTAGGCGCCGCAGGCGGGGTAGCGGTCAGCTCCGGCACCGCCGCGCTTCATCTTGCGCTGGTGGTACTCGGCATCGGGCCAGGCGACGAGGTGATTCTGCCAAGCTACTTGTGCGCCGGGCCACTGCACGCGATCCAGCACGCCGGCGCTTCACCACGTCTCGCCGATTGTAATCCGGCAACGTATAATCTGGACCTCACCCATGTCAAGCGGATCCTTACTCGCAAATCCAAGGCGATCATCGTTCCACACCTGTTTGGTCTCCCAGCCGACCTTGCCGAGCTTGTGAGCCTTGGGGTCCCAGTCATCGAGGACTGCGCGCAGGCCCTGGGAGCCACCTACCAGGGCAGACCGGTGGGTGGAGTCGGAACGCTCAGCGTCTGCTCATTTTACGCTACCAAGGTCATCACGACTGGTGAGGGCGGGATGCTCCTGTCCCGCGACCCCCGGCTCCTTCGCCGGGCGCAGGATCTGCGTGACTACGATCAGCGGCGAACCTTGCGGACCCGCTTCAATTATAAGATGACCGATTTTCAGGCCGCCCTCGGCCTCAGCCAGCTTCAGAAGCTTCCCGACTTCCTGGCCAAGCGGCGGGCACTGGCAGAACGGTATCATCAGCAACTTCAAGGACTGCTCCTTGCCGGTCCTGTCGTCCCGGCGGACCGGACCCATATCTTCTACCGCTACGTCGTGCGGGTCACGGAGAGGCTGGGGAGCATGCTGACGCTGCTGGAGCAGGCAGGCGTCTGCACGAGGCGGCCGGTCTTTCGTCCGCTCCACCGGTATCTCAAGTTGGCGGGCTTCCCCGGCACGGAAGAGGCTTGGCGAACCGCCCTCTCCTTGCCGATCTACCCCACGCTTGGGGGCGACATCGATCGAGTCATCGCGGCAGTCCGTACTATCTTTTCTGAACAGGCAGGCGACCATGGCAGAAAGCGCATCTCGTCGAAGAGATAAAATGACGACCCCCTCCTCCAAGAAAGTAGAGCTTGGTCTATGTTGGTTGGCATCCGCCGGGCTCATGGCGCTCCTGCTGTTGCCACCGGTGCGAGACGCCTGGTTCAGCCATTATGGACGCCGTTGGCTCTACATCCTTGCGTTCTCCTTCTGCCTCAGCTACCTGCTCCTGCCGTTCGCCAGGGTGGTCGCGCTTCGACTGAAGATCCTCGACTACCCGTCCGATCGGAAGCTCCACACAGACCCGACGCCGCTGCTGGGTGGCATTCCGATCTTCATTGCCTTCACTGGTGGGGTCCTGGTCAACTCCATCCTGGACCGTGAGGTGGGGGCCATCCTGCTCGGCGCGACCCTGATGGCCTTCGCAGGCCTGCTGGACGATGCCTTCACCCTGTCGGCACGACTGAAGCTCTCTCTGCAGCTCCTGGCAACCGCTATCATCATCCTCGCTGGCGTGGAGCTGACCCTCTTCCCGCCTGTCTGGTGGGGCCGGATTGGCAACGTCCTCTTGACTATCCTCTGGGTGACAGGGATTACCAATGCGCTGAACTTCCTGGACGGGATGGACGGGCTGGCGGCCGGCCTTGGTGTCATCACCGCCGGCTTCATGGGGATCATCGCCTTCCAAACTAACCAGCCCTTCATGGGGTGGTTGTCCGTGGCGGTAGTCGGGAGTTGTCTGGGCTTCCTCCCGTACAACTTTCGTCTTAAGGCACCTGCGAGCATCTTCCTTGGAGACGCTGGCAGTACCTTCCTCGGGTTCACGTTGGCCAGCCTAGCCGTCAAGGGAAACTGGGCGGAGAGCTCGATTATCGACATTGCCGCGCCGATCCTCATCTTTGGAGTACTGATCTATGACATGATCTATCTGACGATGACGCGGCTCGTGTCGGGCAAGGTCAAAGACTTCCGAGGTTGGCTAGAATATGTAGGGCAGGATCACCTGCACCATCGGATCGCCACGCTGCTCCACAGCCCGCGGCAGAGCGTCCTCTTTATCTACCTGCTGAGCATCTGCCTGGGGCTTGCGGCCATAGTGTTGCGCAATGCCAGCGAGATCGATGCGCTCCTCCTGATCCTCCAGGCCGCGATCATCGTCGGGATCGTGACCATCCTCGAACGAGAAGGGAATAAGCGGCACCGGTAATCCTTACCGATGGCACACCCAAAGAGCGGGCGCTCCTTTTCTATACCGCTGTTCGTCTATTTGGCCCGAAGTGGGACCAGCAACGAGGGTCCATGGCAATGCATGCGCATCAGACAATCGATTTTGATCTCCTGGAAGCGGCGCTTGATGCGGTACTCGGTCAGTCTTGAGGTTGCACATTCTGAGATATGATCGGCTCTATCCTCAACTCGAACAGCACCTGTAATCCCACCACGTTACCATGCCCTGCTTTTGGTGTTCCCGCGATCAGACTTCACGTTCACAAGCGCCCAAGGAATACCAGATGCGATGCGCATCGGCAGTCACTGGACCCAAGGCCTTTGGCAATCACCTGCGCCCCCGGCTGCTTGAGCACCTCTCGATTCAGCGCGCATTCGGCTTTCCGCGGCGTGGGAAACACCCTGATACTTGTGATCCGGGCGTGACGCAAGGGGTAATCAATATATCAATGCATTTTCTTGTTCTGTCGTCGGTGCCTGGCCAGGCGACCTTCCACGCCGTTCAAGGCGCTGCCCGTATAGACAATAGTCCTGCTGGAAAAAGGAACGCCCCGCCTTCCCACCTGGAGCACCGTCGCCTTTTGCAGCTGCAAGATGAGTTGATAGCTCCCTCTCCCTCTCGTCATTGGATCGTCCCTGCTCTTTGACTACAGGAAGAAAATAGGAAAATAGGGACAGACACTCACTACTGTCCGGCTATCGATCGAACAATAACAACTGGTTACAGCGCTCGTCCTCCACAGTCGAATCGGGCGTGATCGTAAGCGCCTGAATCAAGGGCATTCGCTCGAACAGGGTCACGCTGAGGACCTGAAGAATTGTGTAGAGGCTCTGTGGCAACGCGAGTCGCTTCTTGAGGATCGCCACCAAGACATAGACGCTGACCGCGATCCAGACTTGGGTTTTGACGGCATTCGCAGAGGTCCCGTAGAAGGCCTTGATCCGCAGGTGCTGCTTGATCCACTTGAAGAACAGCTCCACCTGCCAGCGCGCCTTGTAGAGCTGCGCGATGGTTAGGGCCGGCAGTGAGACGTCGTTGGTGAGGAAGACCAGGCGCTTGTGGGTGTCGGGATCGATGTAGGAGATGCGCCGGAGCGGGAGCGGGTAGAGCGTGGCGGTCTTGGGCCCCGCAAGCACGATGGTCTGATCGCAGCGAATCCCGGTGGTCTTGTCGACCGGATGTGAAGCGCGCCGGGCGAACTGCAGGGTGGCCTTGGCCCGGGTCACGAAGCACGCGGCCGCCTGGTGGAACCGGTAGAGGCGTGCGAAGTCGAGGGCGCCGCGGTCGAGCACATAGTACGCTCCCGCGATAGGGAGGAACAGGTCGAGCGCCTTGACATCGTGCCACTTCCCGTCGGAGATCGTCACCACCTCGGGAATGTTCCCGCGCAGATTGAGGAGCGTGTGGAGTTTGATCGCCCCCTTGTGCTGGCGGAACCTGGCCCACGGGAACAGCGCCAAACAGAGGTCGATCGTCGTCGAGTCGAAGGCGTATACGGTCGCCGCGAGATCCACGCCGAAGGGCTCGGTCGCGTAGAGGGGCTTGGCGATGCCGATGAGGGTCTGGGCACAGTCGGCAGCGATCCGCCAGTCGCGCGTCTCGTTGGCATCCGCGAGCGTGCTGCGCGCCACCCGGCCTCGGATGCCCATGTGGTAGAGTCTGGGTTGCATCGCGCGGAGACACGTCTCGATGTCGCGGAGACTCTCCCGGTAGGTCAACTGCGCGAAGGCCAGACACAAGAACTGGTCGAGGCACGAGAAGCCACGGACCTTGTGCTCGCCCTGGTAGCGGGCCACGCAGGCGCGGAACTCCGGCAGCGGGAGGCACTCCATCACCTGTGCGAAGACGGTACGACCACTGTTCACGGGCCACTCCTTTCGTGAAGGACTGGCCCCAGTGTACTCGCAAATTGAAATCGATTTTGCGCATGACGACTACTCGTTGCTTGTAAGTTCAGTAGTTACAGCGATGGTCTGACGCAACAACCGGACAGTAGTG
>ORMF011406038.1_pt1 | contig 27050 bp, 24 predicted proteins | sample 1779871 | NCBI WGS metagenome assembly ORMF01 (sample SAMEA104232316, study PRJEB22302) | groundwater metagenome | biome: forest; feature: aquifer; material: groundwater | place: USA | collected 2011-08-07 | depth 5.4 m | reverse complement strand
GCTGTGCGTGGAAAATTTCTGCCCCAGCACCAAGGACACCATCGCGCCCCTCATCGGCGACCCGCACTTCGAGATGATGCGCCACGACGTGACCTTTCCGCTGTTCGTCGAGGTGGACGAGATCTACAACCTTGCCTGCCCAGCGGCGCCGATCCACTACCAGTACGACCCGGTGCAGACCACCAAGACGAGCGTCAGCAGCTCGATAAACATGCTCGGGCTCGCCAAGCGCGTGAAGGCGAAGATCCTGCAGGCCTCCACCAGCGAGGTTTACGGCGACCCCAAGGTGCACCCGCAGCGCGAGGACTACTGGGGCAACGTCAACCCGATCGGCCTGCGCGCTTGCTACGACGAAGGCAAGCGCTGCGCCGAGACGCTGTTCTTCGACTACCACCGCCAGCACAAGCTGCGCATCAAGGTGGCGCGCATCTTCAACACCTACGGCCCGCGCATGCACCCGAACGACGGCCGCGTGGTGTCGAACTTCATCGTGCAGGCGTTGAAAGGCGAGCCGATCACGGTGTACGGCGACGGCGGCCAGACGCGCTCGTTCTGCTACGTGGCCGATCTCGTTGAGGCGCTGATCCGGCTGATGGCCACAAAGGACGCCTTCATCGGGCCGATGAATCTCGGCAATCCGAGGGAGTTCACGATCCTCGAATTGGCGCAGAAGGTCGTCGCACTCACGCGGTCGAAGTCGCGCATCGTGAGGAAACGACTGCCGACGGACGATCCGAAGCAGCGACAGCCGGACATCGCGCTCGCGAAGCGCCATCTCTCGTGGGAGCCCTCGGTGGGACTGGAAGCGGGCCTGAAGAAAACCATCGCCTACTTCCGTGCCGGTAGATCCGGCAAGGCCTGAGCAATGTGCGGAATTGCCGGCGTCTTCGCCTACGGCGATGCCGCGCCGCCGGTTGACGAGGCGGAATTACTGTGGACGGGATAAATCTGCCTTCGATCCTGCAGGTCAAGTGGGTTGCTATCTGTAGGGCCACTTAATCACCGAGACCTGAAATCAATGCCGCAGCTAACGGTAACGATGGAAGAATGGAAGCGCGCATTTCGCTTTTCGCTCGCAAATGCGATGGCCTTTCTTGCGTTTTCGTTGGTTCTTTATTTTTGGGAGCCCGATTCCCTCCTGATATTGCTGTCCGTGCCAGCTTTATTCTTTCTCGGCGCGATAGTGTCGTTCGTACTATTCGTTCGCAATGGGGGGGCGTTTGCGGCAATTGCGTGGTTCATGCTGGGTTCGGGTGTGTATTTTGGGCTAGGGGTATTCGTGGGCGGATTGGCACCGGAACCTGGAACCGTTCACTACACGTTCGCATCAGTGCTTTACGCCGATCTGATTCGCATAAATTTGCTGAATTCTTCTTCAGTTATTCTGGTGCTTGTCGCTGCCATTCCTTTCGCTTACGCGCCAAGGATCCTGAAGCGGATACACACCTTGGGTTATCAGGAGATGATCAGATTACTGGTCAAAATATTTCCGTTGATGACGATATTGGCTATCGCCGCTTTGGGGCTCCAGTTCCTGTTCTTTCCAGTAGCGGCCAACTTGCTCGTGCGCACTTTTGTCTCTTCGTTCTATATGATCGTGCTGCTCTGCTGTCTGGCCTTGGGGATGCTCCGGACGAGACTTGAAGTTCACTGGAGAGCACTCGGTGTCTCGGTCTTTTTGTCGGCATTCTGCTTTTCACTTCTCTCCATGAGCAAGCTCGCGGCAATGTCGACACTGTTAGCCGTAGTCGTCGGAAGTTGGGTCCATCGCCGCAGCATATTCTCTGTGACTGCTGGTTTGCTTTTAATTGGCGCACTTTATGTTTGGATCGGCGGTATTACCAATGAGGGCCGTCTGCACCGCGATTACGATGCGGCAGAGAACTCGGCTCTTACTCGCTTTCAGATTCTCATTGATACAGCCCTGGATGACTCAGGGGAAGGCGGAGCAGTGGCGGGGGATACCGCTCGCGGCATCGTAGTTCCAAGGACTATAGGGAGGTTCTCTGTAGTCGCCATACAGGGCTATTTAATGGAAGCGTACGACCAGCAAACCCCTGGGACTAGTCTTGATGATTTCTGGGTCGCCGCAATTCCACGGGTGTTCTGGCCCGACAAGCCAATCGTTACTCGCTTCGGCGCGGAGCTCCATATGGAATTCTGGGCTACGCCGGAAGCATCGAGCGCCCTTGCCCCGACCTATAACGGCGAGGCATATTGGAATTACGGCCCGGTAGGCGTCGTAATTGTGTCCCTACTGCTAGGGCTGCAGATCGGATGGTTAACTTACCGATGGCATATTACGAATAGAGGGTTGGATCCCGCTTTTTTCTTGATTGCTTTTCCCGCGTCACTTTGGGCAATGTTTGTCGAGAACTGGATTGCTGCTAGTTATATTGGCGGTTTTCTTACCATTGTTGTGATCTGGCTTTGCGCGCGCCTGTTCTTCCTCAAGGTGTCCGGCGGCGCGCAACTGCGGTCTCCTCTTGGATAGGAAACGGCGGGCTGCTGATTTGCGAGTGCGGCAGGGCCTGCGCCCAATTGCCTACCTCGACATCCTGCTCTCGAGAGGGCAATGAGTCACGCTTTCCGTCTGGCGGTGGTCAATTCCCATCCCATCCAGTACTTCGCTCCGCTCTACGCCTATCTAAACCGTGATCCGCTACTGGAGGTAACGGCCCTGTATTGCAGCGACTTCAGCCTCCGCGGGGCGATCGATCCCGGCTTCAAGCAAGCGGTGACCTGGGATGTTGATCTGCTAACCGGCTATCGGTCTGTCTTCCTTGGCGAGAACGCCAAGCAGCGTACCCCTGGTGGCTTTTGGTCATTGGTTTGCCCGCAGGTATGGCCCGAAATCCGCAGTGGCCAGTACGACGCAGTATTGCTGTATGGCTACAGCTATGCCGTGAATGTTATTGCTCTGCTGGCTGCAAAAACCAAGGGTTTGCCCGTGCTGATGCGTTCGGAGACTCATCTGGGTCTGCGGCGGAAGCGCTGGAAGCGCTGGATTCGCGATGCAACGCTATCTATCGTCTATCGTTTCGTGGATGGATTCCTCGCCATCGGCACGGCCAATCGGGCGTATTACCGTGCGCTGGGAGTTCCCGACGATAAGATTTTCGACGTGCCGTACACCGTTGACAACGACCGCTTCATCGCCGCCGCGGCGCTTGCATCAGAACAGCGTGCCGAAGTCAGGAAAAAATATGGACTGCCGGTAGACCGGCCGGTCGTGCTGTATGCGTCCAAGTTCATACGCCGCAAGCACCCGGATGACGTGATCCGCGCCATGGCACGTTTATGGAACAAGGGCCATTCGGCGGCGCTGTTCATGGTTGGCACCGGCGAGATGGAGCATGAACTGCGCGATCTGACTGCTTCGCTTTCCGTGGGCAACGTGGTCTTTGCCGGCTTCATCAACCAGGCCGAGCTACCCAAAGTCTATGTCGCGGCCGATATCTTCGTGCTCCCGTCCGAGAACGAGCCTTGGGGCCTGATCGTCAACGAGGTCATGTGCGCCGGCATTCCGGTGGTTATCTCCGATGAAGTCGGCTGCGTCCCTGACCTGGTCAAAGATGGCGTCAACGGTTACCACATGAAAGCGGGTGATATCGGCTCACTCGCGCTGGCACTCGAAAAGCTGCTGGCTGATGAGACCTTGCGGCAGCGCATGGGCGCAGCCGGGTTGTCCGTAATGAGCGGCTGGAGCTATGAGCAATGCCGCCAGGGCATTACGGCGGCACTGCGCCGATGTGTACGGCTGCGATGACCTGTCTTGATTTGTGCAAGGAAAATCCGAAATGAACGCGAATCCAGGCATCGCGGCGCCGTCGCGGTCGACGCGCCCCATGGTCCGCGCCCGCATTGCCCGAGCGTTTCGCAGCCTTGCCGCGCTCCGGGGATGGCAATTTCTGGTGAACAGGTTGGTCCCTGATCATTTCGCGTCCTTCATCATTCGCAACGGTGATACGGTTTTCGCGGGAAATATCGGCTCTTTCATCGACCGTCAGGTCTACTTGTTCGGCGGCTACGAGTCTGGCCAGATCGGGTGCTTCCTCTCCCGCATTCCGGCGGGGCGGCACCGCACGATCCTTGATGTAGGGGCCAATGCGGGGACGCACAGCCTCGCTTTCGCGCGCGTCTTCGAGACCGTTCACGCCTTCGAGCCCAACCCGATGCTGTGGCCCCAGTTCGAGCGAAATATGGCGTTGAACGGGCTCGCCAACGTTTGCCTCCACAAGCTCGGACTCGCGGACCGGGATGCGGAGTTGACGCCGCATCTGATCGACAAGCCGAATTACGGACTGGGGACCTTTTCGACAGTGCAACAATACGATCTTCCGCTGCGCCCGGTCGCAACCTGTCCCGTTCGGCACGCCGGCAACTATCTCGCCAAAATCGGGGCAGGTCCAGTCGATGCGGTGAAGATCGACGTCCAGGGATTTGAGGCAGAAGTATTGCGCGGACTCGCCGATATTCTGAAACGGGACCGGCCCGTGATCTGGTGCGAGATCGGCGCGGGCACGTTGGTAAGGATCGCGACGACCGGCGAATTGTCGAAGCTGGTGCCGTTCGAGTTCCGCTGCTTCCAGATCGTATCGAGCTCGGACTGGGCGGGGAACTCTGTCGGGCTGCGCGAGCGCAGCGGCGATTTGGTCAGCGGGGATTACATGCTCATCCCCGGGTCCTGACCCCGCTAGGGAGAAACTTACTGATGAAGCTAATTCGCACTTCTGGTGTGGTCCGAAAACTGATGTGGCGCTTGGGAAGGAAGATGTACACATACGCACGCGGCGACGGCAAAAATGACCCACGCACCAACGGTGAATATTGGCTGCTTGAGCACGTCCTGAAAACATCAACCGGTCCCCAGGTATTGCTCGATGTTGGCGCAAATAAAGGCGACTGGACGGCCCAAGCGTTGGGATTGATCCAAGCGTCAAAAGAAGTCCAAGTCCATGCATTCGAGCCGTCACTCGCCACCAGGTCGGTGCTTACGGCTCGATTCGTAGAAAGCGTCGTTGTCACTGTGCAGCCGTATGCGCTTTCCGAGACGGTGGGGGAGGCTGCGTTCTACAGCAACGAAAACGGTGCCGGAACGAACTCGCTTTCACCGTCATCGGGGTCGAACTTAGAAGTTGTAAAGCTGATTACCATTGATCGATTCTTGCAGCAGTCGGGAATTGCGACTGTCTCAATGGTAAAGATTGATACTGAAGGTTTTGATCTGCTTGTGTTGAGAGGTGCCGAGAAATCATTGCATGATGGGCGGATCAGTATTGTTCAATTCGAGTACAACTGGCGATGGCTGCTCAATCACGCATCGCTGCGTGACGTGTTCGACCTCATATCCGGCAAGCCCTATCGACTGGGTAAGCTTGTAGGCGAGACGATTGAGTTCTATGAGAAATGGCATTTTGAGCTTGATCGTTATTTCGAGAATAACTATGTACTGGTAAGAAACGACAGCAACCTACGTTTGCTCGGCTCGACGGTCCAGTTCGATGAGTCGAATGTCGGGGTGTGCGCATGAAACAGATACACAGCCCCAAAGACCTCGCGATCTTCGGTGCCCCCCGGCCTTCTATCAGGCACTGCACGTTGATTGGAAGATTGTTTCAGCATACCGCTTAGCATGGCGACGAAATCTTCGAAGTGGGAGGCCGACATGAATAGCGCTACAGACGGTCGCCGGCCCTTAGTCACGTTCGCAGTGATTGCGTACAACCAACATAAGTATGTTCGCGAAGCTGTAAGGGGAGCGCTTTCGCAAACTTACTCGCCCCTGGACATATTGCTTTCCGATGATTGTTCTACCGACGGCACCTTTGAGATCATGGCCGAGGAGGTTAATGGCTATCATGGACCGCACAGGGTTATCCTCAATAGGAATGAGCGCAATCTCGGAATAAGTGCCCATGTTGTGCGCGTGATGAAGCTTGTCCGTAGTGAGTTGGTGGTCCCAAACGCGGGCGACGATGTTTCTACCCCTGACAGGGTCCAGAAGGTTGTTGATGCCTGGCTGGAATCTGGCCGCCAAGAAGTATCTATCACCTCATCCTACGAGGTCATCGACGCCGAGGGACGCCACGTCCGATTTGAACGCTTTACGGGAGAACGACTCCGCAACGACACCCGGAAGCGAATCGACAATTCCGTCACAGTGTTTGGAGCCGGGCATTGCTGGTTGAAGGTATTCTTCGATCAATTCGATGACATCGATTCCAATGTAGTCAACGAAGACGCTGTAATTCAATTCCGCGCTTCCCTGAGGGGCGGAATTCTAATCCTACCGGAGGTTCTCTATAGGTACCGGATCGATGGTAAGAATGTCAGCAATATAGGACATCACCTACGTTCCGGGACGGAAACTTCAGATTCGAATCGCGAAATAGAGATCGCGGTCGTCCACCATCGGAGATTCATCGATTGCCTGCGAAACTTCGAAAAGGATCTCGAGAAGGAAATGACTAGGCGTCCAGACTCCAGCGAATTACGTAGCCTGATTGCTTTGGTCCAAAGGAAGCGGGAACTGTGGATACTGCGTACCAAATTCTTCGAGGGTGGACTTTCCGAGCGGCTACGGTGTATTTATCGGGTAGCGATGGGCCGTTATGGATTGCACGAATTGTCAAGGATGTCTCTTTTTCTCCTCGCGCCAACGCTATATCGTTACCTACGCAATGTCGGTTCGAAATTGTAATTAGGGGTAGCTCCACTCGTTACATCATCGCTTCTTATAACCGGCTGAATTTGTTCGAGTAACACTGGGAAAGTATTGATGACAAAGAAGAATCGCTTTGACAATCTGACATTTGATGATTTCCGGGCGCTCGCGACCGAAAGCGGTCTTAGTCGTCACGAAAAGGTCGGCTTTCCGGACAGCTATCGCGAAGGCAAGGAAGAAGCCATTTTCGCTGATGTGTCAAGCAAGCTCAAGGCATTGCAAGGCGCCAAAAAGACCATCCTCGAAATCGGGCCAGGCTGTAGCCGCCTACCCATCATGCTCGCAGAGTTTTGCGAGCGGTCCGGTCACCGTCTTATTTTTGTGGATAGTGCGGAGATGCTTTCGCATCTTCCGGAGGCGTCGTTCATCGAGAAGGTTGCCGGGCGCTATCCGGATATCCCAGAATTTGCAGACCGTTATGCGAACCACATTGACGCCATCATCGCCTATAGCGTCATTCAATACGTGTTTGCTGAAGGTAACCTTTGGAAATTCCTCGACCAAGCGCTGCTGTTGCTTGCAGATGGCGGTGAAATACTGCTTGGTGATGTGCCAAATTGCACGATGCGCAAGCGTTTCTTTTCAAGCGATGCCGGACAACGCTCCCACAAAGACGTTACCGGCTCAAACGGCCAGCCATCGGTGCATTTTAATACTTCCGAGCCGGACAACATTGACGATAGCGTCGTGCTCGGGCTGCTTGCGCGGGCGCGAGCCCAAGGCTTTCATGCCTGGGTTGTGCCTCAGGCACAGGGTCTCCCCATGGCTAATCGGCGCGAAGACATACTGATTCGAAAACCATAGACATGACAATCAAGACGAAGAAGCTGGTCATCGTGGGAGATTCCGCGTTTGCGGAGATCGCACATGAGTATTTCGAGGTTGATACGGAGTATGAAGTTGCAGCCTACTCAGTGGAGTCGGCTTACCTGAAGCGAGGCCAGTTGCGTGGACTGCCGGTAGTGCCATTCGAATCTCTGACGCACGAGTATCCCACCTCGACATTTTCCGTGTTCGTGGCCGTGGTCTACACGCAACTCAACCGTCTTCGTGCACGGTTAATGTCACAGGCGAAGCAGAAAGGCTATCGGCTTGCCTCCTACGTAAGTCCGCGCGCCTTTGTCTGGCGCAACGTTGAAATCGGAGAGCACTGTTTCATTTTTGAAGACAACACGGTCCAACCGTTCGTCAAACTCGGCAACAATGTAATTCTTTGGAGCGGAAATCACATTGGGCATCACACGGTGATTCGGGACCACTGCTTTATCTCGTCTCACGTGGCAGTGTCTGGATTCTGCGAGATTGGTGAGAACTGCTTTATCGGAGTGAATGCCGCCATAGCAAACAACGTGAAGATCGCCCGGGACAATTGGATCGGCCCCGGAGTTACGCTGTTGAAAAACACGGAACCAGGACAGCTTTTTGGTGCGGTACAGCCAGAACCCTCGAGGGTATCGGCTTTGCGATTCTTCAAGGTTAAAGAATGAAATGGAAAAAGCTGGGCGTGGTGTGGAAACCCGACGGGAGCATGTCCTGGGCGCGTACTCACGCTAGTTGCCCGACGCCTGTCTGGGGCAAGGACGGAACGCTCCGGGTTTACATTCAATGCCGTGATGAGAAGAACGTAGGTCGCATCGGGTTTGTAGATCTTGACCCGGATGATCCATTGCGCGTAGTGAACTGCGCGGAAAAACCAGTCCTGGATATTGGGGCACCCGGCACTTTCGACGACAATGGTGTCTTCCAGTGCAGCATCGTTCTTGCCGGTGACGGTCGCTTGCTCATGTATTACGTCGGCTTTGAACTGTGCCATCGCGTACGCTACCGGCTGCTTACCGGTTTGGCGGTCAGCGTCGACGGCGGGCAAAGGTTTGAACGCGTGAAATCCACGCCGATACTGGAACGAAGCGATTCTGAACTGTTGTTCCGCGGCGGTCCGTTTGTGTTGTCGGACAAGGGGCGCTACCGCATGTGGTATGTGGCTGGCAGTCGCTGGCTCGAAATTGAAGGCAAGTCCATGCCTGTGTATGACCTTCGCTACGTCGAGTCAGAGGACGGCATTCATTGGCCGGACCAAGGACGAGTCGTACTGGAAATCTCGGAACAAGATGAACACGGTTTCGGGCGACCTTTTGTAATCAGCGAAGGTGATCGATACAAAATGTTCTATTCAATCAGGAAGAAGTCGCTGCGCCAATACCGCATGGGATACGCCGAATCCGACGACGGCATCAAGTGGATACGCAAGGACGATCAAATCGGGTTGGGTGTGTCACCAGAGGGGTGGGACAGCGAGGCGGTTGAGTATGCTGCAGTTGTGAAGCCGGGCGAGCGCAGTTTTATGTTCTATAACGGCAATGACTTCGGAGCAACCGGTTTCGGCGTAGCCGTGCTTGAATCTGAGTAATGTTGGCGCGACCCTACAGTGAAGCGGACGCCGGCAAATGGGACAACTTCTGCGCCCAGTCGTTCATGGCTACTTTTCTCCACACGCGCCGGTTTCTTTCCTACCACGGCGACCGGTTTCGCGATGTATCGTTGATCCTCGAAGAGGACGGGCGGTGTCTTGGTCTATTGCCTGCTGCGCTCGATCCTGGCGACGCAACTCACGTAATCAGCCATCCAGGGATAACCTTCGGGGGAATGATCCATCAGGGAGCGTTACGCGGTGGACGCATGATCGAGGCGCTTGAGGTGGCTTCACGATACTTCTCCGGCCAGGGCTGCAGGCGGTTTACGTACAAAGCCGTGCCACACATCTATCATCGCGTGCCGGCGCAGGACGATTTATATGCCCTGTTCCGCCTTGGTGCAATCCGAAGCCGTTGCGAAATTTCTTGCGCAATTGAACTGAAGAATCGGCTTCCGGCAAGCGAGCGGCGTCGACGCAGCGCTCGAAAGGCCGCCAAGGCCGGAATTGAAATTGCAGTGGGACAACGATTCGCAGAAGCACTGTGGGTCGTGCTGCAAGATAATTTGGCGCGTAAGCATGATGTGAGACCTGTGCATACCATCGCGGAAATGCTTCAGTTGGCAGAGTTATTTCCCGACAATATCCAGTTCATCGCTGGAGTTCTGAGGGGCCGAGTGGAAGCAGGGGTGGTCCTGTTCACCGCGCCCGCAACTTGGCATGCCCAGTACATCGCCGCAAGTCCTGCAGCCTACGAGGTTTGCGCTCTAGACGCGGTATTTGAGTATTGCATTGCAGAGTCTATCGCAGGGGGTGCCCGCTGGTTCGATTTCGGTACCAGCAACGAGCGAGGTGGGGCTGTGCTCAATCAAGGGCTGTATCAGTTCAAAATAGAATTCGGTGGAGGCGGTGTTGCGCACGAATTCTATAGCCTGGTTATTAGTTGAGGAGCGAGGATGTCACTTATCGACTGCCGAATTATTGACCTGCCGAAGATTCACGATCCTCGGGGCAACCTTTCATTTATCGAGAGCTCACACCATGTGTCATTCGAGATCAAACGAGTTTTTTATCTGTATGACGTACCTGGGGGGGAATCGCGCGCAGGCCATGCTCTCGCGACCTGCCAGCAGTTCATCATTGCGATGTCCGGAAGCTTCGATGTCACCGTTGACGATGGCAAAGAGAAGCACCGATACCACCTTAATCGATCCTACAATGGTTTATATGTCCCACCTCTAATCTGGCGTGAGATTGACAATTTTTCGTCAGGCTCAGTATGTCTTGTCCTCGCATCAGAGCGGTATGATGCAAATGGATATTTCCGAGAATACCGGGACTTTTTGCATGCCGTGAGCCAAACGTGAGTGCTCCCTTTCTTGATCTCGGGGCAGCCTACCGGGAACTCCAGGCGGAAATTGAAACTGCTGTTCTTGCTTCCCTGCGCTCGGGTTGGTATATCGGCGGGCAAAATGTCGAAGCTTTCGAGCAGGAGTTTTCGGCCTACACTGAGGCCCTACATTGCGTCGGCCTCGGCAACGGCCTCGACGCTCTGCACCTCGCCTTGCTAGCCATGGATATTGGCTTCGGGGATGAGGTCATCGTCCCGTCCAACACCTATATTGCCACCTGGCTAGCGGTTAGCCAGTGCGGAGCCGTCCCGGTTCCCGTGGAGCCGCTGGATTCGACCTACAACATCGACCCAAGCCGGATTGAAGCGGCCATTACACCGCGAACCAAAGCGATTATTCCGGTTCACCTGTACGGCCAGCCGGCAGACCTCGATCCGATTCTGGCCATTGCGCGCAAGCGAGGTTTGCGCGTTCTTGAGGATGCCGCACAAGCCCACGGCGCGCGTTACAAAGGCCGCCGCATCGGCGGACATGGCGATGTGGTGGCATGGAGTTTCTACCCGACCAAGAACCTAGGCGCGCTGGGTGACGCAGGTGCCATCACAACCAACAAGCCCGAACTTGCTGACCGAATTCGCGTCTTGCGCAATTACGGTTCTCGGGAAAAGTATGTGAATGAAGTCAAAGGCTATAACAGCCGTCTGGACCCGGTGCAAGCCGCTGCCCTGAGCGTCAAGCTCAAAGTGCTGGACGCATGGAATGCTCGACGCGTAAAGATTGCAGCGCGTTACACCACCGCGCTTGAAGAAACGGGCTTGGTGCTACCCACCGTGCCTGAATGGGCCGAGCCTGTTTGGCACGTCTATGTGGTGCAACACGCGAAACGGAATGCGCTGCAAAGGAGCCTAGTTGAAGCGGGGATTGGCACGTTGATTCATTACCCGATTCCGCCGCATTTGCAGCAGGCATATGCAAGCGCGGGATTCGTCAAAGACCAGTTTCCCATTGCAGAACGTATGGCCAAGCAGGTCCTGAGTTTGCCCATGGGGCCGCAATTGGATGATGGGGGAGTTGCCGCAACGATTGCTGCGCTGGAGATAGGGGCAGGAAGTTGACCGAGCAGGCGGCGTCCTATCGCCGCATTCTACGAAGCTCGTCCATCATTGGTGGGGCGTCGGTTATCAATATCGTTATTGGGCTGGTGCGCACCAAGGTATTGGCTGTGTTGCTTGGTCCAGCAGGCGTGGGCTTGGTCGGTCTGTACGGCGGGCTAATGTCCACTGCAACCGGGTTAGCAAGTATGGGCCTTGGGATTGTTGGCACGCGGCAGATTGCAGAGGCCGTCGGTGTCGAAGATGCTCGGGCCCTTGCGGTTGCACGGCGGGCAATATTCTTGGGTACGCTGCTACTCGCTTGCGCTGGCGCGCTTGTTGTGTGGGTCTTACGCGAGCCACTTGCCTTGCATGTACTTGGCAGTTCGGAGCATGCCGGAATAGTGGGCTGGCTGGCACTAGGGGTGGCAATTTCCGTGGCCGCCGGTTCACAAGCGGCGTTGCTGCAAGGCATGCGCCGCATTGGGGATATGGCGCGCCTTAACGTCTTTGGCACAGCACTCAACACGGCGCTGGGCATCGCGCTGCTTTGGCAGTGGGGCGATGCGGGGTTGGTGGCATACGTACTCGTCGGCCCGCTAGCGAGTCTTTTACTGGGCCATGTATATGTGGCTCGACTACCGAAATCTTTAGCGGGCAACATTCCGCTTTCGGAAGTAACGCGGCAATGGAAAGAACTTCTCCGCCTGGGCCTGCCCTTCATGGGTGCGGGGGTGGCTGCATCGCTTGTACAACTTTTTGTTCGAGTGGAGATTAGCAGCGTCCTGGGTACGGATGCGCTTGGTCACTACCAGGCAGCGTCGCTGATTTCGATGCAATACATCGGGTTTGTACTCGTTTCTATGGGCGCAGATTACTATCCTCGGCTAGCGAGTGTCATTCATGACAATAAGGCCTCGATAGATCTTGTGAATGATCAGACAGAAATTGCGCTTCTTCTCAGTGCACCGGCACTCATCGCCATGATGGCCCTTGCGCCCTGGGTCATCCAGCTAATTTACACGGGTGCGTTCGCCCCGGCTGTTGAGGTGCTGCGTTGGCAAGTATTGGGGGATGTGTTCAAGTTGGCGAGCTGGCCATTGGCTTTTGTGATCCTCGCTGCAGGTGACGGGAAAACCTATTTCTGGACAGAAATACTGGCAATGTTTGTTGGGGCCGCGGTGATCGCGGGACTGGTAGCGGCAGTGGGATTGCAAATCACCGGCGTAGCTTACTTGGCGGGTTATGTCGTTCACCTGCCGATAGTGTATGTGCTCGCTAGACAGCGAATTCAATTTCAATGGTCTAACGCAGTAACGCGGCTGCTCGTGATAATACTTTCGGTTTGCTTAGGCGTAGGTGCTTTGGCAAGCGTGATCCAGTGGCTGGGGGCGTCGATCGGGTGTCTGTTGGCGCTTGCGTTTGGGCTATACGCCGTTAGGCGTTTGTCCCAATTGAGTAGTCTGCCTAGGCCGTTAGAGCGACTCGGTGCGATTGCGATACGATTCATATCGAAGCTTGAGAGCAGGCATAATTAGTCCGGGGCGCTAGCTTTACCCCTGCCGTCTTCTCACTGGCTCGGAACTTGCACTTGAGGACCAAGTGGTGATCAGCGCCTCAGGCGCACTCAAGGACGCTCCTGACTATTCAATTCAGAATCAGTAGGCGTGAAAGAGAGGCCTGATCTGCAACCCTTGCGGCCGAGCGAGGTCGATATCTCCGTTCTCTTCATTTCGTACAATCGATCCGACCTGTTGGAAATTGCTTTCCGATCGATTCGAGAGAGAGTGGACTTTGGCAATCTGCACGTCGAATTCGTTGTTTCGGACGATGCAAGTGATCCAGCGCATCTCTCCCGAGTCCGGTCGCTGCCATTCCACAAGCGTGTACTGTCAGCGGCAAACATGGGCTTGGGAAACAACTGCAATAAAGGTATCGCTGCTGTGGAGGGACACTACATTCTACAAGTTCAGGATGATTGCGAGTTTGTCGGAGAAAGAACGCTGGTCTCGACCGCCGTGCAAATACTGCAAGCAGACCCGGAAGTTGGTTCCGTCCAACTTACTCATCAAACGCTAGACGTAGTCCATGAAATAAGGTGTCTTGAAGACGGAACACGGTATCGAATCTACGAAAACGACGGAATTTCCCGGCGGCGCGATTGTGGCGCGCGACCTTACTCTGATCAGCCACACTTGAAGCGTAGACAGTTCTGCGCCGATATCGGGCCCTACATGGAAGGCGTGGAAATGAGCGAAATGGAGCTAGATTATCAACAGCGGGTTGCGTGTCAGCGTCGGTGGCGTGTAGCGTCGATCGAGCTCGCTCCCGGATTCAAGCACCTTGGGGCCTCACGCAGCTTCAATCCCGCTCACGAGCGAGCAAGGCGCCTGGCGCGGATTGAGGGTCACGCTATAGTTGGCCCGATCCTTCGTCGATTCAGACCCGCAGTGAGGCGAGTACGTGGCTGGGTTCGGAGTCTTGGTTTGTGACATATGAATCGTATTCTATTTGTGGGTGAGACTTGGCAAGGATCCAGTGCGCGTTCCTTGCGCGAGGCGCTCGCTCTGCAGCCTGAAGTTCTGATTAGTGACATCGGGGAAGATCACTTCCTCCCGAATTATCGCCACCTGCCTTTGCGCATCGCCAATCGATTACTGCGGCCCCTGCAGCGGCGGAAGCTGGAAAGTGCGGTGCTCCGCGCCATGAGTGAGTTTCGCCCGGATGCGGTCGTGGTTTACAAGGGGGCAGGCATTGGCGCTGGTTTGGTTGAAGAAATTCGACGCTCTGGAATTCCTATGATCAACGTGTTTCCCGACTATTCGCCTCATGCCTATAGTCGACGGCTTCAGAAAGCGATTGGTTGCTACGACTTGGTCATATCTACAAAGCCGTTTCATCCCCGCTTCTGGCAATCGGTCTATGGATACCGCAACCCTTGTGTTTGCGTACCGCATGGCTATGACCCTGAGGTGCATTATTGGACTCACCCTTCAGCATCGAACGCCTACGACGTGGCCTTGTGTTGCACTTGGCGGCCGGAGTATCACCGCTTGATGCACTCCTTCGCCGATGCACTCGGTGACGATCAGGTATCCGTAGCGATCGCTGGATCAGGATGGCCCACGCATCGTAATCAGCTCCCGGGGAATTGGCACTATGTTGGGCCCCAAGCGGGGCGGGCCTATGGCGAGTTTCTGCGCTCGGCGAAGATTGCAATAGCGCCAGTCAACCGCGAGGTGGTGATCCGCGGCGTCAAGCAGCCTGGTGATGAGGACACGACCCGGACTTATGAACTGGCCGCTGCGCACTGTTTTTTCCTGCACCAACGTACCGACTACGTTGCCACCCTTTATGACGAGCAAAGCGAGGTGCCGCTCTGGGGTGACGCGATTGAGCTTGCCAGTTTGGTGCGGCGCTGGCTGCCCGATGAGGCGGGGCGGCGGTTGATGGCGGCCCGGGCGCATGCGCGAGCGGTGCCCGCCTATTCGATTCCGCGGCGGGCTGTGAGCGTGCTACAGCATATTGAGCGGCTCATCAGAGCGCGCAATGCTCCAACGGTAGACGCATGACGGACTGTTATGCGGAATGGAAGGGCTGGCAGGGCGCTGATTTCGGCCGTTTCCGGCCTGAGGATGCCCTCTATTACGCCCACGAGCTTCGCGCTATCGGTATTGCCTCTGTTCGCGGCTTGAGGGTAGGGGAGCTGGGCTACGGCAACGGCGCGTTTGCGGGCTGGCTGCGAAATGCAGGTGGACATTGGGTGGGCCGCGAGGCCATTCCGGAGCTACAGCAACGTGCCATGCGGGCGGGATTTGAGATCATCACGCCGGAGGCTGATTTTTCGAATGGCCGCGGACCAGGAAAGCTTGATTTGATTGTGGCCTTCGATGTTATCGAGCACTTGGAACTTGATGCCATTCGGTCCTTTTTGGGCGAGGCCAAAGAAGCACTCAGGCCGGGGGGCTTGCTGCTTTTTCGCCTGCCCAGTGGCGATAGTCCATTCTCGGGTGCGATCTATCGTGGTGACCTCACCCATCGCACCCTGCTAGGGTCCGGCGCCGTGCGTCAGATCGCCATGGAAGCGGGCTTGGAGGTTTGCCAAGTCCGTTCGCCTGCTCTGCCTGTGTGGGGTCTCGGTCCAGTGCGCGCTGCGCGGCGCATGGCGGTTCGTTTTGCACAGGCTTTGGCTGTCTCATTTGTTCGCCACGTCCTGATGGGGCATGACAGCGCTGTGGTCTCCCCGAACATGATTGTCGTCCTGCGCAAAGAGGGCATGCCATCTTGAAACCATGTATTGGGCTGGTAGTCCCCGCTATTGAGCAGGTTGGTGGGGTGCCTGCCGTCGCGCGGTTTGTCAAGGATAGGGTGTTGAATTCTGGCCGGTACGATCTCAGGCTCATATCCTTACCCATGTCAGCGCAGGACGAGAGCAGCGTTGGCATATCACGGCCCTCCAGTTGGGTGCGCGGAGCCACCACCAGGCGCGGACAGTGGCAAGGATTGCCTTTCGTGCATGTCGGTGCGGTGATCGGTGAAATCGAGTTCCAGCGCTACCGACCACGCAGGATACTTGCCGAAGCTATTGCCGATTGCGCCATCCTCCAGGTGGTTTGTGGCTCGCCCGCTTGGGCCTTTGCCGTGTGTGGCTTGGGGAAGCCGGTTTCAGTGCAATGCGCCACGCGCGTAAAGGTAGAGCGACGCCAGCGCGATGCCAATCCGGTTGGGCTCACTAACTGGTGGCGCAAAGCCATGACGGAAATCGTAGATCGCATGGAAGACCGTGCGCTGCGCTTGGCCGATGCCATCCAGGTCGAGAACCCTTGGATGTATGAGTACGCTCACCAGCTCAATGAAGGCCGCGAGGTTGATCTGCGCTATGCTCCGCCGGGCATTGATGCGCACACCTTCTGCCCGGCGACCGAGCGCAATTTTGAGCAAGATCCCTATGTGTTGTGTGCCGGTCGGCTGGACGACCCGCGCAAAAACATCGGTTTGCTGCTCGAAGCTTACGCGCTGGTTCCCGAGGCAGTTCGCAGTCGCTTGCGGCTGGTGCTGGCGGGCCAGGCTGGCCCGCCGGAAAACTTCTGGCAGCGGGCGGCGGCCCTGGGTCTTCGAGATCGAATTGAATTCATCCACCGCCCCTCCCCAGAGGACCTGGTAGCCGTATTCCAGAAGGCCGGCATGTTCACCCTGTCCTCACACGAGGAGGGACTGGGTGTGGTACTTCTCGAGGCCATGGCTTGCGGGATCCCGGTGGTATCCACCCGCAGCGGTGGGCCGGACGGCATCATCACTGACGGCGTAGATGGTTATTTGGTGCCGCTGGATGATGCTGCGGCGCTCGCCGACCGGATCACGCGGCTGCGTCTGGACGAGGCGCTGAATCGGACAATGGGTCAACGGGCTCGCGCCACGATCGAGCAGCGTTACGCCGAGGAAGTGGCAGGTCAGGCCTTCCTGGACGTGTGGGATCGGTTGCTCCGCAAGGCAGGCAGAGCATGACATGTGCGGGATAGCGGGTTTCGTCTCAGTGCCGGCCTTGTCCGACGCATTTGCACATCGACCTGTGTCGCGGATGACGGCCCGCATGTCACGCCGCGGACCCGATGCGCAGGGTATGTGGACGAGCGAGGGCGTGGTGCTGGGCCACCGCCGCCTCGCCATTCTCGACCTGGATGAGCGCGCGAACCAGCCGCTGGTGTCCGCGGACGGCCGATACGCCATCGTTTTCAACGGCGAGATTTACAACTTCCGCGATTTGCGGCGGGCGTTGGAAGCGGACGGCGTTTCCTTCCGCACCACGTCCGATACGGAAGTACTGCTGGCGCTATTTGGTCGCGAGGGCGAGAGGATGTTGCCGCGACTGCGCGGCATGTTCGCTTTCGCCATCTGGAATACACGGTCCCGCGAATTGTTTCTCGCGCGTGATCCTTATGGCATCAAGCCGCTCTATTACGCTCGCACAAGGCATGGCTTGATCTTCGCCTCTCAAGTAAAGGCGTTGCGAGCTTCGGGTCTTGTTCCTTCGGAACCCGAGCCGGCGGGGTTGGCGGGATTTTATCTTTGGGGCAGCGTTCCGGAGCCGTGGACGCTGTTCCGCGATGTGTTCGCCTTGCCCCCTGGCCACTGGCTGCGGGTGCGTGATGGTGTGACGGATGCGCCTGTAGGCTGGCACGACATCGGTTCCCACTGGCGAAGCGAGGGATGCAAGGCATCAGCAGATGGATCACGGGAACAAGTGCGGCAGGCAGTGGGGGATTCCGTGCGCGCCCACCTGGTCTCAGATGTGCCGGTGAGCGTCTTTCTGTCCGGCGGCATCGACTCTGGCGTGGTCGCCGGTCTCGCGTCTGAGTTGGGCGCAAGCGTGGAAGGCATCACGATTGGCTTCGAGGAATTCGGTGGCCGGCACGACGACGAGGTTCCCGTGGCGCGCGCCATCGCAGCCCACTATGGCCTGCCACATCATGTGCGCATGATCTCCCGATCCGAATTCGAGCAGGATATACCGGACATTCTCGATGCCATGGATCAACCCTCCATCGACGGCGTAAATACCTGGTTCGCCAGCAAGGCGGCGGCCGAACGCGGCTACAAGGTGGTTCTGTCGGGGATCGGTGGCGATGAGCTTTTTTGCGGGTATTCATTGTTTCGGCAACTCCCGCGGCACGCGGCGCTCGGGCGGGTGCTTTCTTCCATCCCCGGCGCGCGGTCCTTGTTAAGGGCGCCATGCGCGGCGTTGGCAAAGTTGCGCTCGCAGCCCAAGCTTGCCGGTGTGCCGGAATTTTGGGGTTCTTTGGAGGGGCTGTATTTCTTGCGCCGTGGATTGTTTCTACCCACCGAACTGCCGACACTGTTGGGTGTTGATATGGCGCGGGAGGGTCTGGCCAGGCTCGACGGGTTTCCTCCCGGAATGACATCAGCCCAAGCCAGGGATGGCGTCGCCGCCGTTGGCCTGCTGGAATCCATGCACTATCTGCGCAACCAGCTGCTGCGTGACAGCGACTGGGCCAGCATGGGACATTCGCTGGAACTGCGCACGCCGTTGGTGGACGCGAAATTGGTTGAAGCGCTCGGGCCGTTCGTGTCGGGCTTCGCGGGCGGCGCCGGCAAGGCGATGCTGGCCCAGTCGCCCAAGAAGCCGTTGCCGGATCTGGTCTTGAATCGCCCCAAGACGGGCTTTTCTTTGCCTATGGCGACGTGGTTGTCTGATGCGACGCACATGCGCGCCGGGCCCGCCCTTCCTCTGCCGGCCGCGCCGGGGACACCTTGGGCGCGGCGCTGGGCAAGGGCCGTTTTTGCCGAGATCACGGAATGAGGGTGATCCACGTCGTTCCGGCCATCACGGAAGAAGCGAGCGGGCCGTCTTATTCTGTGGTGCGTCTGTGTGAATCTCTCATCGAAGCCGGCGAGGACTTGACGCTTGCCGCCATGGATTGGTCCCCACTTCCGTCAATGCCGGCGTTTATGAAGGTTTTCCCACTGGGGGTGGGCCCTAGACGCCTCGGTCGTTCACCGGAAATGTATCGATGGCTACTGCGTGAGACAACCGCCGGAAGAGCTGATGTGATGCATAGTCACGGCATGTGGCAAATGAATGCCGTTTACCCAGGATGGGTGACAACGGACCGTAAAACTAAGCTTGTTATCTCGCCACGCGGAGCGTTTTCGAAATGGGCGATGAGCCATGGGTCGGGGCTCAAGGGCATTTTTTGGCGACTCCTTCAACATCCGGCGCTGGCGCAGACGTCCTGTTTTCATGCTACGGCGCAGGCAGAGTACGAAGATATTCGGCGCCAAGGATTTAAGCCGCCGGTCGCGATCATCCCTAACGGAATAGACGTACCGGAATTCACTCAAAGGAAACCTCGAGACGTTAGATCCTTACTTTTCTTGGGGCGCATCCATCCAGTAAAAGGGATCGATGTTCTGTTAAACGCGTGGGCGGTTGTTATGAACCGCTTCCCCGATTGGCGGCTATTGGTTGTGGGTACGGATACGGGGTATGGCAAGCAAGCAGGTTACCTCGAAAAAATGAAGGCGCTTGCAGCAAATCTGAAGCTCGGACGAATTGAATTTGTTGAACCGCTATACGGAGAGGATAAGTGGTCAGCCTATCGAGAAGCTGATTTATTTGTCTTGCCTACGCGATCGGAAAATTTTGGTATAACGGTCGCCGAGGCATTGGCGGCTGGAACGCCGGCAATCGTTACGAAAGGCGCGCCGTGGCAGGGGTTGCAGACGTACAGCGCAGGTTGGTGGATCGATAACGGGGTTGATCCACTCATTGCTGCTCTTGAGCTAGCAATGGCTACGACGCCGAATGAACTGATACGACGTGGAGCTAACGGACGCGAGTGGATGATTCGGGATTTTTCGTGGGATAACCTCGGAAAGCAGATGGATCGGACCTATCGGTGGTTGATCGAAGGGGGCGCACATCCCCCGTGGGTAAGATTGAACTGAATATCGAGGGCTAACTCATGAGTTGGAGAACCAGCCCGGCTGTGCTGCTATTGCGCAACCTCGGCCGCGCTGTGGGATTGACGCGTCTTCTGGGATCGTTGCTTGCGAGGCAGGGTTACGAAGATCGCTTCCAAGCGGCAATGATAGGCGCGGTGTGCGAGGGCGACGTTGTATGGGATGTGGGCGCCAACGTGGGGCTCTATTCCAGAAAATTTTCAGATAGCGTTGGCCCGTCTGGAAAGGTATTCGCGTTCGAGCCAAGTCCTGCGAATCTTCGGCGGCTGAACGACGCCGTTGCATCGCTGGGGAACGTAATAGTAGTACCGATGGCGCTGGGCGCGCGCGAGGATACCGTTGCATTCGAACAGGGGAATGACCCGCTGGGCGCTACGAGCCGGGTCGTCGATGCGGCCGGGCAAAAAACCGAAGGCCAAGTAGAAATTCAGCTGTACACCGGTGACAAGCTCGTTTCTTGTGGCATGGTTGCGACGCCCAACATCATCAAGATTGATACCGAGGGCTTTGAATTGGATGTGCTGCTTGGTTTAAGGGAAACCCTGCAGCGCAAGGGCCTCAGGTTACTCTGCATCGAGGTGCGCTTCGGTTTGCTGGAAGAGCGAGGTTTGCGAAACGCGCCCTCGGATATCGAAAAACTGCTGGTGTCCTCGGGTTTCGCGCCTTCCTGGGCCGATGCCTCGCACATCGTTGCCAGTCGAATCAACTGATGCGCCGGGTACTCCTTCAGGGTACCGAGATCAATGTGTCGCGACTATCCTTTGGCACGGCCAGCCTGCATCACCTTCCGGCCGGCCGGCAGCGTCAGAATCTGCTGGCGGTAGCCTTTGAGCATGGATTCACCCACTTCGACACCTCACCTTACTATGGCTTTGGAATTGCGGAAAGGGAGTTGGGTCGGTTCCTGAGGGGGCGGCGCGGCGGGATTACCGTGGCGACGAAGGTCGGCCTCTATCCGCCGTACGGCGCACGCCCTAGCACGATCTCCGTTTGGACAAGGAAGGTCGTCGGTGCAGTGGTGCCTGCCGTTTCCAGGCCCGTGGTCGATTGGTCCATCACTGCTGCGACAAGGAGCCTGGACGGCAGTCTGGGCAGGCTTGGAGTCGAGCAAATTGATCTGCTGCTCCTGCACGAGCCTTCCTCGGATGTGGTGCAGTCTGAGGAATTCCTTGAATGGCTGCAAAAGGAGCAGGGCAGGGGGCGAATACGGGCCTGGGGATTGGCGGGCCAGGCGATTTCCATGGACACCTGGTTGTCTATCAACCACCCGCTCGGCATGGTGCTGCAGGTCCGTGACAGCTTGGATCGTAGGGAGGCGGACCTTATGCTTAGTCGCGGGCGCGATCTGCAGATCACCTATGGATATCTTTCCTCATCTGTCACGTTGCCGGGCGCGTCGCCGGCCACGGTAGTGCTAGAAGGTGCTTTGCGGAGGAACGCGAGAGGGTCGGTACTTGTGTCGACCCGGAAGCTCGCCCGGGTAAGCGAGCTCGCTGCGGTCGAAGAGATGGCTGATGGCAACGCTGCTTGATTTGAACGGTGCTGCGCAATCAGACACGCACGTAACGTCCGATATTTGTGTGATTGGGGCTGGCGCTGCAGGGCTTTATCTGGCGAGCCGGCTTTCTCGTGCAGGGTTGAGTATCACCGTGCTGGAAGCTGGGGGCACGACATGCGATTCCGGTGCTGCTATTGGCATCGAACCAATATTCGCGGGAAGTCCATACCGCGGCGCTCAGGAAGGGCGCGCATTCGGTTGGGGAGGGACAACGTCAAGGTGGGGAGGATTGCTGGTCCCTTATTCCGAGCTCGACCGGCGCGATGAAATGGGTCCCGATGCGACTGCCTGGGCGCATATTGTCAATACAGTGAGTGAACGCGGAAATGCGGTTTTCTCCACCCTGGGTTTGCGGGGACCTACGGATTTCCTGTCGTTGCCGGAAGTGACGCTCAGAACAAGAGCGCGATTGCTTCGTGAATGTGGCCTTGAGGTCATGGCTGCCGAGGCTCTCCCATTCTGGCGAAGAAACCTGACCTACCTCATGACAAGGCAAAAAGGGCGCTCCGTGGCGGTTTTCCTCAATGCGGTCGCTTCCGGGTGGTCCGCCAGGCCAGCGGCCAACGGTTCGGGCACGGTCCATGGAGTCGATGCCACCTCAGCGAATGGAAAGAAGCTGCATGTGTCGGCGAAGTCCTTCGTCATCGCAGCGGGCGCAATCGAGTCCGCCCGCATTCTGCTGGAAATTGACCGGGCCACAGAGGGACGGATGTTTCCTTCCTCTGCAAGCATAGGAACTTTCCTGTCCGATCATCTTTCCTGTGCCATCGCCGATGTGCGTTCTGAAGACCGGGACAAGGCTGCGGCGTTGTTTGGACCCTTTTTCTCCAAAGGGCGCATGAGAACGCTCAGGTTTGTGGAACGTTCGATCGCGCCGCTTCTGCCCCGGCACTTCGCCCACTTCATTTTCGATATCGACAATCCGGGGTTTCGCCTGGCAAAAGACGCCTTGTTCGGTCTGCAGTCCAAATCTCTGCGGGATATACGTCTCGCGAATGTCGCCGCTGGGATCGGCGGGCTTTCGAGCCTGGCCTACCACCGCCTTGTCAGGTCGCGATTATTTATCCCCGCGCATACGCCGGCTCATCTTCAACTGGATATTGAGCAAGCTCCGGATTCTGCGAATTGTGTAAGCCTCGGATCGGACGCGGACCGGTTCAGCCGGCCAGTAGCCGTCGTACGCTGGCGCGTAAATGACATCGACCATGAAAATATGCAGGCCCTGTCCCAGCGCCTGTTGATGAAGTGGCCGGACAGTTCACCCGGTCTTCCGCGCCTGGTCCCGCTCCATATGGGCGACACGCAACCCAAACCCTATGACGCGTATCATCCGGTGGGCGCGTGCAGGATGGGCTCTGATAAGGCCGCGGTTGCCGATCTTGATCTTCGCGTCAGAGGAACCCGGAACCTTTACGTATTGAGTACCGCGGTTTTTCCTAGTGCTGGCACGGCAAATCCGACGTTTAGTATGCTTTGCCTGGGCGACGCGCTCGCGGACAGATTGGCAAGAAATGACGCTGCTTCAAGCGTGGCTGAGCTAATCCAATGATTCAGTCCGGCATGACTGCGGATACGCTTGCGCTCGTCATTCTGACTTACAACGAGGAAGCCAACATCGCTCAGGCCCTGGATTCCGTCGCTGGTTGGGCCAATGAAGTGCACATTCTCGATTCGCTCAGCACGGACCGTACGCTGGAGATCGCGCGCCGGTACAGTTGCAATATTGCGCAACACAAGTTCGAGAATTACGGGAAGCAGCGCAATCATGCCCTGGAGCATCTGCCGATCAAGAGTGAATGGGTATTTTTTCTGGATGCCGACGAATGGTTACCCGAAGCGCTCAAGCAGGAGATTGGCGCGCTGATCGCGACAGGTCCAAAGGAAAACGGCTTCTACATAAAGCGGCGCCTGATCTGGATGGGCCGCTGGATCCGCCATGGCTATTACCCCTCCTGGATCCTGCGGCTATTCAGGCGAGGCAAGGCCCGATGCGAGGATCGGGCCGTCAATGAGCATCTGATCGTCGAAGGTGCGACCGGTCGCCTGCGCAGCGATTTCATGCACGAGGACAGGAAAGGCGTGACCGACTGGATTGCCAAGCACAACAACTATGCCACCCGGGAAGCACTGGAATTGTTCAATGCCCGGGAAGGGCCTGACTATCGGGAAATTGAGGCGCGGTTGTTCGGCGCGCAGGGCGAACGTAAGCGCTGGCTGCGCCTCAAGGTCTGGAACCGGCTGCCGGCCCTGATACGGCCGTTCTTCTACTTTTTCTACCGCTATATTCTGCGCGGTGGCTTTCTCGATGGCCGTGCTGGGTTCATCTTTCATTTCCTGCAGGCGCTCTGGTACCCGATGCTGATTGACGTCAAGTATCTGGAGTTTTTAGCGAAGCGCACGCTAAGAGATTCAGCGGCAGGAGAAAAATAGGGAAATTTCCATGGCACCAATACCCAAATATCCGGGCTCTGTTCCTCAGACATTCTATTCGCCAGAGCAACTTCCCTCATCTGAAGATGAGGCCCATGCCTGGCAGGAAGCGAACAAGTCATTCTGGGAATCAACCCCCATGCGGTATGACTGGAACCAGAAAGTTACATATGAGGAGGGAGGGAAGGAATTTTTTGACGAAATAGATAGGCGATTCTTCGGCAACGTAAGACCATTCATGCCGTGGAAGCGGATACCTTTCGATAATCTGATTCCATTTAGCGAGCTTAAGCATAAGAAGGTTCTTGAAATAGGGGTTGGTCTCGGCAGCCATGCAAACCTGCTTTCTGCACAGGCGCAGTCTTATACGGGAATAGACTTAAGCGCCTATGCGGTAAAGATGACCGCTGCGCGCATGAAGATTTTTCAAAGAGTGGCGGATATCAGGCAAATGGATGCTGAAGATATGAAATTTCCTGACTCCACATTCGATTTTGTTTGGAGTTGGGGTGTTATTCATCACTCGTCAAATACAAGGCGAATATTGCAGGAGATGCATCGTGTTCTAAAGCCTGGCGGACGGGCGGTGGTCATGGTTTACAACCGGGGTTGGTGGAACTATTACGTATGTGGGGGATTGATCAATAGCGTGCTAAGGGGCGGAATTTTCAGGTATGGATCCGTAGCAAAGAGTATCCAGGCCCATACGGATGGTGCATTGGCTCGCTATTATTCGGCCCGCAGCTGGAAGAGCTTGGCAGGTGCGTATTTCAACGTGGAGTACGCGACTGTGTTGGGCGCGAAAACTGATGTGTTTCCGATCCCAAGTGGGCGGGTAAAGGATGCGCTCATGCGGCTGGTTCCTGATCCGGTGAGTCGATTTCTGACGAATCAATGCGGGATGGGCGGCTTTCTGATTTCGCAGCTCGCAAAACATTAACGTGGGTCGCGCCCGCGCGGTGGGGTGGGGCGTTCTGGTCGCCGTCAAACGAAGTGCTTGATATGCGTTGGCGGGTTTCTCCATGTGCGGGATAGCAGGATTCTATGGCCCGCTAAGGACCGAATTTCTTGGTCGGATGGCAGGTACGATCGCGCATCGCGGCCCGGACGATGCGGGCGAATGGATTTCGCCGGGCGGCAAGGTCGGCTTGGCGCACCGCCGTCTGTCCATCATCGACCTGTCTCCGCTCGGGCATCAACCCATGCTCGACGCGGCTGGCGCCGCGGTCATCGTTTTCAACGGGGAGATCTACAACTTCCGTGAGCTCCGTGCGCAGCTGGAGGCGGAGGGGCATCGTTTTCTGAGCCAGTCGGACACCGAGGTGCTGCTCGTGCTTTACCGGGTGCGCGGCGAGGCCATGCTTCCGATGCTCAATGGCATTTTCGCGTTTGCGATTTTCGATCAATCCGACCGGACGCTCTTCCTTGCGTGCGATCCGATGGGCGTCAAGCCGCTGTACTTCAGCGAGGGACGCGATGGGTTCGTTTTCGCGAGTGAGTTAAAGGCGCTTGCGATGTTGCCCAATTTGAGCAGGCCGTTGGATGTCGCGGCCCTCTATCGCTATCTCGGGTTTCTCTGGAGTCCGGGCGGCGCCACGCCATTCAAGGGAGTCGGCAGGTTGGGGCCGGGCGAAGCGCTGCGCGTCAAGGACGGACGCGTTGCGCGGCGCTGGCGCTGGGCAGCCCCGGTTTCGATGAAGGTCCAGTTTTCCTCGGATGAGACTGAGACAATTCGGTCCGTACAGGGGGCTTTGCGCACGGCGGTACGGCGCCAGTTAATCGCCGACGTTCCGGTGGGTGCTTTTCTCTCGGGCGGGCTCGATTCCGGCGCCGTGGTGGCGATGGCACGCGAGGTATCGCCGGACATCGAGTGCTTCACGATCGATACCGGTACGGTCCGGGATCCGGGGGTGGTTGACGATCTCCCCTATGCACGCCGGGTCGCGAAGCACCTTGGGGTGAAGCTGCACGAGATCCGGGTGGATTCGTCGCGAATGGCCGCGGATCTGGAACGCATGGTGTTTCAGTTGGATGAACCGCTTGCGGACCCGGCGCCGTTGAACGTGCTGTATATCAGCCAGCTTGCGCGGCAACACGGCGTGAAAGTGCTGCTTTCCGGGGCCGGCGGCGATGACCTGTTCACCGGCTACCGCCGGCATCGCGCGTTGATGCTGGAGTGCTATTGGGCGTGGATGCCGCAGGCTGCGAGGCAAGGTCTGCGCACTGTGACTTCCAGTATTGGCCAGGGCGGCGCGCTGGGCCGGCGCTTGGCCAAAGCCTTCGCGCATGCCGATCTGCCGCCCGACAAGCGCTTGGTCGGCTATTTCCTGTGGGCGGACCCGGAACGCGTGCTGGGCCTGTTTGCGGCGGAACATCGTGCTGCGTTGGCCAACGAGGTTATGACGGCGCCGCTCGACGACTATCTGGGTGCGCTGCCGCCCGGGCTGTCGCCCCTGCAACGCATGCTGGCGCTGGAACAGCGATTTTTTCTGACCGACCACAATTTGTTGTACACGGACAAGATGTCCATGGCCGCGGGTGTCGAGGTGCGGGTGCCGTTCCTCGACAACGATCTGGTCCGCCTGGCCAACGCGCTGCCGCCGGAATTGAAGCAGCGCGGTGCCGAGGGAAAGTGGGTGCTCAAGAAGGCGATGGAGCCTTATCTGCCGCACGATGTGATCTATCGGCCAAAGACCGGGTTCGGCGCGCCCCTGCGGCATTGGCTGCGTCACGAATTGAGGGAGTGGGTGGGGGATATTCTGTCGGCCGACACGCTGCGCCGGCGTGGCCTGTTCGACCCGAAGGCGGTAGCTGCCCTGGTGGCGGATGATCAGGCCGGGCGCGTGGATGCGGCCTACACGATTCTCGGGCTGGTGTGCATCGAGATCTGGTGCCGGCAATTCATCGACAAGCAATCGCCCAAAAGTGCGACGAGTGGGTGACCTGAAGAAGGAGGTGCGCGATTTCTGGGACGAAGCGTCGTGCGGCGAGCGGCTGGGGG
>ORMF010063586.1_pt1 | contig 27075 bp, 28 predicted proteins | sample 1779871 | NCBI WGS metagenome assembly ORMF01 (sample SAMEA104232316, study PRJEB22302) | groundwater metagenome | biome: forest; feature: aquifer; material: groundwater | place: USA | collected 2011-08-07 | depth 5.4 m | reverse complement strand
TCAGCTGGCTGAGCGCCCGGCAGGCGTCCACCGTCGTGAAGATACCGACGAGCTTATCGTTCTGCATCACAACCGCCGACCCGTAGTGCTTCGACGCCATTACGGCCACAACCTCGCGCAGCGGCGTCTCGGGATCCACGACATAAGGGTCTTCCGAGCAGATGTCGATCACCAAGAGCTGCCTGGGATCTATCGTGTCGATGTTGCAGGCCAGGTTGATCTCCCTTTCACTTAGGATGCCGACAAGCTCGCCATCCCTCATCACCGGCAGGTGACGTATCCCGTATTTGGACAACATGTCTTGCGCCGCCTCGACGCTCTCTTTGGCCTCGATGAACAGGGGCTGCTGAGTCATGAATTTTTGTATCGCGGGTTCTGACTTTGGCATGAAAATGTCTCCTTTATTTATTTCGGCCCTAAAGAGGATAACCTCTTTAAAAGCGCTTGTTGTTGTTCCTTGATTTCGCCAGGCAGGGAATCGCCTATTTTTTTAAAAAAAACCTCCTGGTCCTTCAATTCCTCAAACCACTCGTCCCTGTCCAAGCCCAACAGCTCCGTCTGGAGCCGGGCCGGCGTGATATCCAGCCCTTCGAGTTTTATGCCTCCGGGCTCCGGGAGACGGCCTATGGGCGTTTCCATCGCGCCCGCCCGCCCTTGGCATCGGTCTATGATCCATTGCAATACCCTGAGGTTTTCACCGAACCCGGGCCAGATCACCGCGCCGGCGGCATCCTTTCTGAACCAGTTCACGTGGAACACACGCGGCGGGTTTTTCATGCGTTGGCCCATCTTGAGCCAATGCGCGAAGTAGTCCCCCATGTTGTAGCCGCAGAAGGGCAGCATCGCCATCGGGTCCCTACGAACAACGCCGACCTTGCCCGTGGCCGCGGCGGTGGTCTCCGACGCCATTGTCGCGCCGACATAGACGCCATGCCGCCAATCGAAGGCCTCATACACCAGCGGCGCGACCCTGGCCCTGCGCCCGCCGAATACGATAGCGCTCAGCGGCACGCCTTTAGGGTTCTCCCATTCAGAAGAGATCGAAGGACATTGTCTGGCTGGGGCTGTGAAGCGGCTGTTCGCATGGGCGCCTTTTTGGCCCGCCAGCGGCGTCCACGGCTTCCCTTTCCAATCCGTGCCTTCCGCGGGTGGCTCGCCGTCCAACCCCTCCCACCACACAGTGCCGTCTTTTTTCTTGAGCACGTTGGTAAAGATCGTGTTTGCCCTGACCGCGGCAAGGGCATTGGGATTGGTTTTTTTGTTCGTGCCGGGCGCTACGCCGAAAAAACCGGCCTCCGGGTTTACCGCCCACAGCCTGCCGTCGGCGCCGATGCGCATCCAGGCGATGTCGTCCCCCACAGTCCACACCTTGTAGCCTTTCATCGATGCCGGAGGGACCAGCATGGCCAAATTAGTCTTGCCGCACTGGCTCGGAAATGCCGCCGCCAGGTAATGGATCTCTCCCTCGGGGTTTTGAACGCCCATGATCAGCATGTGCTCGGCCAGCCAGCCTTCTTTGTTACCCAGCCATGAGGCGATGCGAAGCGCCAGGCATTTTTTTCCAAGCAGCACGTTGCCGCCATAGTTGGATCCCACGCTCCAGATCGTGTTATCCTCGGGAAAGTGGCAGATGAACCGGTGATTCTGGTCAAGGTCGGCCTTGCCGTGAAGGCCCTTGGTAAAATCGGGTGAATCGCCCAACTCATCCAACGCGATCTTACCCATGCGCGTCATGATGCGCATATTTAAAACCACGTAGAGGCTGTCGGTGAGCTCTATGCCGATTTTATTGAACGGAGAGCCCGGGATCCCCATGATATAAGGCACGACGTACAACGTGCGGCCGCGCATCGATCCCTTGAATATCCCGGACAGTTTCAGGTAGGCTTCCTGCGGGTCCATCCAATTGTTCGTAGGCCCCGCGTCGCGCTGGGAACGCGTGCAGATGTATGTTGATTTCTCAACGCGCGCGACGTCGTCCTCCTTGCTATGGGCATACAGGCAGCCGGGAAGCTTTTTCTGATCCAACCGTTCCACTTCTCCCGTATCGACCGCCTCCCGGACCAGGCGCTCTTTTTCCGGCTCAGAGCCGTCGCACCAGTAAATATCCGTCGGTTCGCAAAGCTCTGCCATCGCGCGTACCCAGGATTTCAGGGCTTTGTTGGAGGACGGTTCCGTCATCGCGAGCCTGTCGTTCGGTTTACTGCTGATCATCTCAACCTCCCCGGACTTTCGGAGACTATGTCCAACGTCTTCCGCACAACACGCGCCTGGCCTCCGGCCAGGGCTACGTTCTCCTTCAATTCAAAGTTTAAACCATGGCCGGCGCTTCGAAAACCGGGGCAAATACCGTATTTTTTTAGAGGAGAGCCCGTAGGGTGCATCAGGGGAACCCTGATGGCGGCACTACGGTCTCTTCGGCTCTCACACGTCCTCATCCAGCGATTTCAAATAGGCGATGAGGTCCACGAGCTGGCGCACGGTCATGACGTCGCTGAAATCGCCCATGCGGGACTCAAGCGGCTCCTGGGCCTGGGCCCCGGACGCGCGCGGCACCGCATGAGCGGGGAAAATGATGGACTCGGTCACAAACCCGGTCTTGTAAAACGACTGCTTGACGCCGAGCGTCGGACCCGGCATGGAGGCGACGGGCCCCGCCATGTCCGCGTCCGCCGCGATCGCGTGGCAGGCATTGCATTTCAAGTCTTGAAACGCCTGCCTCCCGCCCTCCAAGTCCCCGGCCGGCAGCGTCAGCCACTCCACCATGGACTCCTCATCCTGGGCGCCCAACACCGGCGTCAACGTCAAAAAAACGAGTATCCCCGCGATGAATATCCTTTTTAAGACCATTGGATTTCTCACTTTCATGCTGAAATCACCCGCTATCCGGTTCGCTTTATATTCTCGGCTATAGGTTAATCAAAAGCAATCTTTTCGGGTATCGGGGACCGCCTTGAATTTTTTGGGAGTGAATCTCGGGGGAGATATCGGGGAATCCCCGACCCGAAAGAGCATAGAATCCCCTGAATTTAGAAATCTGACATCGGGCCGATGAAAAAAGGATACCCCAAAAGAACAAAAGCGATCGCTATCACGATAACAACGATCCCGGACTTGAGCATGTCTTTGGTTGAGATAACGTTCGTTGAAAAAGCCAGAGCATTTGAAGGAGTTGAGATCGGGAGGATCATGTCAAATGAACAGGACAGCGCCACGATCACAGCCAGGAGCACTTTGTTTTCTCCCGGAACGCTCATTGCCAGAGGATCGATAAGGTTGACTGTCGGCGTATTGCTGATGAAAATGGATACAAAAACCGTCAGTAAGCAAAAAGTCGCGACCAACAAAAAACCCTCCTGGGCGAAGAGGGGTAATCCAACGATCCACTCACCAAGCCCGCTGACTTCCATGGCCTTCCCCAACGCCAAGCCTCCCCACATCAGTATCAGAATATCCCAATGGATGCTGTTAATGTCTTCACGGTTTAAAAGGCCGAAGGCCGCGAAAAGCCCTACGGACAAGAGAGACACGATAGATTCCGGTATCCCGTGCCATCCGGAAGTAAGCCATAAAATGATAGTAAGAAGCGCAATACCAAGAACTGCTTTGGCCCTGCCTCCTAGTCTGCCCTCAGCTTCGAATGAAATCCGCAGCCTCTTCTGTTTGGGACGAAACATGAGATAAAGGATCACGCTTGTGATTAAAAGCAACGCCAGGGCCAGGGGGACCGCCATCATCATCCAAGACAGGAAATTGATTTTGATTCCCTCATCGGCAAGAATACCGATCGCGATCGCGTTCGGAGGAGTCCCCACCGGAGTCCCAATGCCGCCTATATTCGCCGCGAAAGGGATGGCCAGGACAAGCGCCTTTTTGAAGAGGTCATCGGGATCCAGATGCGAGAGAACAGGCCCGATCATCGCAAGCATCAATGCGGTCGCGGCGGTGTGCGACATCCAAAGAGAAATAAAACCAGTGACGAGAATAAAGCCCAGTAGAACGGGGTAAGGTTTGTCCCCGAAAACACGGAGCAAGCGGCCGACAATCAGCTGGTCCAGACGGTGTTTCTGCACCACCCTCGCCAGAACAAAACCACCCAGAAAAAGCATGATGACAGGGCTGGAAAATGGCAATAAAAAAATTTGATAGCCATTTTGATCCATGCCGAGCGCCCCGCCGGGCCTGGCCAGAGAAAAAACCAGGAGCAGGATCACAACAAGAGACGTCGCGAATAACGGAATGACTTCAGAGGCCCAGAAACACGCGGCCAGGATAAATACAGCGGCTGTTCTTTTCGCGGGTTCAGGACAGCTCGCAGGAAGGAAAATGTAAGCTATAAGCGCCGCGCTGCACGCGAAAACAGCGAGGCCTATTTTTCGTGCGGCCGACGGGATCTTCGGTGGGCCTGACATCTTCTTCTAGCTCTGCGATTCTGTCCGAGCGGTATGAATAGGGCCGTGATGAAGCTTTTTATATAAATAAGGCGTGAAAAAAATAATCAAGACCAACATCAGGATAATGACGGCTGTAAGCTTTGTATTATTTCGCTTCATTTTAAGTTCCCCGGATCCATCATTAAGATACCAGACGCCTTAAGCACACTCCAGTAAAATACGCTAAAAGCGCTGCCTCGTCTGTTTCAAATCTTTGACTTTCGTGACAAAAAATTCCCTGAACCTTCGCAGAACCATTGTTCAATCTTTTGACAAATTTCTATTTCGTTGTGACCATCTACTTTGATCACGTCATAAAAATCCTTCATCGACCAAAGGCTGTCTCTCCATTCATGCTCGCTGCTTGTGATCAGAATAAGCGGCAACGAAAGATTAATTCTCCTCACTTGTCTGAGAATACCAAGCATCGCGAAATAGAATCCTATGAACGCAAAATCCGCCTCGGCGCAGGCCTGAATATCCTGGCAAACTTGATAGCCCCTGCCTTCCAATGTTTTCTTCACGGCACTCAAAATGATGTCGTTATTCAAGAATACCGCTACGGTTTTTTTATTCTGATTGTCGCTATGCATCGTCCGATCCCTATAACCAAAGGTTAGATGAAAGCGGCCCCTACGGAAATCGGGGCATTTCCTGAAATTTTTGGGAGTGAATCTCGGGGGGAGCACCGGGGAATCCCCGGTGCAACGACAAAAGAGCCCCTGCCGGGGCCGGGGCCCTGCTATCTATAGAAAAACCCCCTCAATAGGCGTATCGAGGGGTTCAAAAGGTGTAATCTCAGGCTATTTGCAACACTCAAGACAAAGCGAATCGGTGTGACGGCCCGGTTCTTCAACTTCTGAAAAATGGGAGTCCGTCCATTCGCCGTATCGGCATTGACGAATGTCTCGAAAACCGTGACGTTTAAGGACTTCTATTAAGGAGTGTTTATCCCATAGCCACTGATGCCTTGAGTTGGCTAAAGTCTCTCGAAAACGTCGAACAAAACCCCTCCGGCTATTTTCACAACCAAGGCCACTTTCTTTCATGAAGTCCACCGATGCTTTGTCTTGGTTGCCTCTCTGCTCTATTTTCTCGAGATAACGTTTCGCGTAAACTTCTAAGTCAGGAACGATAAACCGGAAAGTTCCTCCGACTTTTAAATGATTAAAAATATTCCTAATCGCTATTTCAAAATCAGGCAAGCTTAAATGCTCCAACATATGAGAACAGAAAATTAAATCGCAACTTCCGTTCGACAGCGGCAAACCGCTTACAATATCTCCGTATTTCGTATTACGTGACCAACGAGGGCCTTTCATCAGCTTCAACAGTAGGCGACCAATGAGAGGTATCTTTGACAGAAGGAGAGTAGGAGAATTGTCGTAATCAATCCATGACGCTCCTTCAGATAATCCCGCTCCGATTTGAATACATTTTTTCTTCATGATTTTGGAATATCTCCAAAAAATTGGGGTAAGTGACGGGATTCGAACCCGCGACCTTCTGAGCCACAGTCAGACGCTCTAACCAGCTGAGCTACACCTACCATAAATTTAATTCTAACCCTCGCCACAAAACATGGCGAGTCCGCCACAAGCCATCATTCTTTAGATAAATCCGCCAAGCTCTGTGGCGGAAGCTGAGCTACACCTACCAAAATTGGGAACTGCGAAATCCTGAATCTTGACCGCTACGGCGGAACGCTAGTTTACCTTAAAACTGCAGCAGTTCCTTGATTTTTTTTAGCGTATGGTCGCCGCCCTCTTTACCGCGCTCGAGCGTATTGTCACTTATTTTTTTAAGTAGTAACGCGCCGACGTTGCCCAAGGCGCGATCCTTGAGCGCCTTTTCTATGCTGCTGCGCAGGATATCCTTGAAGCGCAGTGAGCGGTTTTGCAGGTTCCAGCGCACCGGCAGCGACAGCTTCAGGCGCCCCGATGAATCCTTCAAGAAGTCCAGCATCTCCTCGGCCTTCATGCCGAAAAGCTGGTTGCCCACCTCATAGCTTTCGAAAAGAAGACCCACGATCTCAAAATCAATGTCAGCGTCCAACTCCTGACCTTTAACCCGCAAAAGTGCCCGCGTACTCAAAAAACCTTCCTGTATGGCCGCCTGCGTCACTTGTCCGTAGTAAGGCCTGAAATACGGCAGATAAACGCCTTCCATCCTGATCGCCGCGTCGGTATCCCTGCTGGAGAACCGCGTCCAACCCTCGGCCGTGAATTCGCCGGCTTTTTGCTCGCGCCCTTGCACCAGTTTGGCGTCCACACGGTATTCGGTCGGCCGATCCGAGAAAGGCAAAGAAATACTTTTGACCTCCGCCCCGATTTTCTCCATCGAGACTACAAAGCCGTCCTGCTGCGCATCATAGTCCATGAACTTGAAATAGCCGTCCGACAGCCTGAATTTTCGTATTTCCAGGGGCAACGAAGGACCGCCTTTCTGCGTCTTTGCCGCCTCAGCACCCGCGGCTTCGACGGAAACTCCCTTTTTCATGGCGTTTGAAAACGAATGAAGCAGCCTGCCGCGCAGCTTGCGCACAACTATCGTGGCGCCCTGCACCTCGATTTTATCGATGACCAGCGCCTTTTGCGAGAGCGTCATGGGCGAGACATGCAGTGATATCTCGTCGACATAAAATGAAGCCTCCCCGCTAAAGGGCTCGTCCTCTTTAATCTCGAAGCCGCGCAGCTCGAACGTTGATGGAAAATAATAACGGATGTCCCGGATGGCCACCTGTTTGCCGAGCGCGTTGCCTATCGCCTTTTTAAGCAGGTCCGGCGCCTTATGCGACAAAACATTGATGCCAAAAACGGCGAGCACTGCCAGCGCGGCAACAGACAGCACCATTTTTTTAAGCATGCGCGGGACCTCCCTCCGAAATAGCATCCAAAAGCACGTCCGCCAATAGATCCGCGCCTCGCATGTTCACGTGCAGGCCCGAATCGATGAAAAGATCCTTTCTGTCCGGACGCTTTTCAACCAGCGACGCAAAATCAACGACTGAGGCTCCCTCTTCGACCGCTATAGCGGAGGCCCGGTCGCGAAAAATAAGCGCCGCGTCCCTCACCCCCGCCGCCTCGACGCCGCTGTCACCGTACCTGACCAGCAGCACACGGCTGCCGCGCCCTTTTAGAAACCGGATATAGTCCCTAAGCGTCATTTCAAAGTTCTTGTCAATCCAGGGCTGGTCCTTGCCGTTATCTTGGGCGATCTGACTCAGAAAACGGCGTCTGGAGCTTTCCTGCAACATATGCTTGAATTTATAATCAAAAAATTTTACCAGCGCGCTGTTGCGCTTGATCCCGTTTGCTTGGTCCAGGTTCTTGGAGAACACGCCCCACTTCCGCTGTGCCAAAAGCGCATCCAGATCGCGCTTTTCACGGATCAGCGCGAAACCTGCCGCCAGCTCATTGATGCCCGTGCCGTACAGGACGGTCAGGTCCGGCTCCAGCCGCGGCACCAGGCGTTTGGCCAGCGCGAACTCGTGTGACAGCGAAAACGCTACCTGGCCGGCGTTCAGCACCTGATCGCGGGCATGCCCCGGGAGGCGGCGCAGTCTTCGCTCGAGCAGGCTGGGCCAGGCCTCCTCGGTTTTCAAATTGTAACAGAACGTCGTCGAGCCGCCGGAGCAGTAAACGCGCAGCGCGCCCTCAGGTTTTCGCTCGTCGATGTCTTCGACGTTCCTCAGGCCCCAGTTGTTGATCACCGAGTTGCTATTATAAGAATTCGGCCGATGAACGGCGCCCAGCTCCGGGTCGCTTTGATAAATCCCGTACGACTTGCCGGGCACGCCGTACTTATAATGAATGTAAACCCGCAGCCCCGCCTCCAGTGCCAAGGCAAGGAGTAGCGTGAGAACGATAACCGTGAGCACCGCCTTAATTTTATTCATCAATAGAAACGTTGCCCTCGCAAATTAAGTCAGGCCTTAAATTTTTCGATTTATGAGGTTCAGCTGCAAGGCGCGCGCGAACGAACGCGGAGGCGCAATGGGAATTGCGCCGCACAAGTGAGTTCGCGCGCAACGCAGCAGATGAGCCTCAGAAATCGAAAAATTTGGTGTCCCCGGGGTGATTCGAACACCCGGCCCACGGTTTAGAAAACCGTTGCTCTATCCGACTGAGCTACGGGGACAAATTTTATCTAGTCTATCACCGCGGCTGTATTTCCGCATCCAGCGATTCTATCCATTCGTGGCCCAACGCCCCTCGACGCGTGGCTATCTTCAAGGACGCGTTCTGTCCGGTGAGCTGCCGAAACAATCGCGAGCCGACAGCAAAGCGTTCAAAGATCTTTCCTTCCCGCCATGAGCGCACTTCGACGTGGTAGCTGGTCCGTCTTTTGGAGCGCGTCGTGTAGGTGCGCGTGACAGGCAGAGTGCGCGTGACAGACTCGTCGCTGGACTGACCGTTCCAATACACGTGGCCCGCGTAAGAATTGACAGGCACCGCCAAAAAAAACAAAAAGCAAACCACCAAAAATTCCCTGTGCGAGTAGGCCCGGCCCCTCAGCACCCCTATCGAGGCCAGCGCCAACGCCAGGTAAACCGGCGCCGAGACCCGCAGCGAATACACAAAAATCTGCCATTCGTCCAGAGGTAGAAAATGCCTTTCGGCCCACAAAAGAAAAGGAAAAGCGGCCGCGGCTCCGATGCCGGCCAGGGTCATGACGGCGACGCGCGCCAGCCAGGCCAGGTCTTTGGGTTTGGCGGCCGCGGGGGCGCTTTCCACCACCCGGGACAGTGCCGCCAGGTGCGGCACCGCCTGTGTGATCTCGGCCGCGTCCGAATCGCTGGCACAGCGCTGGTTGCGCGATGCGCTCACGGTCTTGCCGTCGTGCCAGACCTCTTTGTAGCCCGCGGCGAAAAGACGCCGCACAGCCTCGCGCGCCGATTCTTCGCGAAAGCAGTCCCTTGTGAAATCCGCGGCGTTTGAAAGCAGGTAGAAGCGGCTGTCGAAGGCTGAATCGCCGGTCTGGGATTCCACGTTCAGGCCGATGGTCTTAAAAAACCTATCTACCGGGTTTTCCTGCACCACACGGAAGTCACCGCCGCCGATGCAGTGCACCGAAACCCTCAGACGCACCCCTTTGCCTTTGGAATACGTCGTATACCGGTAATGATAGGGCACACCCTGATGGTTGCCTTCGAATATGCCGGATCGGGGCCGGGCCTTCAATTGTGCGGCGATTTGCTTGATGACTCCGTTTCGGCCGCTGGCGATGGCCAGAGAAAATACGATAACGGCGACAAGGATGATAAAAAAGGAAAAAAACGGGCTCATGGCCGTATCCCTCAAAAATATCGGGGTGAGAGGATTTGAACCTCTGACCTCTTGCTCCCAAAGCAAGCGCTCTACCAAGCTAAGCTACACCCCGAAAAGGTGAGTTAATTCTAGCAACGGCTTAGGGTTGGGTCAATGAGTTTGGGCGGGTGAAAAAAGGAGCTATTTGGTTTTTTTGGAGACGGCTTTTTGGGCCGCTTGGGCGATGGCCCTGGAGGTAAGTCCGTATTTCTCGAAGAGCTCTTCGGGCTTGCCGGATTCGGCATAGGTGTCATTCAGGCCCACGAACTCCACGGGTAGGGGGTGGTTTTGTGAGGCAAACTGCGAGACCACGCTGCCCAGACCGCCCCAGATCAGATGCTCCTCGGCAACCACGAAGGCGCCTGTGCGCTTGGCCTCGGCCAAAAGCAGCTCCTTGTCCAGCGGTTTGAGCGTATGCATGTCGACCACCGCCGCGTCTATGCCATTTTGTTTCAAAAGTTCTGCGGCCTCAAGCGCCTCGAACACCAAAAGACCCGTGCCTATCAGCGTCACGTCTTTGCCGTCACGCAGCTTGATGCCCTTGCCTATCTGGAACTGGCTTTTCTCATTATAAATCAGCGGCGCCTTGGAACGGCCGGTGCGCACGTAGACGGGGCCTTTGTGATAGGCGGCCTGTTTGATCAGCGCCTTGCCTGAAAATTCATCGGCCGGGCAGATGACGGTAAAACCGGGCAGCGTGCCTGCCAGCGCAAAATCTTCCACCGACTGTTGTGAGGCGCCGTCTTCGCCGACGCTGATGCCGCCGTGAGAAGTCACGACCTTCACGTTGAGCTCCGAAAACGCCACGCCGACACGCAGCTGTTCATACCCTTTGCACATCAAAAAGCAGGCGAAAGAGCTGATGAACGGGATTTTGCCGCAGGAGGCCAGGCCCGAGGCGATGCCGACAAGGTTCGCCTCCTCGATGCCGATGTCCATGAACCTGTCCGGAAACGCCTTGCCGAACACGTCGGTGCGCGTGGACTTGGACAGGTCGGCGTCCAGCACGATCACGTCCGGGTTTTCCTTGCCGAGTTCCACCAGCGCTTTCCCATAGGCGTCGCGCGTGGCCGCACCTAATTTTCTTTCGAGGCTCATGGGATGAGCCCCAAGATTCTCTGTATCTCGGCGTCGTTCTCGCCCAGCTCTTTGAGCGCCCGTGCCGTCTCGTCCTTGGTGTTGGCCACGCCGTGGAAATGGTTGTTGTTCTCCATGAAAGACACGCCCTTGCCCTTCACCGTGTGCGCGACGATAATAGCCGGCTTGCCCTGGACCGCGTTGGCCCAAGTCAGCGCGTCGAAGATTTCTTTATGCGAATGGCCGTCGATCTCACGCACCTGCCAGCCAAAGGCCTTCCACTTATCCGCCACAGGCTCCATGTCCAGGATGTCCTTGGTGGCGCCGCTGAGCTGATATTTGTTGTAGTCGAGTATCGCGATAACGTTCGTCAGCTTTTGGAACGCGACGAACGCCGCCGCCTCCCAGATCTGCCCTTCGTTCAACTCGCCGTCGGAGATGATCGCGTAGGTCTTGTAATTTTTTTTATCAAACTTGGCGGCCAGCGCGCAGCCGGCGGCCACGGAGAGACCCTGCCCCAGCGAACCTGTCGAGGCCTCGATGCCCGGCAGGCGGCGCATGTCCGGATGGCCCTGCAGAGGGCTGTTGAGCTGCCTCAAAGTGAGCAGAAGTTTTTTGTCGAAATAGCCGCTGTGCGCCAATGCGCAGTAAAGCGCGGGACACCCGTGGCCCTTGGAAAATATCAAACGGTCACGATCCGGCCATTTGGGGTGATGCGGGTCGTGTTTCAGAAAATGAAAGTACAGCAGCGTCAATAGGTCGGTGATGGACAGAGACCCGCCCGGGTGGCCGGAGCCGGCGATGCCCAGCATCTTGATAATGTCGCGGCGTATTTCCAGCGCTTGGCGGGAGAGTTTTTCCCAGTCTGTTTTTTTGTCCGACGGATGGGTGATTTCGACCTGTTTTGTCATGGAATTTCAGAGAGTTTACACGTTAAAAACAGACGCGTCAACGCCAAAGTTCGGGCCCTGGCTGCTATCAGCGCAGCTCGGAGACGCCCGTGCGAAATTTGAGAAAGTTCTCGAGGGAATCGCAGATCAGATAGGGGTTTGTTTTCTTTTCCTGGCCCATGGTGGTGATCGGCTTGTCCGAGTAATTATGCCCGGGGCAAAGCACCGTCGCGTCGTCAAACCGCATGAGCTTCTGTGTCAGCGAGTAGTATAGCTCTTTGGCGTCGCCGCCAGGCAGGTCGGTGCGTCCGCAGGCGCCGATGAACAGCGTGTCTCCCGAGATCAGGTGGTTTCTCACATAAAAACACTGAGACCCCGGCGTATGACCCGGCGTGTGTATCATCTCTATCTCCACATCCCCCACCTTCACCTTGGTACCGCCGTCGACGCCGCGCACCTGGCTGCGCGCCACATCGAGATAGGGCACATCTTTTTTATTCACGTAAACGGGCACATCCACGGCCTCGAGCAGCTCCTCGATGCCGTTGGTGTGGTCGAAGTGATAATGGCTGATCAGGGCACCCTTGATCTTGAGCCCCTCCTCTTTGACTACCTTCAATAGGGTGTCCACCTGCCAGGCCGGGTCGACGATGAGCACCTCGCGCTTGGCGACCGATCCGACCAGATAGACGAAATTCTCCATAGGGCCGATTTCCATCTGCTTGAGATAAACCGGGGACGGGGGCATGTCAGTAGGCCTTGCTGCCGTTGGTCGCCCCTTCAAGCTTCACCAGCTCTATGCCGATTTTTTTGGCGATGCTGAATATCCTTTCGTCGCGGTAAAACTCGGCATAACACACGCGGCGTATGCCGGCGTTGGCTATCATCTTGAAACAGATCCAGCAGGGGCTGGCCGTGGTGTAAATCGTCGCGTTGTCTATGCAGACGCCGTTTTTGGCGGCCTGCAGGATGGCGTTGGCCTCGGCGTGTATGGTCGCCACGCAGTGGCCGTTTTCCATCATGTGGCCCGCCTCGTCACAGTGCTCGAGTTTGCGTATGCTGCCGTTGTAACCGGTGGAGAGTATGGTCTTGTCGCGCACGATCACCGCGCCCACGAATTTGCGGTCGCAGGTGGAGCGGCTGGCGACGACCTGGGCGATATTCAGAAAATACTGGTCCCAGCCGGCGCGTTGCAGTTTTTTGGATGGCGCGTGTTTTGGCATAACTTTAACAATATAGCATGCTAATTTTTCTTAATCCAGCCCAACGCGCGCTCGGCGGCCCGCCGCCAATCGGCGTAAAGCGCGTCGGCGTCGGCGCGCTTCATCCGGGGCTCAAACACGCGCTGGATTTTTCTGAGCTTGCCGAAGGCCTGTCTGTCCTTCCAGACGCCCACGGCGATGCCGGCCAGTCCCGCGGCGCCCAGCGCCGTGGTCTCGAGGATCTCCGGCCTCTCCACGGGGATACCCAGCACGTCCGCCTGGAACTGCATGAGAAAATTGTTGACGCTGGCGCCGCCGTCCACGCGCAGCACCTTGAAGTCCTGACGCGTATCTTTTTTCATCACCTCCAGCAAATCGCGCGTCTGATAGGCGATGGCCTCAAGCGCCGCGCGGGCCAGATGCGCCTTTTTAGTGCCGCGCGTAATGCCGATCACAAGCCCCCGCGCGTGCGGGTCCCAATACGGGGCGCCCAGCCCCACCAGCGCCGGCACAAAATACACGCCGTCGTTGGAGGCTAGGCCCGCGGCCATACGCTCGGTTTCTTTGGCGTCGCTTAAAATCCCCAACCCGTCCCTCAACCATTGCACGGCTGCGCCTCCGATGAACACGCTGCCTTCCACCGCATATTCGGTGGTCGCGCCGCCGTCCAAAGTCCAGGCGATGGTGGTGAGTAGGTTTTTCGAAAGCTTTGCCTTTTCACCGGTGTTTTCCAGCATGAAAAGCCCCGTCCCGTAGGTATTTTTGATCACGCCCGGCGCGTAGCAGCCCTGAGCGAACGCGGCGCCCTGCTGGTCGCCGATAATGCCGGCGATGGGGATCTGGGCGCCGCAGGCCTTCTTGGAGGTGACGCCCACGACACCGCTGGAGGCCGTGACTTCGGGAAGTATGCGCGGCGGCACTTTAAAGATCTCGCAAAGTCTGTCGTCCCAAGCGCGCGAGTGGATGTTGAACAGCATGGTCCTCGAGGCGTTGGAGGTGTCGGTGACATGCAGCGCTCCGCCCGTCAGTTTCCATAGGATCCAGGTGTCTATGGTGCCGGCGATCAGGTCGCCGCGCGTGGCGCGGTGATGCGCCTGAGGGACGTTTTCCAAAAGCCAGCTGATTTTGCTGGCACTGAAGTAGGCGTCAAGAAAAAGGCCTGTGCGCGCGTGGATGTCGGGGGCCAGCCCCCTGCCTTTGAGGGCCTCGCACAGCGGCGCCGTCCTGCGGCACTGCCAGACGATGGCGTTATGCGCGGGACGTCCTGTTTTTTTGTCCCAGAGAAGCACGGTCTCGCGTTGGTTGGTGACCCCCAGCGCCGCGATGCGCGAGGCCGGGACCTTTTGAAATGTCCTGGCGAGTATCCTTTGTACACCGCGCCAAATCGCCTCGGGGTCGTGCTCCACCCAGCCGGGCTGGGGGTAAACTTGAGGAAACTCCTCATAGACCTGCGAAAGCACGCGCAGCTTGCTGTCGAAGACCAGCGCGCGGTTGCCGGTGGTGCCCAGGTCCAAAGCCAGTACGGCCTTTTCTTTCATCAGTAGTCTATCCCTTTCTGCGCGGTCTCGCCTTTTTGATAGGGGTGCTTGATTTCCTTCATCTCGGTGACCAGATCCGCCAAATCGATGATCTCTTTTTTGGCCCCGCGGCCTGTGAGTATCAAGTGCGTGTGAGCGGGCTTCTGCCGCAGGATGGCGACCAGGTCGTCCAGCTCTACCAGCCTCACGCCCAGAGTATCCACCGCGCAGTTCACCTCGTCCAGCACCACCAGGTCGTAGTCGCCGGAGAATATCTTGCGCCTGGCCAGATCCAGCGCCTGGACCGCGGCGGCCCTGTGTTCCTCAAAAGGTTTTTTGTCGCCCATGATTTTCACGAAGCCTTTGCCGAGCTGCAATATCTCAAGCTTGGGATGCGCCTTGGCGCTTTCCAGCTCGCCGAAAACCACCGGCCAGTCGCCTTTTAAAAACTGCACCACCAGTACCCGCCAGCCGTGTCCGAGCGCGCGGAACACGTTGCCCAGCGCGGCCGAGGTCTTGCCTTTGCCGTCACCGGTGTAAACCAGCACCCAGCCTTTGCGCGGCGGTGGTGTCATGGGGAAACGGCGTATTCTTTGAGCAGCTCGTCTATCACGCGCTCGTTGGCCGGAGGGAAATTAAATTTCTTGAGCTCAGCCACGTCGGCCCACTGCACTTTCTGGCATTCCAGCGGCCGGGGATCGCCGCCTACGTAAGAGCAGATGAAAAAATTCAGCCAGATGACTTTTTCGTTGTATTCCCTTCGGATCTCCATAAATTTTTTTTGCACCAGGATCTCGATGCCCAGCTCTTCCCTGGCCTCGCGGACCACGCACTCCTCAAAAGTCTCGTCGGGGTTTTTCTTGCCTCCGGGAAACTCCCAGAATGACCCGAACGTGTCGTCGGCGTTTCTCTGAGAGATGAGAAATTCCCTTTCACGACGAATGATAGCGACCCCGCACGGGATGACGGTCATGACACGCGCTCCTTGAGACGCTGTTTCACGACGGCGAGGATTTTTTCATGATATCCCAAATAGGGGCAGAGCACGATACGGGCGCGGGCGCGGTGCTTGCGCCGGGCCGCCGAGGCGATGCGCGGGATGTCGCGCTCGACATGCGCGCCTTCGAGCAAAAAATAAGGTAAAAGCTTTATTTCCCGGGCGCCTTGGCGCACGCAGACCGCGACGGCCTCGGGGATGGACGGACGCGTGATCTCAAGATAGGCGCAGAGCACCTGGGCCGAGCCGCGCTGTTCTTTCTTTAGCGCGCGCGCCAGGCGCTGCATGGGCCGCGCGAAACCCGGCACGCGACTGCCATGGCCAATAAGAACTATCGCCTTGCGCATCAGACGATTTCCACCGATTTCTTAGGCACCCAGCCGGCTGTTTTGTCAGGCAAAGTTACCTGCACCCAGTCTTTGACTTCGTCTGTTTTCTTGGCGAGTGCGCCCTCGTGCAGTAAAAACGCCTTGGTCTCACGCGGCGACGGGCCGTAATGGGCGTAGACCTGCTTGTCCAGCACGACCACGACGGCGTCCTTGATTTCCACCCATTTAAAATAAAATAAAATCCCGGCCGCCAATGTGAGCAAATAAGCCGACGTGCGCAAAAGACCTCTCAAAAATCCGGCACCCGGCAACAGCGCCCCGGCAAGTGCCGCCAACAGAAACAGCCCCAGCCCCGTTGAAAACAAAATGGCCGCCTCGTTCGCCGTGACCCAACCCGCCGCGTGTTTGACGCCGGCAGTGAGCAGGTTGTCATTATCGCTCAAACGGTCGGTCAACACGCCTTTCAGCACCTCCAGGTTCCACTGCGCGTCCTTGTCGCGCGGGACCACTCTGAGCGCCCTCTCGTAACTTAGAAGAGCTGTGGCTTTTTTGCCCAAGCGGAAGTTCGCGTTGCCCAGGTTGTAATAGACAGCCGCTGTCTTGGGATCTATCTCCTCATAGGCCTGCGCGGCGGCCTTAAAGTCCCCTTTGTCATAAAGCTCGTTGGCCTTTTGGAACTGGCCGGCGTCAGCGGCGGCAGGCGCGCACGCCACCCCCAAGAGCAGACCGAACACCAGCCCTGCGGTTCTCACTGGTTTCATTTTTGCTTCACTTTCTCGAAAGAGCTGATAACCTCGTCAGCCAGCGCGTACAATTTCTTCATCTCCTCCACACTCGCTTCTTTTTTTCCGAAACGCCCCAAGGAAAGCTCGTTGAACAGCGCGCGCATCGTGTTCGCTGTCTCGGGCGGCAGCTGGCCGTTCAGACGCTCTTCGACCACGTCGGCGCTCACCGACTGGGGATGCAGGTCGAGCTTGTCGGCGAAATACCCCTGCACGGCCTTGTATATCTCGGCGTAAAACAATTCGCTTTTTCCTTCTTTGAGCGTGGCGGCCGCGGCCCTGAGCTTCTTTCTAGCCACCTGATGTGATCTTTTGAGACGGAACGACTTAAAATCCCTGCTGCTTTGCGTCTTTTTCGAGTCGGTGACGGCCAGTACTATGGAAAAAAGAACAATCAGCGCGTTGACTATCCAATAAATCGGCGTTTTGTATAGCAGCTCGCGCGCGACGCGCTCGTCGTCCTGTTTTTTGATGTAACGGATGTCCTTTCCCATCAGAGACACGTCTTCCTTCTCGACGGGCTGCACGCTGGAAGAGGCGGACGGAGGTTCCTCCTCCTCGACGGGGCCGGGCATCACGCTCAGATGATGCGCGGTCGTCCTAATTTCCTTGTAGACGCCGGCCTGCGGGTCGAAATAGGAGAACTTCAGCGAAGGCAGCGTGTAGGCCCCCGCCTTGCGCGGCACGATCACGGTGTCCACAATTTTTTCGCCCTCGACTTTGAGGCGTTCCTTGGAGATGTGCGTTGACGTGGAGGAATCATATTTTTTGAAATCTTCCATCGCCGGCAGCTCGGGCATCTGCGCGGTGTTGATGTTGCCTTCACCGAAGATGCGCACGCGGTACGTCAAAGTGTCGCCGGCCTTTACCGAGTCTTTATCCACTGAGCTTTCTATGGAGTAGCGGCCCACGGCACCACTGAAACTTGGCGGCCTCCCGGCCTCTGGCAGCGCCTTCACCGTCACCGACACTTTATCCGTGGGTAAAAGCTTGGAGACAATCTGAGAGATGAATGTAGAAGGGAAACTCGACCCGCGGCGGCCGAAGATGTTGTAAGAGACGAACGTGTCGAAGCTTTCCTCGCTGCGCAACTCCACGGCCGCCGACAGCGTGCCCGGGTCGATGGTGAAAATGCCGTTCTGAGTCGGAAAAAAAGCGATTTTTCTCACGTCGGCCACGACGTAACGCGAGCCGGCCAGGATCTGCTCTGTCCTGCGTATGGTTTTCTCGGGAGGGAAATCCTCCACCCAGAAACCCGTGGTTTCAGGTTCTTTGTCAAACCCTTTATACGTGGCGTTTAGGCGCGTGTAAAGCGTGTAGGTGAGAATAATCGGCTGGTTCACGACCACCTCGTCTTTATCCAGCCACGCCTTAACGAAGATATCCTCGTTGCTGACTCGGTCGGAAGGCAGCGCTCTAGCCGGAGGCGCGGTGACCTGCGTCTGCGAATAGGGAACGCCGCCCTGCGGCGGCGCGGTCCCGGAATCCCTGTCGACCTGCACCTGCACGGGCGCCACTTTATAGGAGCGGCCACCGATGTTGATCTCGAAAGGTCCGATGGTCTTGGAGCCAGCGGAGTTGGCGATGAGCACGTAACTAAAAATGCTGCGCGAAGTTTTCTTCCCGTTGATAATGGAGATTTCCTGGGAATGCCCCTGCGAATAGGAACTGAAGCCCTCGATAGAGGAAATCACGGGCTTGGAGATTTGACCGTCCGCGTCGGTGACGGTAATGTCCAGTATCAGCTGCTCGCCCACCGACACACGCGAACGGCTCACCGATGTCTCTATAGAAACTGCTGCCGAAGCGTCGACGATAAATAACAAGCTGAAAAATAAGCTCAAGAAAGGAAGAGCGCGTGAATTCACCAGTCTTTTTCCTTTACATAGCGCGGCTGGTTGGGGTTCCTTTGCCCGCTTTTAAGTTTTAAGGCCTGTTGTTCCTGATTGCCCAGCGCGTTCAATATCTGCTCGGCGCGGATCTCGGCGTCACTCTTGGGCCGCAGTTCCATACCGCCACCCGCAGGCTGCTGACCCTGCCCCTCTTTTTCCTCCTGCCCCTGTTGGCCGGTACCCTGCGCCTGTTCAGGTTTTTGCCCGTCTTTCATTTCGTCTTCCTGACCCTGAGGCTGTTGTCCTTTATCTTCCTGGCCTTGCTCTTGTTTTTGCTGCTGGCCCTGGGCACCCTGCGATTTCTCTTCTTCTGATTTTTGTTCTTCGGATTTTTCGCCTTCGCCGCCCTGGCCACCTTCTTGTTTTTTCTCGTCCTGTTTGTCCTCTTGCCCGCCCGGAGGCTCTTGCTGGCCGGAGTCTTGCTCTTGGTCCTTCTGACCTTGCTGGTCCCCTTTTTGCTGTTTGTCCTTGTCCTGCTCTTTCTCGTCCTGTCCCGAGCCGCCCTGATTGTCCTGCTTGTCCTTGTTCTGCTGGTCCTGTTTTTGCTTCTCCTGATCCTTGTTTTTTTGGTCTTTTTTCTGCTGGTCCTGCTTCTTTTCGTCTTGTTTGCGCTTGATCAACATCTCGAGATTGTACTTGGCGTCCTTGTCCCTGGGGTCCAGGCGTAGCGCCTGTTTATAAAGCTCTATCGCCTTGTCCGTCTCCTGGCGGCGGGCCATCGCATTGCCAAGATTGTAAAAGGCCTTGGGCTGCAGTTCCGGCGCCTGCTCCGCCAGGGCCGCTTTTTTATAGGCGTCCACGCTGTTTTCAAACGACTCTTCTTTATAATAAGCGTTGCCCAGATTAAAAGCAATTACCGGAGAGGCCGGTTCGGACTTGAGCGCGCGCTCATAGGCGGTCTTGGCCTTGCCGACCTGCCCCTTTTTATAAAGTTTATTACCTCGTTCGTTATCCACAGCGGAGAAAAAATTAAAACCGCATAGGACCAAGACAGCCTCCGAAAGCGCGATGGTTTTCAGGATTTTCATTGGATCACACGCCTTCGTTCGGACAGCGCCATTTCTATCAAAAGCAGGATAGTGGCGGCCGCCACGAACAGCTGATAGTTCTCCTCGTATTCCACCGACCATTCTTTTTTTAGGCCCTTTTGAGACATGCCGCGAATCTGGCCGGCAATCTTGTCGGCCTCCAGGTCTCCACGCGATGAGCGAAAATAAACGCCGTCGGTGATGCGCGCGATTTCCTTGAGCAACGCCTCGTTGAGCTTCGACAGCACCACCTGGCCCCGCATGTCCTTTTTGAATCCCTGGTTGAATTCGGCCGGCAACGTGCTGCCATCGGACGTGCCGATCCCGACGGTGAATACGCGCATGCCTGTGTCACGAGCCCGTTTGGCCGATTCTATGGCGCCCGGCTCATGGTCTTCGCCGTCTGTCAGAAGGATCAGCGCCTTGTGGTCTTTTTCCTTGTCTGAGAAGGCCCGTAGTGCGACGTTGATAGCGCTGGACAACGAGGTACCCTGTACGGGGATCAGGTTCGGATGGATGGTGGACAGAAACAGCTTGGCCGCGCCGGTGTCCAGCGTGAGCGGACACTGGATCATCGCCTCTCCGGCGAAAGCAATGATACCTATGCGGTTCCCCTTGAGCTGGTCGATGAGTCCCGACAGCTCCAGCTTGGCCTTTTCGAGGCGGCTGGGCGAGATATCCTTGGCCAGCATGCTGTTCGACACATCGATGGCGATAATCACGTCGATGCCCTTTCGCTCCACCAGCGTCTCTTTCTCGCGGAGATGCGGCTGACACAGCGCCAGCACCATGCAGGTCAGCGCCGCCAAAAACAGCGCCCGCTTGGCCAGGCGCTTGGACGGGTTGAACGAGGACATAAGCCTCTCCACCAGCGCCACTTCGCCGAAACGCTTCATCTCCAGCTTTCTTCTGAATGACGAAAGCCAGAATACGGCGGCCACAGCCGGGACGGCCAAAAGCCAAAGGAAATTTTGAGGTTGACCCCATTCCATATTTAAAAAACCCCTAGGTTCGAACTCCTGACTTCCAACTTATTTTACGGTATTTTCACGAACATCAAGTTGGTCCAAACGATATCAAACAATAATAAAAACAAAGCCGGCCACAGAAACCAGAAATAATGCTCCTCAAAATGCGTGAACGTCTCTATGGTGATCTCCGTCTTTTCCAGCTTGTCGATCTCACGGAACACGTCTTTAAGCGCGCGTGTGTCCTGCGCGCGGAAATACTTGCCGCCGGTCTTTCGGGCGATGGTGTCCAGCATCTTTTCGTCTATCTGCGTCTGTACCTTGAGAAGGCGCGTACCGAAATGCGGGTCCTCTATGGGCAGGATGGCCTCACCCTCCTTTCCGACGCCGATACTGTAAACACGTATACCGTATTGCTTGGCCAGCTCGCCCGCCGTAAGCGGGTCGATCTCACCTGCGTTGTTGACGCCGTCGGTGAGGAGAATCACCACCTTGCTTTTGGCCTCCGAATCCTTGAGGCGGTTCACCGCGGTGCCCAGGCCCAGGCCGATGGCCGTGCCGTCCTCGATCATGCCCAATTGGATGGTGTCGAGCAGTGTCAGTATCGCTTTATGGTCGACGGTCAGCGGACTCTGCGTAAAACTCCGGCCCGCAAAAATCACAAGACCGATGCGGTCATGCCGCCGACCCTCGATGAAGCGGCGCGCCTCCTGTTTGGCGGCACGCAGACGGTTGTCCGGATGAAAATCCAGCGTCGCCATGCTGCCCGACACGTCCAGAGCGACCACGATGTCCACGACGTGCTCGGTGGTCTTTTCCTCTCCCGTCCCGGTCTGAGGGCGGGCCAGCGCGAGCACCAAGAGCGCCAGCGTCAAAAGCCGCAGCGTGCCCCGGAAGAACCGTCCCGAGGCGATCTTCTTGGCGCCGGCCTTTTTAACCAGCTCGAGGCTGGAAAATTGCATCACGGCCTCTCGGCCGACGATGGAGCGAAGGTATAAAAAATAAACCGCCAGCGCCGGCACGAGCAGCAAAAGATAAAGCGGGTCTTTGAATCTCATGGAGAAGGCCGCTCTACGGCCACCGGTCTGGTTTTAGAGACGACGTCGACCAGCTCGCGCTCCAGCGTCACGACCAACTCCGGCGGGGGCGTAAATTTTGCAAACTTGACCAGGTCCGAGTTCTCCAAAACCGATTTGATTTTTTCCATCACGTCCGCTTCCGAACCTTTCTCCCTTAAAAGCAAAAGCGTCTCAGCCGTCGTCAGGTCCAGCGCCCGCAGGTCGAAGCGCCGCTCAAGATAACGCCTCAGGATATCGGCCAACTCGCTGTAAAATTCCTTGGTCCTTCCCTCGCCAATCAGGTTTTTTTTCTTGAGCCTCTCAAGCTCCAGGTGGGCCCGCTCGTGCGCGGGCTTCAGGCTTTCGAGATCCAGCAGTTTTTTACGACGCCTCAGCGCTATCTTGACGGCCAGAACCACCGACAGCGCCAGGGCCAGAAGGCCCAACGCCAGCGTCCCCAAGAAACCCGTATCCAGCGAGACGGGGCCCTTGATGGGCTTCAGGTCGTCTTTTTCCTTGGGATGCTCGGCCGAAGGCAGCACCCGCACGCGCGCCGGCTCGGAGGTCAACGTCGTCCGGATACCGGTGGTGTCCGTGACAGTGAAAGGCACCGGCGGGATGGTCAGGTCGCCAAGCTCGAACGCGATAAGCGTCAGCTTGAACGTCTCTATCACGCGGCCGGCCTTTTTAAGCGACGGCAAAACGTCCAGGCGTTTCAGCTCAAACGGCGCCAGTCGCACCTGTGCCGTAGGCGGCTCGACGGAAAAGCCCTCGGACCTGTCTACGCGTACGAAAAGCGTTATCTCGTCGCCGAGGCTGGCCTTCTCCGGCCAGGCGCGCGTGCGTATCTCCACAGGCGGGGTCTGCGCGAAAGATTGGCTGCAGGAAAACAGGATGAAAAATAAAAGCGCGGTCTTCTTCAACTAACGGGCCCTTTTTTGACGAATCTTAAAAAACCTGATCAAAGGGTCGATGTAAGGCGCGCCCGTCTCTATCTCTATGTGGTCCAGCCCGACCGCCGAGAACAGCGTGTCACGCTCTTCCTTTCGCTTGATCCACCCACTCTTGAAACGCTCTTTGAAACCCTTGCCCGCACGCAAAGTGAATGTCTCTCCGGTCTCCGCGTCTTCAAGCTCTATTGAGCCTCCGAGCACGGGGAATTCCTTCTCAGTCGGGTCCTCCACGACCACCGCGATCAGGTCGTGTTTCTTGAACGCCACTTTGAGAAGCTTCCCATAGTCCGGCGAGAGAAAGTCTGAAAAGAGGAACACCGTCGCCCGCTTGGTGATCATATCGTTCAGAGCCTTGAGCGCGACGTTGATGTCTGTGCGCTTGTGCTTGGGCTTGAATAGGAGTATCTCGCGGATCACGCGCAGTACGTGTGTCCTGCCTTTTTTGGGAGGGATATATTTTTCTATCTGGTCGCTGAAGACGACGAGGCCCACGCGGTCGTGGTTTTTCACGGCCGAAAACGCCAACAACGCGCAGATCTCGGCAATCAGCTCGGACTTGGTCTTGCCGCGCGTGCCATACTGGCCGGAAAAGCTCGCGTCCACCAAGAAGACAACGGTGAGCTCGCGCTCCTCCACGAATTTCTTGGTATACGGGTGTCCCATACGCGCGGTCACGTTCCAATCGATGTCGCGGATATCGTCCTGCGGGTCGTATTCGCGCACCTCGTCAAACTCCATGCCGCGACCCTTGAACACACTGTGGTATTCGCCCGCGAACACGGTGTTGACCAGGCGCGAAGTGCTGATCTCGATAAATCTGATTTTTTTTAACAGCTCTTTGGGGATCATATCATTTGTCATTGCGAGGAGCCGTTCTTTTGGCGGCGAAGCAATCTGTGCGAAACTTATATCGCATAGATTGCTTCGCCGCAAAAAAGGCGGCTCGCAATGACGGCTCTCTTAAGGGACTTCGACTTCGTTAAATACCTTCTGCACGATGTTTTCGGACGTGAGCTCCTGCGCCTCGGCCTCGTAAGTCGGGATCACGCGGTGCCTCAGCACGTCCAGGCCCACGGCCTTTACGTCGTCGGGCACCACATAGCCGCGCCCTTTGAGAAACGCGTAGGCGCGCGAGGCGATGTTAAGAAATATCGTGGCGCGTGGGCTGGCTCCGTAGAGTATCAGGCCTTTCAGGTCTTTCATGTTATAGGCTTCGGGTTCGCGCGTTGCGCAGATGATGTTCACGATATAGTTTTTTATCTTGTCGTCGATGTAGACCTGCTTGACAACTTCGCGTGCCTTCAATATGTCCGCGGGGCCGATCACGGCGTGTATCTCCTGAGGCTGCTGCCCGGCCATGCGCTCCATAATCATCATCTCCTCGTTTTTTTTCGGGTAGGTGACTTTGAGCTTCAGCATGAAGCGGTCCACCTGCGCCTCGGGCAGAGGGTAGGTGCCTTCCTGCTCTATCGGGTTCTGAGTGGCCATCACCATGAACGGTTCTTCCAAACGGTAGGTGTGTCCCCCCAGAGTGATCTGTCTCTCCTGCATGGCCTCGAGCAAGGCGCTTTGCACCTTAGCCGGGGCGCGGTTGATCTCGTCGGCCAGCACGATGTTCGAAAAAAGCGGTCCCTTCTTGGTGGTGAATTCGCCGGTCTTCGGGTTGTAGATCAGCGTGCCCAGGAGGTCGGCCGGCAACAGGTCCGGCGTGAACTGTATCCTTTGAAACTTCGTGTCTATGGCCTGCGCCAGCGTCTTCACCGACAATGTTTTAGCCAGTCCCGGCACACCCTCCAAAAGTACGTGGCCGCCGGCCAAAAGGCTCAGCAAAAGCCTTTCCACCAAATAAGTCTGCCCCACGATGACTTTGCCTATCTCCGCCTGAAGCGCGCGTATCGAGACGCTTTCCTTCTCCACTTTCTCAGTGACTGCTTTGATGTCCAAGCTCATTGCATCTTCCCCCGTTGCGTCATTGCGAGCGCTCTTCGCGAAGCAATCTGAGCGGTTCGCTTAGATTGCTTCGTCGTCGCGAACAAAAAGCGAACGACTCCTCGCAATGACAATGTTATTTCAGCACATGAAACGACTTTTGACCGAAGATCTCCTCATTGACATAAATCCTGAACTCGTAGTCGCCCGGATGATCGAACTTGAGCGACAAAAGGTTAAAAACCAGCTCGCAGTCCCTCGACCTGTCCTTCACGTGAAATTCCTTGATCACGGCCTTGTTCATCGAAAGCGATTCGTTCAAGTCGAACAACTCCAGAGCGAAATCAAAAACGCCCTCGATCTCCCTGAACTGAACGTAGACGCTTAGGGAAGGGTGCGTGGTAGGAAACTGCGCGGACTTGATCCTGTCGAAGATGCCGATCAGCGTCCGTTTGTGACTGCCCTCCTCCACCAACGTCATGTCGCATAAAAGCATGGCCTTCAAAATCGGTTTTAAATGCACGTCTCCTCCGTCATCGGTCCTGTGTCACTTCGTTGTCCAACTCATTCTTGCCCCCGCCTTTCAGCAAGAAATGTTTTTTAAGCTTGTCGCCGACGGCCGCCACGCCCGAGAGAATACCCTCTTTGACCTGGCCGTCGGAAAAACACCGCAGCATACGATCACGCGCCTCGGCCCAAAAATCCCCGCCCGCGATCCTATCGATGCCGCTGTCGCCCACGATGGCAAACTCACGGCTTTCCAGCGCCACCACGATCAGCGCGGCATTGCGGTCGCGCGTGCGCTGCATGCCGAGTTTGATGAAAATTTTCTTGGCGTGCTCGAGAATGTCCCCGACGGGCTTCTTAATCAGGTGCACGCGTATCTCGCCGCTGGTGAACCGCTCGGCCTCGATGATCGCGTCCACAATTTCTTTTTTGGCGCCGGCATCCAACGGAGTCACCATCGTCCGCTCGCCCCCCCGCCGCCAAAACCGCCTCCGCCGCCTCCGCCGAAACCTCCGCCCCCTCTTCCAAATCCGCCGCCGCCCAGCCCTCCACTCCCGTATCCGCCCCCGGTCCACCCCCGTCGCGACTTGCGGCTGAGCGTCTGGGTCGCAGATGAGGAGAAAGACTGCCGCAAGACCACAAGACAGGCGGCGATGGCGACTCCCACGACGCTACCAAGCGGGAACCCCAGGAAAACGATGCTCAGCCAAAGCACCAAAAAATAACACACCGGCGGCAGAAGAAAAAATGCCACTATCGCCGCGAAGATCAGCGGCGCCTGCGGGCGTATCTTGTCCGCTCTCCGGCCGCGGCCGACAGCGCCCGGGTACTCGTCTTTGGTGTTGACGATAATACTGCGCACCGCGTTCGTCACGCCTTTGTCAAAATCGTCCGCTTGGAAGGCGGGCACGATGTCCGTCCTGATGATCTGCGTGGCGACCGCGTCCGGCAGCGCGCCTTCGAGGCCGTAACCCACTTCGATGCGCGCGGCACGGTCGTTTTTAAAAAGGAGCAGGATGACGCCATTGTCGTTTCGCTCGGAGCCGACACGCCATTTCTCGGCTAGTTTGATGGAGAAATCCTCGAGCGAGCTGCCCTCGAGGCTGTCGAAGATCGCGACGATGACCTGGTTGGAGGTCTTTGTTTCGTTCTCGGACAAAAGCGATTCGATTTCTTGCCGCGCACCGGGGCTTAAAAGTCCGGCATAATCGTTGACATAGCCTTCAGGGTCGTCCGGCACAGACAACGCTCGCGCGGCCGGGGCGAACAGGAACAACATTAGAATGAAACCGAGCGCTATTTTAGTCATCGTGCATTCAAGGCGCGACCCGCCTTCTGCCTGACGGACGGGCCGCTGCTTAAGATTGTACCTTCGGCGCGGTCGCGGCCTGGGCATCCGCTTTGAAGTAGGACTTGGATCTGAAACCGAACAGCGCGCCGACAACATTTGTCGGGAATCGCCTGATCAGCGTATTGTAAAAGCGCGCCGTTTCGGTGAAACGCCCGCGTTCCACCGCTATCCTGTTTTCTGTGCCCTCAAGCTGGGCCTGCAGTGAGAGGAAGTTCTCGTTGGCCTTCAGATCGGGATATCTCTCAACCACCACCAAAAGCCGGCTCAGCGCCGAACTCAGCGCCGCCTGGGACGCCTGGAACTGCTCGAATTTTTGAGGATCGCTGAGTGTGTCCGGAGATAAGGCGCCCGTGGCGCGCGAACGCGCCTCGGTGACGGCGACGAATGTGTCTTGTTCATGCGCCGCGTAGCCCTTGACCGTCTCCACGAGATTGGGGATGAGGTCCAATCTCCTCTGATACACGTTTTCCACTTGAGACCAGGCCTGGCTCACCGCTTCTTCGGCGCTCACCAGGCTGTTATACGCGCCGGCAAAAAATGAAACGACGGCAAAGACCAGCCCCAGAGTAACGGCCAGTAGTACCCAACCTTTTTTCATCCCACGCCTCCCCTGAATTATTTAATCTTTAAAAATACTATAACCTTATTGATTACAACTAGTTACATATTCCCTAAAGCTTCCTGGATAAACGGAAGTATGGTCTGCGCCTCCTCCTTGGTCAGCCTTCCGAGCTTGGCGAAACGGAGATCTCCCTCGGGGCCTTTGGTTTCACGCGATATCTGTAATTTTTTTGGGCCGTTGTTGTAGGAATAAACGTTGACCGAAACTTTACCCTCATCGGTCTCCCAGCTC
>ORMF010151985.1_pt1 | contig 27083 bp, 29 predicted proteins | sample 1779871 | NCBI WGS metagenome assembly ORMF01 (sample SAMEA104232316, study PRJEB22302) | groundwater metagenome | biome: forest; feature: aquifer; material: groundwater | place: USA | collected 2011-08-07 | depth 5.4 m | reverse complement strand
CGCTGCGGTATCTGGGGCCTCCGCGCCCCGGCCCGTTGCTCAACCGTCCCGCAAGGGGCATTCGAAGTCAGCAGCGAGGGCGCCGCTCTCAAGCTAACCGTGGCCCGAAGAAACCGGGCAGGTCAGGCAAGCCCTCCAAGAATGGCGAGCCAGCCCAGCGCTGTGACCAGGACCGGCCACCCACCCGCTCAGCGATTGTGCTCCCGCACGATGGCAAGGCCTGCGACCAGCAGCAGGATGCCCGACACGAGTATGAGCGCCGGGTCACTCGAAATTTGCTCCGCAAGGGCTGGGAATGAACCGAGGTTCAGGAGCATGGCGGCAGCCATGGCAACCAGCGTGGGGCCGATCAGACCTGCAATCTTCTTGGACGTTGTCATTGGCGAGCCTCCGATCGCAGCACCTTAGACAATGTGTTTCAACGCCTCTCCTGCAACGCCAATTGAACAGCAAACGCAATATGGATGGGTCAATCGAGTGGATTGAGCGATGCTCACTGTTGGTCTGTTCAACCTCCAATACTCACCGTCAAAGCGGACGCATGACAAAGCCCGCAACACGGCACCTTGAGAAAGATCAATGAGGCGATACGGATCGCTTACTAGAGTGTGGGCGGGCGGGCCGTTCGATTGCCGCTTGGCAGGTAGGAACCATGCTGCGTAGGGCACTCCTGACGCTTGCAATGATCGTCGGCTCGATTTGGCCAGCGGTGGCTGCCGAACCTACGTGGTGGCGCCGGCCAACATCGCTGACGAGAAGGCAGTGTTTGCGACCGTGGAAGCGCCAAAGCCGCTTCTCGCCAGGGTGCGCACTGGGGGGACGGTCGCCCAGCTGACGGTCAAGGAAGGCGACCAGGTCGAAGCGGGCCAGCTGATCGCAACGGTGGGCGACGAAAAACTCGCCCGGCAAATGAAGTCCCTCGATGCGCAGATTGCGGGACTGGAGGCGCAGCTCAGCAAGGCGCAAGCCGACCTTTCGCGCGCGGAGAGCCTGTTCGAGCGGGGCACGACACCGCGCGTAAGACTAGACGAAGCGCGCACGGCAGCCGATGTCGCCAGCAACGCCCTGCGTTCCCGGGTCGCCGAGCGTTCGGTCATCGAGCAGCAACTCACCGAAGTCCAGGTCCTAGCGCCCGCCGCGGGGCGAGTTCTCAGAGTGCCGTTCACGGTCGGCGCCGTCGTTCTCCCTGGCGAGACGATCGCCACCATCGCCGAAAGGAACTTCGTGCTGCGGCTGCGCGTGCCGGAGCGCCATGCCCGTTTCCTCAAGGCAGGGGATAGCGTGCGCATAGATGGCGCGGAGATCGGACAGTCGGGGGCCCGGTTCGGGAAGATCAAGCTCGTCTATCCACAGATCGAGGACGGCCGCGTCGTCGCCGATGCCGTTGTGGTGGGCCTTGGCGACTATTTCGTGAGCGAGCGGTTGCGCGTCTGGATATCGGGCGGCGACCGCAGCGCTTTTGTGGTGCCGGCCGGCTTCGTCTCGACGCGGTTCGGTATCGACTATGTGCAGCTGCGTGCGGGCGAGCGCGGTACCATCCTCCTCAATGCATGGGCGGTGCCAGCATGGCTGGTCGCGCTGCTCGCCGTCGTGGTCCTCGACCGCGTGTTGCGACTACTCGCGGTGACACCCGACATGCACCGCGTGCATCATTCAGTCGTCATGCGGGAGACCAACTCCAACTTCGGCTTCAATCTGCCGTGGTGGGATCGGCTGTTCGCGACCTATCGCGATCAGCCGGCCGCCGGGCACGATGGTATGACCATCGGCGTCGAAGACTTTCGTGATCCGGCCGAGCAGCGTCTCGATCGCATGCTGACGCAGCCGTTTCACAATGGGAAGAGTGGCTATCCACTGGGCAAGCGGGAGGCGGCCGAATGAGACGAGGCAACTTCCCTGTCACGCTCGTAGTGATTGCGTGCGCAGTATCGCCGCCGGCCGGCAGCGCGCAGGAAACTTTCGCGCGCAAGCTCGCGCGTGATGGCCTGCAACTCGAGCTGGCTCCACTGGCGCCCGATCAGGTGCGCGCGTTCTTTCTGGGGCGCGGGTTTGCCTCGAAAGACGCCGAGCACCTCGTGGCAACGGGGTGCGTGTTCCGCTCGGCCATCGGCAGCGCCCGCCTCATGTCCGGTGATCCCGATGTCATGGTCGCGTTGACGCAATGGCGGGTCACGCCGGTCGGCGGCAACGCCAGCGCACCGAGAACCCGCGAGGATTAGGAAGCCGACTGGAAGTCACGCGCGGTCGGAGAGGATGCCGCGACCGCGTTCTACTGGTCGCTCTTCCCGACAGAGCAGACGTTCGCCGCGACGGACTACAACTGGGGGTTTTTGACGTTCGGCCTGGCTGCGGGAACACGCTTCAATCTCGATCTCAACTGGCGCTCAGCGGGCCAGTCCTACACTGCACGCATGGAGGGGCTCGAATGCGGAAAATAGTTCACGCCCCTGCGCTATCGCGCCGTTCTGTCGTGATTGGTGGCGGTGCGCTCGGCGCTGTCGTGGCACTCAACGGCTTCTCTCCCAGTACGCTCGCGCAAGGCTCCGGCGCCATGCTCCTGCATCGCGTTCCGGGAACACCGGCGGCCCCCGATTTCACGCTTCCCGATCTCGACGGCAAGGAGGTCCGGTTTTCGGACTACAAGGGCAAGGTCGTCCTCGTCAATTTCTGGGCGACGTGGTGCCCGCCCTGCCGCCAGGAAATCCCTTCGATGGAGCGCTCCTGGAGCAAGCTCAAGGAGGATGGCGTCACCATGCTTGCGGTACATGTCGGCGGCGACAGCGACAAGATCTGGACATTCCTGTCGGAGTTCAACGTCCCGTTCCCCGTGCTCGTCGACAAGTCATCGGCCGTGGCGAAGGCCTGGCAGACGATCGGACTTCCGACCACCTACATCGCCGACGGTCAAGGCCGCAAGGCATTGCGCGCCATCGGTGGCCGCGAATGGGACCACCCCGACCTCGTTGCAAGCATTCTCGCGCTGAGGACGTGAGGTCAATCGAACGAGCGAGATAATCAACGATACTGCAAACCCGAGGAGACTATCGAAATGGCCCGCCTACGCAGCTTTTGCGCCACTATTCTGGCCTTCGCCCTTCTGACCAACCCGGCTGCGGCTGAAAGCCCAGCCATCAAGGCCATGCAGGAGTACATGGAGTTTTCGACCTACGAGGCTGGCATCATTGTGCCGCAGCTGCTCTCGAAGGAAATTTTCGACAGCCTCGTGTTCATCGACACTCGGGATGCCGGGCAGTTCGCCAAAGGCTCGATCCCCGGTGCCCGCAACATCGAGTGGCGCGAGGTGCTCAGCCGGAGCAACGACATCCCGAAAGACAAGAAGGTCATCCTGTTCTGCAACACCGGCACGCTTTCGGCCCAGGCTGCGTTCGCGCTGCGTGTAGCGGGACGCGACAATGTCCTGGTGCTGCAGACCGGCCTTGAAGGGTGGAAAAAGGATGCGGCGTTCAAGCCGTGACGGCACGTGCGCCGAACCCGTCGAGCTAATAAGTTGTCGACGTCCATAAAGACATTGTTCGCACCGTACGCCGTCGCCAGCCGATCTTGGATGCTGCGCGCATCGGCGCGCGCATCGTCACGCCTGTAGTTTATGAATACCTTGTTTGTCGTATTCGGTCACCGATGTGCGGGCGAGAAGGGCTCGTCGTCTCCAACATCCTGATCGCCGCAGGACTTGTGACCCTGGCTATGACGCACTCGCAGACGGTGCTGCAGCGGGTGGAGCGCGTGATGCGTGGAAAACCAGCAAGCGTGTTGCGAGAAAGGCCCTGAAGACTGGCAGGCGACTGGCGCACGCTGGAGGGCTCGTGGGCAGCCGCGATGCTCGCGGTCGCCTGGGTCAATGGACGCCGCACCCCTCGTACATAAAGGACATTGGCCGAAGACCGCGCGCATAGCCAGTTGTGAGCTGGGTCAGCGTGAACCCTGCGGCGCGGATCAGGTCGTCGGTCTTGCGGTTGAGGTGACAGCCGCCGGAGCAACGGCACCACAGCGGCGTCAGCCGGTCCTGCCACTTGCGCACACCCGGGTCGGGGGACAGACCATGCTCGGCAAAGCGCAGTTGGCCATCGGGCCTGAGCACGCGTCGCGCCTCTTTCAGCGCGGCCACTGGACGGGGGATGCTGCATAGCGACCAGGTCACCACCACCGTATCGAAGGTACGGTCTTCGAATGGCAGGCTCTCTGCCGATCGCGGCAGCAATGTCACCTTGCGGAGGCGCCCAGCGGCGACCGCCCGCTCCGCCAAGGCCAGCATCTCGGGCGAGGAATCAATTCCAACGACTTCCTCCACGGCATCGGTATAGAACGGCAAGTTGCGCGCCGAGCCGATGCCGATCTCCAACACGCGCCCTTTGGCGCCGCCGACCACGCGCTCCCGGTAGGGCCGCAGTTGCGCCTGCCCCATCGCGAGGTGCGTCAGCCTCGGGAGAACGTAGTTCGCGTAGATGCCCACACTCCACCTCCCAAGAGAATTGTCCCGTCTCGTCCGCTTGATGCAATGACGGATATGGGGTTGCCGGGACCGGATTCGAGGGGCGGCGGCGCACGTCGTTGTCACGGCGCCATCGGCCATCAGCGACCGCGGCGGTCCGCAAACCTGTACAGGCTTAGCTCTCCTGAAATGCGCTGGAACCCGAGGTTGTCGGCACGTTCGGAGGACAACGGAGATGCAAGAAGGACGAATGGGCGCCGGCGACGACTAGCCGTTGATGACCCATTCCGCGCGCACTTGCGCCTTGGAGCAAAGGAGAACAACGACCTGGCCGCGAATGGGCTCCAAACGGTCCTCGACCACACGCGAGGGTTGATACAAATCAACGCACGGGCCCGCGGGGGGTGTGACCTTCGCCGTGAGGAGCTCAGAGTAGGAAACACGCCATGACGACAAACGAAGGAATCGTTGACCGCGTCTTGCGGGTGACCGTCGGCCTTGTGCTCATCGCCGCCGCCCTTGGCCTGTTCGGGCCTGCTTACACATCGGTGTGGGGCTGGATCGGGGTGTTGCCGTTGGTGACGGGGCTTGTTGGCTGGTGCCCAGTCTATTCGCTGCTCGGGATCAAGACGCGTGCGGCCTGATCGGTCCCAGGTTGGAGAGTTCCGTCCGTGGTCGGGCGAACGGCCTGCCATCCGGCTCCGCCTGGAGGAGTTTTAGCTATGCGGAGACCCTTCCCGCTGGTCGTGATCCTTGTTTTGTCGCTGTTTGCGGTGCTGTGGGGATACGCCGCTGTCATGGCGCCCTACCCGGCGGGCGGTCGGTGGGGGATCATGGGACCGAATATCATGATGGGCCCCGGCAGGTGGGGTGGATATGGACCCTGGGCAATGCCCGGATACGGTCCGGATGTGACGAGCCCGGGATGGAGCACACCCGGGGCCGCTCTCAATCTGACGGCGGACAACGCGAAGACCTACTTCGAGCGCTGGCTCGCCTGGCAGGGCAATCCACGCCTGAAGCTTGGTGATGTGAAGGAGAAGGACGCCGACTCGGTCGTGGTGGACATCGTCACCAAGGATAATTCGCTCGTACAGCGTTTCGTCGTCAGCCGCCGCACCGGCTGGATCCGACCATCGGAGGATTAGACAATGATGTGGAACGGACCTTTCGGGGACGGTTGGGGCTGGTTTTGGCCTTTCCATTTCATCATCCCCCTCTTGTTCTGGGCGGTCATCGTCGCGGGAGTGGTTTGGGTCGTGCGGTACACGACCGATTGGGGCGAGCATCCGCGCATCGGGCGACGGCAGCCGGGCCTTGACGTTCTTGAAGAACGCTATGCCCGTGGCGAGATCAACCGCGACGAATATCTGCAGAAGAAGAAAGACATCACCGGATAAGGCGATTGACGCCGGGTGTCACCGGCATGCCGTTGTGACATGACGCAGAACTGGGGCCGAGTCTCAGGAGCGAGCCGCACCGTGACCTAGGATATACGTCGTGGCCTATCTGACCATATCCGTGCTCGAGGCCAGCGATGACGTTGTGGAGATTGTCGAGCGCAAGGGTTTAGGCCACCCAGACACGATCTGCGACGCTCTCGTCGAGACGCTGTCGCGCAATCTCTGCCGCGAATATCGGGAGCGCTTCGGAACGGTTCTTCATCACAACGTCGACAAGGCGCTTCTGCGCGGCGGTAGCGCGGCGCCGGTCTTAGGCGCCGGGAAGGTGCTTGATCCGATCGACATCTATCTTGCCGGACGCGCCATAGCCCAGGTCGGCGGCAAAGCTCTTCCGATCAGGGAGATCGCTATCGAGGGCTCTCGCGCCTGGCTGCGCGCCAACCTGCATGCGCTTGACGCGGAACGCGATGTGCGGATCCATGAACTTGTTCGGCCGGGCTCGCAGGATCTGCAGGAGCTGTTCTCGCGGCACCCCGGGCAGGGGGTCGCGCTCGCCAACGATACGGCGATCGGTGTCGGCTACGCACCGCTGAGCTCACTGGAGCGTCTCGTGCTTGCCGTCGAAAAGCGCATCAATGGCAGAGACCGGAACCATCAACATCCGGCGTGGGGCGAAGACGTCAAGGTGATGGGCGTTCGTCGCGGCAACACGGTCGGTCTCACGGTGGCGTGCGCGATGATCGGAAGATATCTGGCTCACATCGACGACTATCTCGCCGAAAAAATTGCAGTCGCCAATCTGGTGCGGGAGCTTTCGAACGAATACGGCTTCACCACCTGCGATGTGAGCATCAACGCTGCTGACCATCCACAGGCCAATGCAATCTATCTCACGGTTACGGGGACATCGGCGGAAGCTGGTGATGATGGGCAGGTTGGGCGGGGCAACAGAGCCAACGGCCTAATCACACCCTGTCGGCCAATGGTCCTCGAAGCCGTGGCGGGGAAGAACCCGGTCACGCATGTCGGCAAGATTTACAACGTCCTAGCCCGCGAGATCGCCGAAAGGCTGGTCGCAACGGTGCCGGAAATCGCGGCCGCACAGTGCATGATCGCCAGTCAGATCGGCGCGCCCGTGACGGAACCAACGATTGTGCATGCCAGGCTCGCGACGCGAGACGGTGTCCCGGCCACTCGCCTCAGGCCAGTCGTCGACGACATTGTAGCCGCTGGGTTGACCCGCGCCCCGAAGCTGGTCGACGACTTTGTCGCAGGGACGATCGATGTTTTCTGACCTCGGCGAGCCGAAATATCAATCCCTGTGCTACAGTCACCGTCGAGCAAGTGCTGAGCTGTGTCCGGTCAGAAACCCTGGCAAGGGCGGGAGTTCACATGTGTCCCCGCTGACGCTGCATTCGCAATGGCGGTTCAGACGACCTGCTGCGTTACCACATAGCCCTTGCGCAACTCGAGCACGGTGCCGCGATCAAGCGGTTGCCAGGACTCGCTGGTCAGAGGCACGCTCGCAATCAGCGCCACGCTGAGAGCGGTCCCGGCGACGCTGACGCCTGCCCCCGCAAACGTTGACTGCGATTGTGCACGGCATTGGCGCTGAAGAAGCCACAGGCCCCGCGGCTCGATGACGCCGGGGCGTTGCGTGCGCCGGTCGGCATGCACAAGCAGGCGACCATCGGACGCATAAATGATGTTGGCCGGACCGTGTTCGCGCATCTCACGTGCGAACGCGGCAAAGGTGGCGAACAAGGGATCGATTCCTTCGTTGGTCCTCGGATCGACGGTCGCGGCGAGCTGATCCATCAGAACGCAGAATGCGATCTCCGAATCCGTCTCGCCGATGGGCTCGAACCGATGGGGGACCGCGTGGTCGCGCACAATGCCTTCACCCAGGTGACCATTGTGCGCGAAGACATGCGCGCGGGCCCATAGCTCGCGGACAAAAGGCTGCGTGTTGGCAAGGGCGATGGCGCCGTGGGTTGCGTGACGGATGTGGGCCAATACGGTATCGCTTCGGATGGGATGGCTCTGCAGACATTGGACCCAGGGCGAGAAGGCGGCTGGCGAAGGGTCTCGAACAAGGCGCACGTCCCGTCCATCCAGGAACGCGACCCCCCAGCCGTGAGCGTGGATTCCGGTTTCCCCACCGTGGCGTGCCAATTCGCCGAGTGACAGCTTGATGTCGACGGGCGCGCTCGCGCTCAAGGCAAACAGCTCACACATGGCATTCGCCCGGCGCAGCGATCAGTGAAATGCCTCGACATGACCGCGAAGTGAACATCTTCACGCTCCCTACCAGCGGCGATTGAAGGAGGCTGCCGCTAACGAAACCCCTCAGCCAAGCCCACGCAGGACCGTGGAGTGGAGACGAGCCGAGGCTCGTCAAGATGGCTATTCCGGCGTGATGAACCGGCATCGGATGAACTCCGACCACTCTGGAAGGCTGGCAAGCGCTGAATGAAACAAGCAACTTTTCCAAGCGGGGACCTTGATCGCTATCGACGTGCCGGCGCTTGCGGCTGCTATTGGTGCGCGCCTGCGGTACCGGTTGTGAGCTCGACAATCTGGTCGGATCGGCGAGCGAAACCCTGCGCGTCAGATTGTTGTCGAGGCCCCATGCGGCACACGCGCCGATGATGGCGAGCGGGCCGAGCAGGCCCGACAAGGTCGGCTGACCTGACCACCCAAGGATGCCGGCGCCTGCGACGAGGCAGGCCATGTCGAGCGCGACGCGACGGTCGAAATTCTCATGAAAGATGAACCAGGCCATCAGCGCCATGGCGACACCCTCAAGTGTGAGCAGCAGCGAGGCGGTTGCTGCATCGGTGCGGCCGAACCCGGCCATCAACAGAATGGGGCCAATGATACCGCCGGCCACGATCGCGCCCGCAAGCTAGGGCACATCCTTGCGTTGGAGCGGAACCTCAGGAGCGCCTGTCTGCGTCAGGAGAAAAGAGCGCCCGATCCGGCGCAGGACCGCGACGCCGAGGCCGGCGCCGCAATAGAGCAGTCCAGCGAGTATGGTCGGGTCGATCGTTCCGAGGAGCGCCTTGGCAGCCGGCGTCGAGACACCGAAGAGGGCAGCCGAGAGCAGAGCAAGGACAACGGCATGATGGTTCATGGGGCAAGGGTACCGTGGGATACGAGCGGGCGCCAATCAAGGCCGGCCGCGTGTAGTGAAATGACGGTCTGAGACATGCCTGACTGGCTGACTGCGCTAGGCTGACAGCTGGAACAAGATCTTGGGGCGCGCCTTATCCCGGGAGGCGCGATAGTGATGGTTGCGGGGGTAGGATTTGAACCTAAGACCCCTTCGGGGTTCGAGGTGGTGCGCACTTCAGCAGAGGCCACTTCGTAGAGCGTCGCCAGCGATGCTTGATCATATTCCGCCGCGTCCGACAGGACGGTTCGCCGGTTGCGGAAGGCGGTCAATTCCGCTGCGTTTTGCGCTGACGGCGAGCCGTTCTGCAATAGGTCAGCGTGGCCAGTTCTGCGGACGACGGGCCGGCATGCGGAAGCTGCTTCCTGCCGGCGCTTGCCGGAGTGTTCGCCACCGTCAACGGCGCCGCATCAACATGGGTCCGCACGCTTGCGCGGGACATGGTCTCGATAGACGCCCATCGCCACACCATCGGCAACCCACAGGAAATCCACAGAACACGATGGAGGGATTGCGGCAGGGTAGGACTATGCGGGCATATAGAGTGCCGGTCGCGATTCTTTTGCGAGGGAAGCCATACAGCGCTGCGGCACCGGGCCTCGGCTTGGTGGTTCCGCAGCCCCTCGCGAGGTGTTTCCGGCTCCATCGATTTGGACGGCGAGGGCCATGCCTAGTCCAGCACTGCGCCAAGCGGACCTTTTCCAGGAACCGCCGAACGAGTCCGGCGTCTGGTCGGATCGGCTGCTCGCGGTCTTCGCGGATGTGAACGTCCACTCGGATCTCTTGCCACTCGCGGAAGAAGCGATCGCGGCGCGTCCCGCCGACGCCGTCCTCCTCTTGATGGCGGCCACCGCGGCGCTGCTCGACGAACGGCCCGAGCGGGCGCTCGTCTTTCTGAAACGATTTTCCAAGCGGGCGGAGGCGCCGGCCGCGCATCTCCTGCACGCGCTTGCGCTCAATCAGCTCAACAAGCGCGCCGCCGCCAAGGCGCTCTTGGAGCAGCATGAGCTGACCACCTGGCCAGCCGCGCTATCGGCCTTCCCCGGCGGCTACGAGCGGTTGCCATGGCTGATAAAGCGACTCGAAGGCATCATGGGCCGCGTAACGCCCGTCCCCGGTCGACGTCCGGCGGCACCCGCCAAGACCAAGTCAAGACCCGCGCCCAAGAAGCAGGCGGCGGGGCATCCGCGCGTTGCGCCGAAAGCGCGCCTTTGTCGCGACGCGCTAACGCAGCAGGTCGCTGAGGAGGCGTCCGCGCCGCCACCATTGCCGCGCGTCGAAGTCGAGATTCCGTTCACGATGGAGATTGACCTGACGGCGCTGTCGGCAGATGCGTCGCGCGAACCGGAGCAGGACGGCCGCTGGTTCAGCTTGCGCGAACGGCTCGCCCATCTTGGTCTCGCGCAGGGCTTCGACGAGCTCCTGTGCCTGCCGCATCCCCCCGGCTTCCAGCCGCTGTGGCATCAGATCGAAACCGTGCGCAAGGTGCTCAAGCAGTTCCGCGGCCGCGTTCTGCTCGCCGACGAGGTCGGGCTCGGCAAGACGATCGAAGCCTGCATGGTGCTCAAGGAATATGCGCTGCGCGGCATGGCCGAGCGCACCTTGGTGCTCACGCCAGCCTCGCTCGTCGGCCAGTGGCACGAAGAGCTGGAGAGCAAGTTCGGCCTTGCCTTCGCCACCACCTATGACCCTTGCGTGCGCGAGGACCCGCAAGCGTTCTGGGACCAAAACCGCATCGTCGCCTCGATCGCCACGGCGCGGCGCCGCGAGCATGCCGAATGCCTCCTTGAGCGCAAATTCGACCTTGTCATCGTTGATGAGGCGCACCATTTGCGTGACCGATCGAGCCAGAGCTGGAAGCTCGTCGACGCACTCAACAAGCGCTTTCTGCTCCTGCTTTCGGCCACGCCGGTGCAGAACGACCTGATCGAGCTCTACAATCTGCTGACGCTGTTGAAGCCCGGCATCTTCAAGACGTTGAAGGAATTTCGCGCCGCCTACATGACACCGGGCAAGCCGCGCCAGCCGGTCAATCCCGAGCACCTGCGCACGCTCATGCGCGGCGCCATGGTTCGCAACACCCGCGCCGTCGTCGCTCTCAAGCTGCCGCGCCGGCACGCCACGACCATCAAGGTCGATGGCGCACCGGGGGAGGCAGAGGCTTACGCCGATCTCGCGGCGGCCGCGCGGCGGCTGGCGGCGGAGGGCGGGGCGGGGCGTCAGCGCCTGGCCCTGCATCATCTGCTGGGTGCGGCGGGCTCATCCCCGGCGGCAGCTGCGAGCGCAGTCGCGCGGATCGCTGAGCGAAACGCTGACGATCCGGCTTGGGCCAGGCTCGCCAGCCGCTGGGCGGCGATCGAGAGGGGTGGCAAGGAGGCGGCCCTGATCGAGCTGGTGCGACGCAATCCGGAGGAGAAGAAGCTCGTTTTCGTCCATGCGCGCGAGACGCTCGCCCATGTCGCCGATCGTCTTGCCGAGACCGGCGTGTCCATCGCGCGCTTCGACGGCAGCCTGAGCGGTCCAGAAAAGGACACGGCCATCGCCGAGTTTCGCGACCATGCAACGATCCTGCTGTGCACGCAGTCGGGCGGCGAGGGGCGCAACATCCAATTCTGCAACACCTTGATCAACTTCGACGTGCCCTGGAACCCGATGGCGATCGAGCAGCGCATTGGCCGCATCGACCGCATCGGCCAAGTCCGCGAGGTGTTTGTGTTCAATCTGGTCACGCGCGGCACGCTGGAGGAACAGGTACTGGCATTGTTGGAAGAAAAGATCTCGATGTTCGAGCTGGTCGTGGGCGAGGTCGGTGCCATCCTCGGCGGCCTGGAGGAAGAGCGCGAGTTCCCCGATCTCGTGCTCGAGGCGTGGCTGGAGACGACCGAGGCCGCCCGTGCCCAAGCCTTCGACGCGCTCGGCCGGCGGCTCGACGACGCAAGCAGGCAGCATCAGGGCGCCAAGGCGCTCGACGACAAGCTATTCGGCGAGGATTTCGAGGCGGCGTGAGGGCAAGCCATGGGAGCGTTGCGCGATTTTGTTGCGGACTTGCTGGACAGCGAGGGCGCGGCCGTCGAGCCGGTGGAGCCCGATGGGCTAGACGTGCTGGCGCCGGAACCGCTGCGCGCCGCCTTGGGTTGGCCCGAGCTGGCGCGGCTGGGGTTTGGGGTTCAGCTGCCATCGGGGGCGACGCCAATCGGGCTCGAAGGCGATTGGCTCGACCGGTTCGGCGCCCTGCTCGGCGACCGTGGCCGCTTCGCCGAGCGGCAGCTTGTCCTCCCGGCTCCCGTTGCGCCGCCGAGCGACCCCGAGCGCCGGCTGAATGGTGCACTCGATTTGCCAAACGCCGTTTGGCGCTTGCATGACGCCAAGCCTGCCTGGACGCGCTGCCTGTTGCTCGCCTTTCGCTTTACGGCCATTTCAGACGAAAGGCGCGAGGGGCTGATTTGGCTCGGCGTCAACGCTGGGACCGGCTCGGTTCTGGGCGACGATATTGTGGGCCGACTGCGTCAGCTTCTGGCGCGTGATTTGGAGTGGCGGACGCCAGAGCCGGACACACGCTGTGCGGCGGGCCCGGTCTCGGACGCGCCGACGCTCGCGGCACGGGCGCAGCCGCTGCTCGATCACCATGTTCGGGGCGATCTGGAGCCCTTCCTGCACGCCATGCGCCGCCGGCTCGACCGCGACTGCAGCCGGGTCCACGAGTATCACGACGATTTGCGCCGGAGCGCGCAGATGAAGCTTGCCGGGCTCCGATCGGCTACGGGCGACAAGGCGGAGTCCGACCGCAAGCGCGAGGCGATGCGGGTGGCCACCATCGAGCGCGAGTACGCCGCCAAGCTCGATGATCTGCGTCACAACTACGCATTGCGGGTGACGGTTGAGTGGGTGCAAGGACTGGTCCTCTTCGCCCCGGTGCATCGCTACGAGGTGCTGATCAAGAGACGCAAGGGCGAACGCATCGTGGCCATCGACTGGCATCCCGCGGCTCGCATGATGGAGCCTCCGCCGTGCGATTGGGGCCTCGGGCTGGAGCACGCGCGCCTGATCTGCGACGACCATCTCCATCTTACCGACTTGGGCGGACAGGCTCCCTGCCCCTCCTGCGGCAAGGCCTGGTGCCGTGCCTGCCACGGCACCGCCTGTCCACGATGCGAGCGTACCGCCGCAGCGTCGGCCAAAATCAGATAGGTACTACAAGAACATACTGGTTCTCAGTTTCATTCCGGTTGGCCAGCCAACCCCGTACAGATCTGCGAACCGCACCCTTGGGGCTGCCGCTGGCCATGACACACTGTTCCAGAACGCCCTTCCGGCCCAGTATGCGGATTTCGCGGTCGTCGACCTCGATCCGGTCCACGATCGAGCCGAGATAAGCCTTTCGGAACGGAACCTCGCCTGTCGTCAGGTTTTCGCGCGCATGTAGAGGGTCGTTTCGGTCGCCTTGAAATCGGGGGCCGATTTCAGCAGCTGTTTCGACAGGGCCACCTTGATGACGCGCCTGCCATCGGCGCCAGCCACAATCGACAGGGTGGCGAAGGGCACGGCGACGTTCTTCTCGCCGATGCCCAGAAAACCTCCGATGCCTATGACGACGTTGGCAATGCGCCCGCTCTTGTCGAACAGCAGGTCGTTGATGTCGCCGATGCGTTCGCCGGGCTCGTTGACGACGGCGTGACCGATGAGCCGGCTGGCGAGCGACCGGCCTTCCGGCTGCACCGTCACGAAGGCCGGCGCACCGCCTCCCTGAGAGAAGGCGGGCGCCGGGGCAAGCCATAGAGCGACTGCGAGCGACGCGGCCAGGGACGATTTCATCGCCGGCTCCTTTCGTCGAGCAGCGCTACGCGCGTCTCACTATTCCTGCGACGAGCGACGCGACGAACAGGATGATAAAGACCCAGAAGAGCAGCCGGGCGGCCTCCATGGCGAAGCCGGCGACCCCACCAAACCCGACCGCCGCGGCAATCAGCGCGACCACCAGGAACACCAGCGCGTAGTGCAGAAGATCGCCCACGGTCCGATCTCCTTTCTCGGCCGCGCCACAGCGCACAGCCAAAGCGTTGCCTTATCCGCACCGACAACGCGGCTCGCCGCATGACGGTTCCGCGGCCCTGTGGTGCGCCAGCGCGACGCGACGGCCCACCGAACGCCACGCATGCGAATGAGCCGCTCAAAAAATAAGCGTGGGCTTTGGCGAAACCGCGAGCGGTGCGGAGCGTTTACGCCAGGGGATGTCCCTGACTGCCTGCAGCCGTCCATGGAGAGGCGATGACGACCTCGGCCGAGACGCACACGCCCATCGCCGAGCGGGCACGCCAGTTCGCGCCCGTGGTGTGGCTCCTGGGCAAGGTGCAGAGCGGCAAGACGTCCATCGTCCGCGCGCTGACCCAGGCGAGCGACGCCGAGATCGGCAGCGGCTTCGAGGCCTGCACCAGGACGGCGCGCGTGTTCGACTTCCCTGCCGAGGCGCCGATCATCCGCTTCCTCGACACGCGCGGCTTGGGCGAAGTTGCCTATGACCCCGCCGAGGACATCGCCTTCTGCAAGGGCCGCTCGCACCTGCTGCTGGCCGTCGTCAAGGCGCTCGATACCGAGCAGCGCGAGGTGCTCGACGTCATCCGTGCGGCGAGACGGCGGCATCCGGACTGGCCGGTGGTGGCGGCGCAGACGAGCCTGCACGAGGGCTACCCGGCCGGCATGCGGCACGTGCTGCCTTACCCATTCGGCCTGAGCCCAACGAGCGCCGATCTGCCGAACACCCTTCTTCGAGCCCTCGCCTACCAGCGCACTCTCTTTGCGAGCATTCCCGGCCGGGATGCGCCCACCTTCGTCGCTATAGATTTCACGCAACCGGGGGACGGCTTCGATCCCCTCGACTACGGCCGCGAGGCCCTGACGCAGACCTTGATGTCCGCCGCACCAGCCGCCGTGGCCCTCGCACTCGCCGAGCTGCCGCCGATGCAGGACGACAGCGCTTCCGGCAAGTTCAACGCCCACATTATGGGGTTCGCGCTGGCCGCCGGCGCCAGCGATGCGTTTCCGGTGGCCGGCCTGATTGCCGTGCCGATGGTGCAGGCGGCGATGCTGCAGCAGCTGGCGAGGCTCTGCGGCGCCAGCTGGGACAGGCGGGCCTATGCCGAGTTCGCCGCGGCGCTCGGGGCCGGCACGCTGGTGCGCACCGCCTCGAGCTTCGGTGTCCGCCAGCTCGTCAAGCTCATCCCCGTCTACGGCCAGACGGCGGGCGCCGCAGCAGCTGCCGCAGCGAGCTTCGCCGCCACCTACGCCATGGGCAAGGCCGCCAGCTATTTCCTGATCCGCCGCCGGGAGGGCCGGCGCACGGAGGAGGTCGCTTCCGTCTACCGCGACGCGCTGCAGCAGGCCTTCGGCCTGGCGAAAGCGCGCGCTGTCGGCGTCGGCGCGAACGGGGGCAACCCGTGAAAGAGCCGCGAGCGCCCAAAACACCCATGGCGATTCCGCGCCTGGCGCTGCTGGCGGTGGCGTTTCTGCTGCCCGCAGCCAGCTTGATCCCGCTCGGCACGCTCTGGCTCTGGGACCACGGGTACATCGTCCACTGGGCCATCGGCACCTGCCTGGCGGTTGCCGGCGTCTACTATCTGGAGCGGCGCCTGATCGTTCCCTTACCTGCCGAGGTAGTGACCGATGCCGATGTGACAGATCCTGGCGACCGAGGCTGGACGTGGCGCCAGGCCGAAGCCTGGGCCGACGTCATGAGGCTTGCCGCATCCGTGCAGGCCGAGCGCATGACGAGCCGCGATGCGGTTCTCGGCCTCGGCCTCGAGGGCTGGGGCACCATCTGGTCGCAGGCGGCCAACGCCGGCCGCGTCGTCAAGGGCACCTTTCTGACGCGGAGCACGACCCCATGACGCACATGAGCAAACCGAAGAACGGGTCCTCCCAAACAACGGAGAAGCGACCCGAGCGGGAGCGCTCCGCCCCGCCCTCGGCCCGCAATGGCGAGCCAGCCGCGGCGGCCCTCGCTGACTACGACCCCTGGGCGCGGGCAAGCCAGGTTGCGTTGGTCGGCCTGTTCGTCATGGCCCTCCTTTGCTGCGCCTACGTCGCGCGGTCGGTCATCGTGCCGGTGGTGCTCGCGTGGGTGATCGCCACCATCGTGCTTCCCATCATCAAGTGGATGCAGGAGCGGGGTGTGCCGCGGGTCGTCGCTGCCATCGCGGTCACCTTCGCCCTGGCGCTGCTCATCGCCTTCCTGCTGGTCCTGCTGTCCACGCCAATCAGTCTATGGCTTGGACGTGCCAGCGAAGTCGGCGTGCTCCTGCAGCAGAAGCTGCAGTCGATGAGCCAGCCCCTTGCCGTGCTCGAGGAGATCCGCAAGGCGCTCAACGCCATCGGCTCCGGGGTCGGCAGCGGCCAGCCGGCCCTGAAGGTCGAGCAGCAGGCCGAGACGATGGTGACCACGATCTTCGCCATCGTGACGCCGGCCGTCAGCCAGTTCGTGCTGTGCATCGGTGCGCTCGTCTTCTATCTCGTCTACCAGCAGAGGCTGCGCAGCGCCGTAGTCACCTTCCTCGGCGATCGTGAGGCCAGATTGAGCGCGCTGCGCACCTTGAGCGACATCGACGAGCAGATGACCGCCTATTTCGGCACGTTTACCATCGTCAACGTTTGCCTGGGCCTGGTGACCGTGGCGCTGACCTGGCTGGTCGGGCTGCCCAATCCGCTGCTGTGGGGCGTGCTGGCGGGCGTGCTAAACTATGTGCCCTACCTTGGACCGGCGACCGTGATCGGCACGTTGGGAGTGGTGGGGCTGCTGACGTTCCCGACCCTAGGTGAGGCGCTTGTCGCGCCGCTCGTGTTTCTCGCCATCGTCGCCGTCGAAGGCCAGTTCCTCACGCCGGCGCTGATGGGCCGCCGCTTGGAGCTCAATCCGTTCGCCGTCTTCCTGGCGATCGCATTTTCTACGTGGCTGTGGGGGCCAGTAGGCGCCTTTGTCGCGGTGCCGCTGCTCATGGCGCTGACGGTCGCGCTCGGCCACGCGTTTGCCGAGGAGAAACCCGAGCTGCCCGAATGAACGAATCTCGGGCAGACGCGTTGTCTCCTTGAAGACAGCTTCAGCTGAGCAAAACGGAGCAAGTGAGATGGCACAGAGCACGCAGACCCGCGAATATTCGGGCTCCACCGCCCACGACATCAAGGAAAAGTCCACCGACAAGTTCGAGAAGATCGCGGACAAGGCAACCGACCAGTTCAAGAGCATGGCCGACCAGGCCGAGCATGCCGCCAATCGGGTGGCCGAGCAGGGCCGCGAGGCCGGCGAGCGCGTGCAGGAAGTGGCCGGCAATTTCAAGGGTGCGGTCGACAAGTCGGTCAAGGACCAGCCGATGGCAACGCTGGCGATGGCCGCCGTTGCCGGTTTCGTTCTCGGCGCCTTGTGGAAATCCTAGGCACAGTGAGGGGCGTCCGCCATGTTTCGAGCCTTGATCAACGACGCGAAGACGGCCGCAGGGTCGCTGGTCGCCAAGTATCTTGCTCGAGTCTCGGTGGCGGTGCCCTTCATTGCCGCGCTCGGTTTCGCCACAGCCGCCGTCACGATCATGCTGGTCGAGCGCTACGGCCACATCGCCGCCTACTGGATGGTGGCGGGGGGCTTCACGCTGATCGGCCTCGTCGCCACCTTGGTCGTGAGCGTGAAGGAGCAGGAGGAGGAGGTCGCCGAAAGCCAAGCAGAGCAGCACGACACCGCCGAGGTCGGCGCCGACGCTGCCACGCAGGCGGCCGTGCAGCTGCCAATAGCCATGCTCGGCGCACTCTTCTCCTCGCCCGTAGGGGCGACCGCCGCGCTGGGCGGCGTCAAGATGCTCGGCCGCAATATTCCGCTGGTGGTGCTCATTGCCCTGATCGGCATGCTGTTCTGGCCGGCCGAGCCTGCTGCCCATGCCGACGAGGCAGAGGTAGAGGTTCGCAAGCCCAATGGCATGCATCCACCGACCGGCAGCGACTTGCATCGCCAGGCGGCGTGAGATCGCCCGCTACGGGCGGGCTCAGAGAGTAGCAGGTGCTCTTTCTCTCCGAGATCTTTCCGACTGGCTACATGGCCGCCGAGAATGCCAATATCTAGCCGGGTGACATGGTCGCGGTCTGGGGTTGCGGGCCGGTCGGCCAGATGACCATTGCCTCGACGTTCCTGCTGGGTCCCGAGCCTTCGAGCAATCGTGCCGCGATCGCAACCGCGTCGGGATGCTGTTTGCACACCTGAAGCGCATCCTCAGGCTTGGCCGGTTGCGCCTACGCGGACCGCGAGGCGCGCAGGACGAGTTCACGCTCGCAGCCGCCGCGCAGAACCTGAAGCGGCTCGCCAAGCTGATGGTCCGACCGCCGTCGCAAGCCGTCGCGTGCGTTCCGTAAGCGTGGCGTGCGTCAGTCGGTGCGTCGATGCTGCCGCTCCCATCAGAGCGAGCGGACCAAAAGGGTCTCGCGTCGGTGCCGGAAGAGCGCCTCAGCGTCCCACGACCTTCTCACCAGCTACTTCTGCAACAAGACCTGCCAGAAGCTGTCGAACCCAATACCCGCTTAACCGCTTAGTTTTTTTTCGGCTTCGTAAGAAAGCGGAGATTCCTCCAACCAACTGAAGAGGACCCGAATCGTGAAGTCGCAATCGCAGGTCGGACACTCATTCCGTCTTTGCTACGCAAAGGGTCAGCGCCGTTCATCCGGCGCGCCCGCTGGCTCGCGACAGCCCACCGACTTTGTCTGGCTGCGAGGGCTCACTTCCTTGCACCAGTCAACTTCATCGGCTCATTGATCACGCCAAAATCTTGCGACTTGGATCCCTGCTCGACGACACTAAAGCCCTCTGCCGCCAAGCCGCGCTTCAGCAACTCGCGCACGGCCGAGGCTCGGCTCGGCATCCGCTTCGCGAAGCGCCAATCGTCCAGCGCCTTCACCTCCTCCTTCGTAAGCATGATTTGCAGCCGCTCACCTCGTGAAAATTCCGGCATGGTTGATCCCTCCACGAACGAGCCTATGACCAGAAGGCACTGAAACGATTATCTAAAACGCGAGAAAGCGTCAAATGCTAAAACAACGCTGGCAGCATGACTTACTCACTAGACGCCTTCGGCGGTCTTCAAGGCAGATGCGTGCTGTAATTAAATGCCGCTATGTAATAAATCTGTGTATAGACAGTATATTGGTGAGGCCTCAAGACAATATACTTGAATTTCATCTGAGTAGACCTTACGGTGACGATAACGGCTCCTTGGAGAAATATTGTCATGCGTTCCTCCCCCACGTCCCAAACAGCACGAAAAAATGCCCGAAGCCGCCGGATCTACTCGGACCACGATGCCCTCCGAGCGAATCGCAATGGGCTTGCGCCTCGACCCGACGCGCTTGGGCAACCGATAGTCGACATCGGTCGCTTGCTCCGCGACATGTGCGAAGCCCTGTTGTCCTCCGCGAAGTGTACCGGCCGCGTCGATCGCATCCGGGCCAACATTGACGACGGCCTCGCGCTCTCACGCTGCGCCTCCTCGCTAGCGCTGATCGTTAGCGCGGCCGTAAACAATGCGATCAAGCACGCCCATCCCTCGGGCGTCCCGGGAGAGATTGGAATCTACTGCCGGCGAGATGCCGCCGACGCCCTCGTGGTCGAAGTGACCGACGATGGCGTCGGGCTGCCCGAGGGGTTTGATCCGACCTCGGATGGCGGGTTCGGTTTCCAGGTGATGCGCGCGCAGAGCGAGCAACTCGGTGCAACCCTTACATTCGAATCCACCAGCCTCGGCCTTCGCCTGCAGCTGCGGGTGCCGCCGGAAGCATATGGCGTCGGAATGCCTCTCGCGACGAATGGTGAGAACGGCATCTCACATGCGGGACCATCAATACGGGGCAACGGCGAGACCGGAGACACAGCAGTCGGCGCGGCTATGCAGGGACCATTAAGCGAGGAGTCCCGCTTCCGCGAGCTCCTTCAAGCACTCCCGGCCGCCATTTACACGACCGACGCCGCCGGCCGGATCACCTTCTACAATGACGCTGCAGTCGCGCTTTGGGGGTGCCACCCCGAGCTGGGCAAGACCGAGTTTTGCGGCTCTTGCAAGCTCTACTGGCCCGATGGCACGCCGATGCCCCACGACGAGTGCCCGATGGCGTTGGCGCTCAGGGAGAAGCGGCCGATCAGAGGTATGGAAGCCATCGCCGAACGGGCGGATGGTGTTCGAGTTCCATTCATTCCCTATCCGTCGCCGCTATACGACGATGCAGGTGTCTTGACTGGCGCGGTGAATATGTTGGTGGACATCACCGAGCGAAAGCAGGCGGAAGAGGCAGCGCACTGGCTCGCGGCCATCGTCGACTCGACCGACGACGCGATCATGAGCAAAGACCTTGATGGCATCTTCACCAGTTGGAACCGCGGCGCGGAGCGGCTTTTCGGGTATGGGAGCGATGAAGTCATAGGCAAGTCGGTCAAGATCCTGATTCCGTCGGACCGACACAATGAAGAACCAGAAATACTCAAGCGTATCCGCCGCGGCGAACGTATCGAGCACTATGAGACTGTTCGCCAGCGCAAGGACGGGAGTTTAATCCCAATCTCACTGACTGTTTCGCCGGTTAAGGTCGCTGGGAAGATCCATGGTGCCTCAAAGATCGCCCGTGACATAAGCGAGCGCAAGCGGGCGGAGGCGCGCCAGGCCTTGCTGACCGGTGAACTGCATCATCGCACCAAGAATTTGTTCGCCGTCGTGCTTGCGGTCGTATCCAGAAGCTTTGCCGGCAAGCGCACCGTCAAGGATGCGGAGGTAGCCGTCCTCAACCGCCTTCATTCCCTCGCCCAGACGCACATCATGCTGATCGAAAAAGAGTGGCAGGGTGCCGACATCGCGGAGGTCGTGCGCTCGGAAATGAGCCCGTATCCGGGGCGCGTGACCATTGCAGGGCCGAGCCTGATGCTGACTTCACAGGCTGCGCAGAACTTTGCGCTCGCGTTGCACGAGCTCGCCACCAACGCGGCCAAGTACGGCGCACTGTCCAATAGCACGGGACAAGTGCGCATAAGCTGGTCCGTGTTCAAGCCCAACGGTCACCGCCTCTTCACGTTCCGCTGGCAGGAGCGCGGCGGGCCACGCGTCACCCCTCCGACGCAAAGGGGCTTCGGCAGCGCAGTACTCGAGCAGGTGATGGCCGAGTATTTCGAGACACCACCCCGTATCGATTACGCTGAAGGCGGCGTCATTTATGAGCTGAACGGTTCGCTAGAAACCATCACCGGACAAGCGTAAGGGCCGAACTCATCGAGTGCAGCCCCTCGCGAAGCTATGTGCCGCTCAACAGCGCCCGAGCCAGTCGTTCAGGCCCATGCTAATGCAAGGCGCCGAACAAATGCAGCAATATGATGACAAAGATCGGCACGCCGGCCAGCCACAGGATAATGTCGCGGAACATAAAGAGCCTCCTCGATTGATCGATGGGATTGCTGCGGTGCCGAGCTCGCCGAACCTTACGCTAAACCTTATGCTATTGGGCGCCGATGCGCGGGCGTGAAGAAGCGCGCCGGGATAGAGTTGTCCCGGTGATGCCCACCACGCTGCGCCGACCACCAGGCGGCGCCCAAGGCAACAAGGAGCCCGGCGGCGGTGACGAAGCCAGTGAGAATGGCTGCCCGCCGTGCCTTGTCCGCCGCTTCCCTGGCCGCACGGCTTGCTTCGGCATAGGACTCATCGACCCGCTTTTCGGCTTCGGACTGCGGCAATCCGGTGCGCTGGGCAACGACAGCCGCGATGTAGCTGCGATCCGCCTCCGACAATCCGCCAGCCGCAATCGACTTGGCGAGAATGCGGACGGCTTCGGCGCGCCGGTCGGCGCTCTGCGTGCCGACCATCTGCGCCCCCGTGGTCGCCGGCTGCCCTGCGCCCGGAGCGGCCGCGGCAGCCCGTGCACCACCTGTCCTGAGCAGGACATCAGCCTGATAGGTTAATGGATCGGCATTTGCGGCCGTGGCGGAAGCGACGCGTCCAGCTATTTCGGTGCCGGTCCTTGCAACGGCTCCGGCCGCCGACAGCAACAACGCCGCGCTGATAATGACACCGACGGCCCAGACCAGCCCGCCGTGGAGACCGTCGCGAAATTCAACTTCATCGGTGGTCTCGCCCCAGCGTGAGCGCATCCGACCGGCGATGTACCCGCCGACCATGGCGGCGCCGATTTGCTGGGCCATGGTCCAGAAGATGGCGAGGCTCGCGATGATTTTGGTCGACGCGCCAGCGTTGGCCCAGGGCGATACGAACGATAGCCCAAGAGTGGTGCCGAAGGTCAGCAGGACAAACGAAATCGCGGCGGCCATCGCGCCGCCCGCCAGAACCGCTCCCCATTCCACAAAACCTGTGCCGGGTGCCACCCCGACGACGGCGGGGCGCGGCACGTTCGGCGCCATCTCTGCCATGACTTTTCCTCCGTTGATGGTCAGTGAAGACCAAGGACGCTGAGAACGAACATGATCACGACCACGAGGCCGACCAGGTAGATGATGCTGTGCATGCTAGCTCACCTCGGGGAGCGCGATCCAGAGACGGACTGTCTGATTTCGGACTAACTCGAGAGCCTAACGTGACTGAGGCCCGCAAGGTTCCGTGGCTTGCACAATATTGCAGCACAGACTCGCGGGTAACCACAGCTAACAAACCCGGGGCTTTGCGGAGTTCCCCCAACCACCAGCTCAAAGATGTCGAATCACTTGTCCGGTTTGTTGATGGTGGCGATGGCGATGTGGGTCAGCTTATGATTCGCCGCTTTTTCCTGATCGAGGATCGCAGACAACAGTTCGTGTGCTTCACGCTCTCCGAGCGCTTTGGCCCATTCCCGCAACGTGCCATATCTCGCAATCTCATAGTGCTCGACGGCCTGGCAGCAGCCGATGACCGCGGCGTGCTTGGCGACCGAGCCCTTGGCTTCCTCGATAACGCCCTCGGTCTCTTTGATCAGCCCCTCGATTGCGTCGCACTTCTCTCCGGAAGCTTTCTTGCCGATTGATTTGAACACGGCTTCGAGCGTCTTGATCTGCCCCTTGGTTTCGGTGAGGTGATCCTTCAGGGCACTCTTCAGGTCGCCATTGGTCACGGCGTCTATGACCTTCGGCAGCGCCTTAACGATGGCGTTCTCCGCGAAATAGACATCTTGCAGGGTATGCTCGAATGCGTCGGCAAGGGTTTTCATCGTGATCTCCAAGGGAGGGTCACTGGGAAACGCCGACAATTATGCTTGGTTCCATTTCATACTTGTTGCGGAAATATCTCTCCTGGGGGCGTTCAGCCTGGGCTTGCCCGAGCGAGCGCACCGTTCCTTCAGTAGACATACCTTGAGCCAATGTGGAACTAACAAGGAATGACCGCGTTCTTGAAGTACGGTTTCCGCCGTAAAGCCGACAATCCGAAATGGAGCACCGATCAGATGAACTGGGATCGCGTTCAAGGCAATTGGAAGCAACTGACTGGCAAGGTGAAGGAGCAGTGGGGCAAACTCACTGACGACGACATCACCCAGATCAATGGCAACCGCGAGCAGCTCGAAGGCAAGATTCAGGCCCGTTATGGCCATGCGAAGGACCAGGTGAAGAAGGACGTTGACGACTGGCTTGGTCGCCAATGACCCAAGCCGAACCGCATTTCGAGGGCCGCACGTGCGGCCCTCGCCGCTTATGGCGACCCCCTCAACGAGTCCGCCGAACAAATTGCGCCGCCTGTGAGCGCATTTGGTGCGTGGTGAGCTGCGAACGAGCCTGTCTGACCGATCTTGTCGCTGGGAAAATCCGGGAGGTTGCGTAACGAGGTTACTGATGAGGTCAGTCCGGGCGGACCCCGGCCGCCTCAGCGCGGCGCGGCTTGAGGGCAGCCGCGGAATAACTGCGACGGTGGTGCGCCGCTTGAGCCGGCTCCAGCGCAAATCACCCCCGACGTCGCACGCGAAACTTGGCTGCAGGTGACACAGCCCCGAAAAGGAACCGAAACTAAAGCGGCGCGTTTCCTTGCTACCTGTGGGTGCACTTCTCCGCATCCCGCACTCGCTTTCAACAACAAGGATCCGAACATGAGCCTCCGAGTATTGACGTTGGCATCAGCCCTGATGCTTGCGAGTTCGTCGCTCGCGCTTGCGCAAACCACTCCTCCCCCTGCACCGCAAGCTCCTCCGGCCGCAACCACGCCAAGCGGTCAGCCGATGTGGTATTCCCACCAGGCCGACGAGATGCGCGCGAGCAAGCTGATTGGCACGAAAGTCGTCAATGCGGCCAATGAGACCGTCGGCGACATAAACGAGATCGTCCTGGGCAAGGACGGGAAGGTGGCGGCTGTCATCATCGGCGTCGGCGGCTTCCTCGGCATCGGTGAGCGCGAGGTTGCAGTGAGCTTCAACTCCTTGCAGATGCGCCGCGATCAGAACAACAATCTCGTGTTGAGCATGAACGCCACCAAGGACGTCCTCAAGAACGCTCCCGCCTGGCACTGGGGAGACACTGCGAAGCGCTAGTCAACTAGGAGATAGGGCCGGCGGCAACGTCGGCCCTTTCTTCAGGAGAACATCATGAGTATCATTGCCTGGATCGTGATCGGTATACCTGCTGGCTGGATCGCCGAACGGATCATGGGGCGCGATCATGGGCTGTTCACCAATCTTATTGTCGGCATCATCGGCGCGTTCGTCGGCGGCTTTCTCTTCAGCAGCCTCCTTGGTTTCCAAGGTAGTGGCTGCCAGCACTGAGGCCGATCAACCACCTCAGAGCTCCAATCGATACCCGGGCCGAAGTACAAGGCTGCACTCAGCGCCGCCTATCCGCCGCTTCCTGATCCACGTACTGCGAAGGGGCTGCATCGCATCCGTCACTACGGCCTCTTCGCCAACGGCACCGCGCCGAGAACCTCGCCAAGGTGCGCGAGTTGCTGGCCGCGGCCACGCCGACATCCGAGACGGACGACGACGCTGGAGCCGATCCAGGTATGCCTGACGCACCTGCTCATCCCTGCCCCTGCTGCGGCAGGCGCATGCTCGTCATCGAGACCTTCCAGGCCGGCTGCCAACCGCATTATCGGCTACCAGCATCGCCAGACTTGATCAGGATCGACACCTCATGGGCCCATCGCCCGCAGCGTTCGATCGTAATGCGGCTCGGGCTCTTCGCTGGTCATTGATCGACTGCGGCGGCGCTCGATCGAAGGCACGCTCATGTTGCCCGACACCGCCTTGACCACCCCCGGATCGCATGCCACAGCGTGATCAACACGCCCACCTCATGTCCGCTGCCAACCCGGATGCCGGGCCGGATTTTTGCCACCAAGAGAATTCCGGCGCGGCGGCGAGGCATCGCCACCGGCAGAGCCATCGCAAACCGCACACAACCCCAGCAAATACAGGCATCATCGCGCCGTCGCCTCGCGCCAAGGTGCGAGCCGATAGGGGCCATTCTTCCGAGCCGATTGACAGGTGCGCGGTTTGCCTAGCATCGGCTCCGGCGCTGCGCGTCTTCCGCGAACGGTCTCGCGCGCTGTGCGCCGCCCGCCCATCGGCCTCAAATCGGGTCGGATCGGGTCTGTTTCCATGTCCAGGAAAAGTGCGTAGTCTTTCCGCGAGGGGCTCTTGGCGAGCCGGATCCGACGGCATCTCGCGCGTCCGTCGGCGGCGGCCCCATCAACGGGAGGAAATATGAGCAAGGTCGACGGCGCCACTTTGATGGCGAGGAGCTTGAAGCAGCAGGGCGTTGACTACATGTTCGGGATCGTCGGCTTTCCCGTGCAGCCGATCGCCGCGGCCGCGCAGAAGGCCGGCATCACCTATATCGGCATGCGCAACGAGCAGGCGGCCTCCTACGCGGCACAAGCCGCCGGCTACCTCACCGGCCGTCCCGGTGCCTGCCTCACCGTCTCGGGTCCCGGCGTTGTCCACGGCCTCGCCGGTTTGGCCAACGCGCAGCAGAATTGCTGGCCAATGATCATGATCGGCGGCGCCTCGCCCACCTACCAGAACGCCATGGGCGGCTTCCAGGAGGAGCGGCAGGTGCAGATCGCCTCGCCGTTCTGCAAGTTCGCGCACGCGGTCGAGCACACCCACCGCATTCCGTTCTATGTCGAGCTGGCGGTTCGGCAGTCGATCTACGGCCGTCCCGGCGCCACCTATCTCGACATGCCCGACGACATCATCAGGGGTGAGGTGGACGAGGCGAAGGTGCCCGCCGTCGCGACCATCCCGGACCCGCCGCGCATGCAGGCGATGCCGGAAGATGTCGAGAAGGCCTTGAGCGCCCTGGAATCGGCGGAGCGGCCGCTCGTCATCGTCGGCAAAGGGATGGCCTGGTCGCGGGCGGAAGAGGAGGTGCGCGCCTTCATCGAGCGTACCCGGCTGCCGTTCCTCGCCTCGCCGATGGGCAAAGGCGTGCTCGACGACAGCCACCCGCTGTCGGTCGGCGCCGCGCGCAGCCACGCGCTGAAGGAGGCCGACGTCATCTTCCTGATGGGCGCGCGCCTCAACTGGATCATGCATTACGGCCTGCCGCCGCGCTTCAACAAGAAGGTTCGCGTCGTGCAGCTCGACATCTCGCCGGAAGCGATCGGCAACAATGTGCCGACGGAAGTGGCGCTGGTCGGCGACGGCAAGGCGGTCATGGGTCAGATCAACAAGGCGCTGGAACGCCGGCAGTGGTTCTATCCGGCCGACACCGCCTGGCGCTCGGCGATCACGCAGAAGTCGGCCGAGAACGCCAAGGCGATCCAGCCGATGATCGACGACAACAGCGCTCCCACCAACTACTACCGCGCGCTCAAGGACATCCGCGCCTGGGCGCCGCAGAACGCCGTCATCGTCGGCGAGGGCGCCAATACCATGGACATCGGCCGCACCCAGCTGCCCAATGCCGCACCCCGCCTGCGGCTCGACGCCGGCAGCTACGGCACCATGGGTATCGGCATGGGCTTCGTCATCGCCGCCGCCGTGGTGCACCGCGACCGGCCGATCATCTCGGTCTCGGGCGATTCGGCGCTCGGCTTCTCCGGAATGGAAATCGAGACCGCCTGCCGCTATCGGCTGCCCGTCAAGG
>ORMF012658267.1_pt1 | contig 27124 bp, 24 predicted proteins | sample 1779871 | NCBI WGS metagenome assembly ORMF01 (sample SAMEA104232316, study PRJEB22302) | groundwater metagenome | biome: forest; feature: aquifer; material: groundwater | place: USA | collected 2011-08-07 | depth 5.4 m | reverse complement strand
GCTATCTGTCAGAAACGACGAACGGGCAATAGAAACCGCTCCCGGCAGGATTGTTCCATATATTGTCATAGGTCTTCCACTATACCTTCCTTTCATAGATTTTGAAGAGCTGGGTGTATCATATCATGTGAACCAGAACATAGCCTTTACTTATTTAAGAGTTTATGGTATCTTTCAAGAGCGTCCTTTACCAATCTGTATTTTTCCAGAGGATAACATGCAATCCGCTCGCTACATTCTGACTGACATGGGAAACATCCTGACCACGTTCAAGATGCGCCCAGACATCATCACTGAAATCATGGCCGGGTTCGGCGTGGAAAAGTTAGACTGGACCACGCTTCCCGCGGTCAGCGGAAAGGTGGTCCACGAGAACGGCTGGTATCACGGCCTTGATTCCGGACTTTTCACGGTCCGCCAGGTGTGGGAACATTTAATCCAGCATTACGGTATTCGCGATACCGTATGCCCCTATGCGCTGTTCGTTTCCCTCTGGTGCCAGCACCTGCAGCCGATCAGAGGGGTGGCGTGGCTTTACAAACGACTCCAAGAGAACTTCCCGCTGGTGGTCATCTCCAATGGGGATCCTGAAGGTGTCAGGCACATCACCCACCACTTGGTGGGTACCCATGGCCTCAAGTTCTTGGAGGTATTCATCTCCGGGGAACGCGGACGCAAGAAGCCGGAGCTTTTGCGCGATGTCATGGAATTTACGCTTTCTCGGGACATCAAGCCCGCTGACTGCGTTTTCATCGACGACCTGGAGCCCTATGTGCATGCTGCCATTAACCTTGGCATTCCCGCCATCCTTTTCGATGGTAGCAAACAGCCTGCCGATGACCTTGAGGTGGCGTTGGCCAGGTTGGGGTTTAAGGCTGGGTAAGTACCTTTTTCAGGGCGGTTCTCTTGAACCGTCTTTTTTCTTTGCAAAAGTATTGACTTTTTCTATTGCTTATGCTAATAAACAATCAGTGGCTCTTACATAACCTTACTTCACGAGGGTTGTCTCATGAATCGTCAGGAGTCTGCTGATTTTCTCAAAACCGTGGAATGGCAAGAGGGTAAGCGGGTTATCCTCGGCGAGGGTTCCTACCGCCATCGCATCGTCGCCGTCTTGACCGAAGGCGCCGCCAAGGTGGGCGATTTCGCCAACGGCAAAGGCAAGTACTGTGAGTTCGTCGAGTTCATGGATGCCAGTGGGCAATGGATCCAACGGGGAAACGGCATTTTGCCGGTTCTGCCCGATGGCCGCTTCTTGTTCATCGTGGAACGACGGCCGGCACAAAGTTTCCACGGACCGCGCCCCATGGTGGCCAGGATCGGTGGCAAGGATGTTGACTTGAGAAAGTTCAACCCCCACGCCTCACTGGAAATTTCCGGTGGCGCTGCTGATGCGGATGATACGAATGTGGTGGTCGGCGCCCTTCGGGAGGCGATGGAAGAAAATGCCATTCCCGAACAAGCCGCGACATTGTACCACTGCCTCCGCCCGGTGCACTTGTTCGGTTCGGACATTGCCATCCACCACCATTCCAACGCGCTGTTCCTCTCCGAAAGTTCTTTTGAGGCATACGCTAAGACCGATGGTGGCCTGAATGTCCTGGCGCTCACGCAAGAAGACGTCTGGGAAAATATCTACAACGGGGTCATCTGTTCCGGCCAAGCGGCCCATGCGACTTGGTACTTCTTCCAGGAAGTCCTGCGGGGGCAAAAGGATGCCGAGCACATGGCAAAACTTTTGCGCATGGGCTACCTTGCCAAGCGCGAGGTGCGACTGGTTAAGCCCAAGCCCAAGTAGTTCACCGTGCGCCCAAGGGTGTTTGCAATCGCAGACACCCCTCTTTTTTTTGAAGAAAACTAATTATTCTTAAACCAACTGAAAGTTTCCTGGATTCCCTTCTCAAAACTGACGACGGGCTGCCACTGTAATTTTTCTTTGGCCTTAGACCAGTCCAGATATTGCGCCGGGATTTCGTTTTTGGCGGTATTTAAAATACGGTATGGGATTTTGGTCCCCAAAGCTTCCTCCGATTTTTTAATCACATCCAGCACATTAAATACGTTTTCTGAGCCGAAATTAAAAGCTTGGCCGAAATCTTTTTTATGGTTAGCCAGCAAAATGCAGCCCGCCACAATATCTTTCACATAGGTATATTCGCGGATCATACTGCCGTCACTCCGGATAAGCAATTCTTTTTGGTGCATGACCGACTCCATAATGCCCGGGATAATGCGGGAAAAATTCAGGTCGCCCGGACCGTATACATTTGAAAAACGGGTGATGAGCACCGGCAGGCCATAGGTTTTAGCATAGGTTTGGGCGATCAGGTCCGCCGAGGATTTGGAAACATCATAAGGGTGGTCGCCTTTCAGAGGCGAATTTTCATGATAGGGCAGCTGCTCTGACTTTCCATAAGCCTTATCAGAAGACACTACCACGATTGATTCCAGATTTCCCTGCTTACGGCAAGCCTCCAAAATATTGACCGTGCCCATAATATTGGTTTCTATGGCGTCCAGAGGATTTTTGTACGCATCTTCCACCAACGGCCGCGCGGCGAAATGGTAAACCACGTTGGGTTTCTCTTTTTCAAAAATATCTGAAAGATGCTTGCCATGACGCACATCCACCTGATAGAAAACGGCTTCTGCGGGCAGATATTCTTTTTTCCCAGAAGACAAATCATCTACGACTATCACCCGCTGACCTTGCTGTGCCAATTGACGGACCAGATGGCTACCGATAAAACCGGCGCCGCCCGTCACTAAAACGGTCTTCTCTGGAACCGGGGTTAACACCAAAGAGGCTTTATCCCACACTTTCCACTTCGGGTCTTTTTTCCATAATTCGTTTAGATGTAAAAAGTCTTTGTGAGTATCCATACCGTACCAGAATCCTTCGTGCTTATATAAAACCGCCTGCTTTTTGGGGATTAAAAGCTTGAGCGGATCTTCAATCATATCCCCGGGCTTCAAATAATTAAAAAATTCTTTGTTTAATACCATAAAGCCGCCGTTGACGTAGTCGTAGAGCATGGGTTTTTGGGCGAATTCACTAATAACACCGTTTTCATCGGTGTTGACCAAACCCCAGCGGGATTCGGGATGCACCCCCATAATGGTGGCGATTTTGCCGTGGGACTTATGGAAAGCCACCAGCTTTTCAATATCAACATCGGCCACACCATCACCATAGGTGACCATGAACACATCTTCTTTGATATACTCTTTGAGTTTTAACACTCGTTCTCCGTGGGGAGTATCCAGACCCGTGTCGGCAAATAAGATATTAAAATCATCCTGGACGTTGGCGTCATTTTTAAAGAATTCGGGAACTTCCCCGGTTTTCCCGTGCAGCATAAAATCTTGGCTGTGGTACTTTTGTTTTAAGAAATAATCTTTGACGTAGTCTCCTTTGTATCCTAAGGCCAAAATAAAATCCTTGTAGCCGTAGTGACTATAGGTCTTCATGATATGCCACAAAATCGGCTTGCCGCCGATTTCCACCATGGGCTTTGGCTTAAATTCAGTTTCTTCTTTTAGGCGGGTGCCCGTTCCTCCGCAAAGAATTATTGTTTTCATGTTATGATTTTCTATTTTTTTCTATTTCTTTCATTATTTCTAGAAAACGTTCGCCCGGATTATATCTCGTTTCCATATAGTCGTTATTGAACTTTATCTTAAATTCTTTTAAATCTGGCGCTTTAGCTATTTCCATCAAATAACTCCCTAATTCCTTGATGGTTTTAAATGATTTATTGCAAACTCCCAGATTTTCAAAATCATCTAATCCTATAGGAAAACTCATCAATTGTAAAGCGATCTTCTGCCTCATGGCCGCTTCAACCAGCGCAGTCGAGGAAAAGCCTACAAAGATGTCTGACGCTCCAAACGTTTCTTCCAGTTTTTCATTTTCATCTGTAAAAGCAATGCCAGACAAATTTTCTTTGAGCAAATCTCTGTCATCACCCGGATGAGGACGATAGACAAAATGTAATCCTAATTTCTTACAAACTTCGTTAAGATTTTTTATGGTTTCCACCTTCACTGGCAACAAACTTTTATCATATCGTTCAAAATCCTGTCCCAGATAGCATACGTTGCGTCTGTTCCTCTCTCCTGCGGCCTTCCCGCTATGCATTGGATAAGGAAGACCCAAAATATAGATGTTTTCCGCTTTTCTTTTATTTGAGCTTAAAAATAAATTTTTAAAATATTTTCCCCATACTAAAATAAAATCTGAGACTTCGTTCTCAAATAAACACGATGCATCTTCTACTCCGTGCTGAGTTGCCAACGTGGTAATCCCTAACTTTTTGCTGGCCAAGACGATGGCTCTTTCAATCGGTGGACCATCAGACCTTAATACAATATAATCTGGCTGCGCCATTTTTAACTTTTTTTCTGTTGCTTCTACTAATCGCCAAAGATGCTCTATGTTTCTATCGCCAAGATAATCAAGAATATACTGGGTCAAATCATTGATGCCCACATATCCTATAAAATTAAAAAACGCAAATAATCTGTCTTTCCCTCCATAAGCGGTCAAAGCGACGTGGTAATACTTTTTGGCTTCTTTGATGATGGAAGCATATTGCGATGTTCTAAATAAAATAGTTTTTTTATCTCTATTCTTACTGATGAAATAAAGTGTTAAAAAAAATGCATCTAAAAACCTAAAAAGTAATCTATGTTTGCTATATTGATTGATTAAAAATTGTTGGTCTTTCAAAAACATCTCCTCAATCCCTACCATCCCCATCATTTTCATACCATTAAAATAATCCAAACATAAAAACTGGACCAGGTCCTTCTCGCTCCACGATGCGTAGTTGCCAAACCCCAAGGCTTCATAATAGGCGTAGTTTTTAACTTCGTCAGATTGCATATCGGGATTTTTCTATTATTTCTATGATTTCCATAAAACGCTTACCTGGGTCATATTTTGTCTCAACGTAATCATTATTACATTTTATTTGAAATCGGTTTAAGTCCGGCGCGTCGGCTATTTTTGTAAGATACGATTGTAATTCTTCAATGGTTTGGAATGATTGACTACAGACTCCCAATCCTTCCAGGTTGTCTGTTGCAATGGGATAATTTAAGAGCTGAACGGCAACCTTAGAGCTCATGGCCGCTTCAATCAAAGCCGTAGAAGAGAAACTGACGAAGATGTCTGCTCTCCTAAATGTCTGCTGAAGGGTTTCTCCTTTTGGAGTAACCAAGATGCCGGCCAAATTGCGACTGATGACTTTTTGTTCCTCGCGTCGCGGATGAGGACGATAGATGAAATCCAATCCCAATGCATCGCATATCTTTGAAAGGCGGTGTATTGTTTCTAACTTTATCAGCAGAAAATCTTTATTACCCGCTTCTAGGTCCTGCCCCAAGTAACAAACTGTGCGTCTTTGATTATCAATTCCCATATTATTTCTCATCACATATGGATACCCCAAAATATAAATATCTTCTGCTTTTCTCATGCAATACTTGATGCACAGGTCCTTAAAATATTCCCCCCACATTAAGACATAGTCTGCGACTTTAAAATCATGTGAACAGGTTGGCACATCGCACATTCCATGCTGAACTACTAATGTGGGAATACCTAATTTCTTGGCCGCCAAAACTATTGCCCTTTCAAGCGGAAGCATATCCATGCACAGCACGATGTAGTCGGGCGCAACCATTTTTAATTTATTTTCCATCTTTTCAACCAACTCATAAAGATACCTTATATTTTTCTCTTTCACATAGTAAAAAAACAACGGGTCTAAATCATTGATGTTCAGATAGCCTGTGAAACTCTTCATAGCAAATAATCTATCTTCCTTACTAGAAACCGTTAATCTTACTTGATAGTGTTTTTTTGCCTCCCAAATGAGAGAAGGATATTTTGCCCCTTCAAATAAAACTTTTTTCTGGGATGACTTAGATGTACTACCCCTAAGGTATACTAATAAAAAAATAATGTCTAAAATGGCAAGTGGTAATATGTATTGGCGGTATTTTTTGATTCGGTGTTCTTGCTCGGCCAAAAAAGATTTCTCGTTGACGTCTCTGGTTTCCAAAGAAGTGTCCAGAGAATCAAATAGGAGAAATTGGGCCAAATCCTTCTCGCTCCACGATGTGTAGTTGCCAAACCCTAATGTTTCATAATATGCGTAGTTGTTAATGGTGTCAGGTTGCATAAAGTTACTTAAAAACTAATACGCCTGTCTCTGGCTGCCCTTGGACATTGCGGCATAGGTGGCAACCGCAGCAGACCAGGTTTCTTGCCAATCTTTATGCCTGATTCTCACAAATACTTTATACAAATTCCTCAAAAAAACTGACGGCGTCATTAAAAAAACGATAAAAAAGATGGAGAATAACACCGCAGCGGCTGGCGGTGCGTTTTGAAAAAACATGTTAATACAGCCCCAAAAAGATACATAGCGCAATACCTTAAAACCTTTCATTAATCCCATTTCAATAATAAAGTATTTTGTCCCCCCTCTTTTAAGATTAACCATTATTTCTTTATAATCATCCGTCATATATTTGCTGGATAACAGCAGGTCATTCAAGTTTCTCGGACCGGCGTAAGACAGTTTGAATCTGTCTTCAAGGTAAAACTTATAATAATGTAATTCGCCGATCAGCAGCATATCACGTAAAAATCGCAGCGCTTGTAATTGCGGATATTTCAGAAACATCAACCGATGTAAAAAAACATGGATATAATAGTTCCCCATGGCTTTTTGTATGATTTCTTTTTCTTCTGTTAATACTTTTTTAAGAAAATCATTATTAAATAACAGCACTGAAGCAAATCCTTTGTTGGGAAAATTTAATCCAATAACATCTTTTCGACTGATGGTGTACATTTCTGGATTACTTTTTTCTCTTGAACTTGAATAAGCCATTTCTTCGCCGGTTTTCCAGCCCGCAAAGGATGGCTCTTTCCCGAGAATGATAAGCCCCGTGTTGTTATCGCAATAGGCATTAATAAAATCAATAAGTTTTTTTACGCCATCATCAACAATTATATCGTCATCTCCAAGCAGCCAGACAAATTCTCCTTCAGCCATTCCCATCACCTTGAGTATATTTCTGTCAATTCCCACATTCCCACTATTTTCACCATAATGCAACAAACCCGGATATTTTTTTTGAAAACTCGCCACAATTTCACGTGTCTTGTCTGTTGAACAATTATTAGAAACACATAGCTGGACCACCTCCCCAAACTTGGCCGCCTGGGGCGCAATATGATTCAAAAGTCGCTCCAGAAAATGAGCTCTGTTATAGGTAGGGATAATGATGCTTATCAAAGGCTTATGGTTCATTTTTAAATATACATTATAGCACAAAGGGAAATTGACCTTCTCCTTGATATTCAGTTTTCCAATCCAACCGCGGCTGAACCACTCCGACCAAAGTATTGCTATGTTCCTTGTGCATGCCCCCCTTATCAATCACTTCAAAAGATAATATCTGGTCTTCATTGACATGGTCGTTAAAATCGATAGCCCCGGCTAAGTTTCTGACAATGATATTAGCAAAATAGTATCCCTCCTTTAAAAAGTTTTCCGGTATCTTGCACACAGAACGGAATAAGCCTTTTGGGTTGGGACGGTCATACCAAACATCAGGCTCTAAACAGACTGAAGGCAGATTATTGGCTGTTAAGATGGTAGTGCCTTCATTATTAACTAAACGAATACATGGTAGTAATTTCACATCTTTGGCAAAATTCCAATAGGTTAGTTCTATAAAAAAATGCTTATTTAAGTCTAATTGAGCACTGGGTACATTTTGGTCTGAAAGAATACGCACGCTTTTAAGTTTCACGATTGAGTCGCCCGGAGCTTCATGAAGGTTTTTCCAACTGACCTCTGCTCCCACCTCTTCCCTCAAACCGATATATTTTTGAATAACATCTTGTGTGGGGCCCACCATGACCAACCTGCCCTTTTCGAGAAGGATTGACCGATTACAAAGCCTGGCTACATTGGCCATATTATGGGAGACGAACAAGACGGTCCTTCCTTCTTGGCTGACCTTGCTCATCTTTTCCAAACATTTCCGTTGAAATTTATAATCACCAACTGCTAAAACTTCGTCAACAAATAAAACCTCGGGCTCAAGGTGAGCTGCTACTGCAAACGCCAACCTGACATACATGCCGCTTGAATACCTCTTCACCGGAGTATCTAAAAACTTTTCAATTTCTGAAAATGCGACAATTTCATCGAATTTTGAATCAATTTCCTTCTTTGACATTCCTAACATGGCGCCACTAAGATAAATATTTTCCCTGCCTTTTAATTCAGGATGGAAGCCAGTGCCAACTTCCAATAGACTATTCACCCTGCCTCTGATGATGGCATGGCCCTCTGTGGGAGGGGTAATGCGGGATAAAATTTTCAAAAGAGTGGTTTTCCCGGCGCCGTTTCTGCCAATCACCCCTATCACCTCGCCCTTATCCACTGAAAAACTCACATCTTTTAGCGCCCAAAAGTCTTTTCTTTCTACTCTCTTTCCTCCCAACCATTGAATTGATTTTTTTACCAAATTAACCATTTCCTCTCTAATCGAGTAGTAGTTTTGTTGTATCTGACCCAAACGATAGCTTTTTGATAAATTATGGACTTCAATAATTTTTTCCATTTTTATAGGAGGTCTTATTATTTTTTTATTTAAGAATTAGATGATATCGGCAAAAAATCTCTCGGACTTGTTAAAATATAACAACCCCAAAATAAACAACAAAATCGACAACAGGGCAGAAAAACCAAAAATAGGCCAATTAACCGTCCCCACTCCCAATAATCCGGCCCGCATTGTCTCAATGACTCCGCTCATTGGGTTAAGATACAATAACCATTGATGCTTTCCCAGAATACTGGCTGGATAAATAACCGGGGTCAAAAAAAGCAACAGTTGGATGAAAAACGGCAAAGCATAACGAACATCGCGGTATTTGACATTAACAGATGAGAAAATAAGACCAAGTCCGGAAATGCAAAAAAAAGTGATAATCAGCGAAGGGACGAGGAGCAGGACTCCAGTTAAGGTAGGAGAAAAATGGTAATAAATCATTAAACCACCCAAAACAATGGAGGCGAAAAAAAAGTCCAGTAAAAAAACAAAGGTAGAAGCGAGTGGTATGATGATTTTGGGAAAATATACTTTTTGAATAATATTTTGCTCGGCGACCAAACTACTACTGGCCGTTGAAAGAGCATTGGAAAAGTAATTCCAAAAAAGAAGGCCCGAATAAACAAAAATCGGATAAGGAATTGCTCCGCTTGAAATGCCGGCCAGTCTGCCAAAAATTACCGAGAAAATCACCATCGTCAAGAAGGGCTGCAAAACCGCCCAAGCAATCCCCATGGATGTTTGTTTATAACGGACTTTGATATCCCGCCAAGCCAGAAAATAAAAAAGTTCTTTAAACCGCCAAAGTTCTTTCAGTTCTATATTTAAAAACCCTTTCGTGGGCTTTATTTTTATTTCAATCATGTGTTGTTTTTTGATAAAAAATACCCAGACATCAATGATTATGACTTATAGTGCTGTGTGGGGGAGGAATGAGCATTATCGGCACTATGCTTGCTTTGCGCTAAAAAACCGTAATTGTGGTACTGATGGCTATTGAAATTTTTAATGGTTTTATTCTCTAGTATTTTTTTTATTTCCCGTATCCCGTGTTCTATTTTTTTTTGGGGTTTAAAGCCTAACACCATTGAAATCTTATCAAAAGAAACGTTATAATCCCTCTGGTCAATGCTGGTGGTATTGTGCTCTATGGTTATCTCTGGCATGATTTTTTTAATCATGCCTGCAATATTAACAATCTGAATATTATGACTATTGGCACCAACATTGAAGACTTGTCCGCCGGTTTTTTCAATGGGCGAAGCAACCCAGGTTATGCAGGCTTCCGCCGCATCAGAAACATCTAAGTTTGGCCGCCATTGGCTTCCGCCGAAGACTCTGACTTTATTTTCAGTCACTGCATTGGCGGTCATCACATTGACGACCAAATCAAATCTCATCCGGGGGGACACTCCAAAAAGGGTGGCAAAGCGGAAAATGGTTGGAGAAAAATTCTCATCGGCCAAGCTTAAAATACCTTCCTCTGATGTTAATTTGGTCTCTGCATACAAAGAAACGGGATGTAAAGGAGAATTTTCGTTCAAGAGTTCTTTGGGACTTTTATTGGCACCATAAACACTGCAAGTAGAAGCAAAAAGGAATTTGTTAATTTGGTTAAATTTACAGGCTTCGGCAACGGCCTTGGCCGACAAATAATTGATTTCAATGGTTTCTTTGGAATCGATTTGTGAAGCAGCGTCCCCCACAATCGCCGATAAGTGTATCACGGCATCCATGCCCCTGACTGCATGCATGATTTGGGAAATATTTCTAACATCTCCTTTGAAAAATTCAAAATTTTTATTTTGGTATAACTCCTTGATTCCCTCGTCCCCATAGGTTAAATTATCTAGCACCCTGACCCTGTATCCAGCTTTGATTAACTTCCTGGAAAGCACTGAACCTAAATACCCAGCACCTCCGGTAATCAGTACCCTTTTCACTCCAGACCTAATTAATCTCGGTTTTTTATCAACGTGTTGAAAATTATTTTTGTCATTAACAGAAATAAAAATAATATCTTTAATCTTCCCGACACTGTCAATAATGGGAATTTTTAAAGAACCCTCTAGCGGCATCGACCTATAATATCTTTTCCTTTCTTCAGGCTTAACATTTCCTTTTGAGAAATACGCCCCTCAATGACGATTGGTTTTTTATTGGTGATAACTTTGATGGGTTTTTTTATATTCACTCCACTAAAAACAGCGCGGCGAACATCTCCGTCAGTCACTACTCCAAAGAGTTTTTTATTTCTATCAACGATAAAGGCAATCCCTAAACTCCCTCTATCAATTGCCTGCATCGCTTCTTTAATGGAAGCCTCTTTATTAACTAAAAGAATGTCTATCTGTTTACTGTCCATTTTTTCTGAAAAATAATTTAATTTCCTTGGCGATATAATCCATTTCTTTTTTTGTCAGTGATGGATACATGGGCAACGTTAAAGCCCGAGAAGATATTTTTTCCGTCACTGCCAGGGTAGTATTGTAACCCAATACTTTTTTGTAAAAATGAGTCAGATGCACCGGGGCAAAACTGATTCTCGTGCCAATCCCCCTACTAAATAAATACTTTTTTAAAGAATCCCTGGTTTTCTTGCCTTCAGTAATGTGCACGGGATACTCCTGGCAAACATTACGTATGTTAGCCTGAAATGTCGGGATAATCAACCCCTCTATTCTTGACAATATACGATTCATATATTTTGTATTTTCCTGTCTTTTTTTAATCAGCCTGTCTACTTTTTTTATTTGGGAAACACCAAGCGCGGCAACAATGTCGGCCATCCTGAAATTATATCCCAACGTCACATAATCCATATAATTTCCCGATGAAAAATAACTGCCGTCTTCTAATCTGCCATGAGACCTGATGAGTTTCAGTTTTTCAAATATGGCTTTAGAATTGGTTAAGGCACATCCGCCTTCGCCCGTGGTAAATACTTTTGTCTGGCAAAAAGAAAACATCGCACAGTCCCCGAACGTCCCCACTTGCTTGCCATACTCTTTGGCGCCGAAAGATTCTGCCGCGTCTTCAATTAACAGTAAATGATATTTTTTGGCTATCTTTTTTAATGCTTGGATTTTACAAGGGACTCCTCCGTAGTGAACCGCAATAATAGCCTTCGTTTTTTTAGTTATCTTTTTTTCCACATCTTTTGGGTCCAAACCATATCTTGCCTGTTCTATGTCCGCAAACACCGGCTTAGCTCCTACAAAAAGCGGCGCATTACACGTTGCAATAAAAGTGAATGAAGGCACAATCACTTCATCACCCTTGCCAATGCCGTGCGCCATCAACAGCGAATGCAAAGCTGCGGTACCTGAATTAAAAACCAACACATACTTTACTCCTAAATATTGAGAAAGTAATTTTTCAAACTTTTCAATATTGGGGCCGGCTGCCCAAAACATCCCCCGTTTTACAGAATCCGTGGCTGATGCCACATCGCTTCTATCCCAGTAAATTTTAAACAGTGGTATTTTCATTGATATCTTTATATTTTTCTCATTACTTTGGCCGGAATGCCAAACGCCACTACATTGGCGGGAATATCTTTATTGACAAAACTGAATGCGCCAATGACTGAATTTTCACCTATGGTCACTCCTGGCATGACTACCGAATGGCTACCGATTTTGCAATTCTTTTTTAAAGTAATTTTCCCTTTTTTATTATCAATAGTTGAGACAGAATAAATAGAGCAGTGTGAGCCGATTTGCACATTATCTTCAACCACCACTCCGTGGCTGGCGTTAATGTAGGTAAAAGCTCCAATGTCAGTTTTATTGCCCAAAGTAAAACTTTTTACTCCCTGCACCATCCAATTATATTTTGTGAGTCTGCCTTCTTTGACCACAGGTTTTTTCCAATTTTTAAATCTTTCCATGTAATTTTTTTATATCTACATTTTCTAAAATCTTCGCGATTTTATTACTGGCGGTTCCATTGCCATACGGGCTTTTTGATTTTTTAACCATAGCTATAAACTTTTTAGCGTACATCGCCCGAGTCATAGCTTTTTTAATTTCTTCTTTCTTATGATTTACATCAATAACATTGCCAGCTCTTTCTCTTCCTTGTTGGCGAATGCCAACATTAATGACCGGTAAATAGAAACTTGGAGCTTCAATAATCCCACTACTTGAATTTCCCACCATAGCTCTGGCAACACGCATTAATCCTAGAAAGTCTGCGCGCGAAATATTTTTATATATTTTTATAAAAGGATATTTTCTGTGGGCTTCAATCACTTTAATCATGGCTCTGCCGCCGGCATCCGCATTGGGATATATAACTATTGTTTGCAAGCCCAACTCTTTGATTGCTGACATGGTGGCCTGCATTTGCGATACTGCTTGCGATATTTGTTCAGAAACGGGGTGTTGAATTACTAGTATCAATGGCTTTTTTAAATCAATATCATATTTTTTTGAGATTTCTTTTGGACTAGCCAAGGTAGATTTTAAAATACCATCGAGTCCGGGGGCTCCTACCACATTGATACGCCATTTTTCTTCCCCCATACCCAAAATTCTTTCCCCGCTCTTTTTTGTAGCCGGAAAATGAATTGAGGCCAATTGGGTAATAGTATGCCTGACCACATCATCCACCGTCATGCTTTTATCACCCCCATGCACATGCGCCACGGGAATCCTCAAATAAGCCGCACCAACAGCCGCGGCCAGCGCCTCCGCCCGATCGCCGGCGAGCAATATGATATTCGGCCGGATTTTTTTTATTTTTTCCGGTAACTTTTTTAAAAGTTCTCCAATAAATCCAACCGTGCTAGCAGGGTCGTCTTTTTTGTAAACCGCCGCCATGGCCTGAACCTTGAATTTATCTTTTTTTATTTCAGAAATCGTATTACCAAATTCGGGCATGATGTGCATACCACACGCTAAAATTTCCAAATCAAGTTTTGGACTTTTTGATATGGCCAGGAGCGTTTGGCGCATCAATCCATAATCAGCCCGAGTGCCTGAAATATATAAAATCTTTCTTTTTTTCTTCATCATACCATCTTCCAGCTGATTAATTCATCTTTCTTTATATCTTGTTTGGCTTTTCTGCCTATAATGGTATCAATATGTTTTGGGGCAATTCCAGTGCCAGGACGCTTAATTGCCAACACGCTTTCTTTTATTACTGTACCTTTTATAATATCGCTGGCAGCTACAATACTCTTGCGAGCAATCTTGGCTATGGCGAGCTCACTTAAGGTGAGTTTTTTTATGCCATCACCAAAAGCAGCTTCTATGGCTCTTATCCCTTCCACCATTTTTTTCAGCTCCCTTGGCTCCAGTGATGCCTTATGGTCAGGTCCAGGTAAGTTTTTATCCAGTGTAAAGTGCTTTTCAATGACACAAGCTCCCATGGCAACGGCAGCCAGAGAAATCTCAATGCCCTCAGTATGATCAGAATAGCCAATCGGCAGTTTAAACTTTTTGGCCATTGTTGCCATGGCTTCCAAATTAACTTCATCAAAAGGCGTGGGATAGTTAGTCGTACAATGAAGTAGAATCAATTTTTTATTACGGGGTGAAATAATCTTAACCGCGTCTTGAATTTCCCGCATCGTTGCCATCCCCGTAGAAAGAATAATAGGCAGTTTTTTTGAAGCTATGTACTCGAGGATCGGTATATTGGTCAAGTCGCCGCTACCTACTTTTATAAACGGACAAAGCTTGGCGACCAAATCAACATCTTCTTTTGAAGAATGTGGAGTAGAAGAAAAAATAATTCCTTTTTTATCGCAATACTTTTTTAAATCGGTAAAGTCAGCATATGACAGTTCCAAACGCTTTAACATGTCATACTGAGACTCTGTTTTTCCCGTATTTTTTGACTGGTATGTTGCTTGTTTGGCATCAGCGGTTACAATATTCTCAGATTTAAATGTCTGAAATTTAACCACATCAACGCCAGCCTCTTTGGCTGCATCCACTAACTTTTTAGCTAGCTTCATATCCCCATTATGATTTACCCCCGCTTCAGCGATGATAAATACCGGCTGGTTTTCCCCGATAAACTTTTTACCAACTTTTATTTTCATATCAGCTTTTTTGGATTAAAGATTCTGCTAGCCTAAAGTCTTCCTCTTGATCAATATCAACACTTCTTTCTTTGGGCATAACATAGTGAAGCATTTGTTTGGTATAAAAACTTTTGTATGTTTCTAAATGCGCTGGCGTAGAAATGTAAACGGCCCCATTGGGCTTCCCTGATTCGGAAATACTGACAACCGATTCACAGGTATTTTTTAAGAAAAGCCCCATGGCTTGATCAATGTCTTGAGCTATCCGCAAAGGTGAAGTGGGCTGGAGCAGCACCACAACATCGGGCACATATTGCTCGGTTTCTGCCAGATGCCCCAAAACATGTTCTACGGCTTGATGAGTCGGGCTTTCATCTCCCGCTAATTCTTTTGGCCTTTCAATAATTTGGACTCCGGCAATTTTTGACACTTCCGCAATTTCTTGGTCGTCGGTGGAAACCACCACTTTATTGATATGCGCGCTTTCTAAAGCATGCCGGATGGTGTGGGCAATTAAAGGCTGGCCGGCCAGAAGCCGGACATTTTTTCTGGGAAACCGTTTTGATCCCCCGCGGGCGGGGATAATGGCTAATATTTTCTTAGTCGTCTGTTCCATCTTTATTGACCGTGTGTCTTAATTTCCATTCACCAGCCTGCCCTGAGCCTGCCGAAGGGACTTTTTTCCATAAATGGGGTGATTTAAAATCATCGCACCATTTCATAAAATCTTCCGGTTTTATTTCCAAATAATCCATAGTTTCCTGAAAATACTTATCTGGAAATTCCCCATCAAACTTTTTTACCAGCGCCAGACCTTCTTCGCGCGTAATATGCTTATTACGGATTTCTTGGGCGGCATCATAGGTGGCTCGGCCAATGCCAAACTTCATAAATGTCGTATAATAATGCAGGTCATCAATTTTGTCATCAATGCTGTTGTACTTACTATACGTGCCCTGCGTTCTGAATGGCCGGGCCTGAAACCCTGTATTTTCTACGGCATAATAATAGCTTTCCTGCGGAGTCCATTTCATATAGTACCCCAGATAATGGACTTCCATGTTTGAGGCTTCAATTTCTTTGTGGTCTGCCGGTAAAAAAGGAGTCAAGTCAGTAAGCTTTAAGTTATGGTTTTTTATCAGGTCTTCAATAGAAACGCCTCCCAGCGATATTTCGTTGAGATGTTGCATGGCAAAGTATGATTTGTCGCGCAGTGAAGTTTTGTTATCAGCAATGGCGTTGCCATATTCGGCTTCATTCTCCCCATAAAAAATCAGGGGAATGTTATATCGCAAAGCCATTTTAGGCGCCAAATTTTTTTGACCTAAAATAAAAGTCTGGAACGGGTGCAGCAAATTTTGAATCGCTAGCTTGGTCAGCAACTTCATCACCCGGCCGTTGGGCTTAAAGGTCAGGTTATCAAACCCGCCAATTTCTATCCAATTTTTAAAGTTTTTGTAGCCGTAATCGGTATACAAAATGGGCGGCCAGGTTACGGTAAGCGGATGCATATTATATTTATATTTTAACATATGAGCGGCAATGGCGCTGTCTTTGCCCCCACTACCGGGCACAATGCAGTCATACGAGCCGTCATTTTTACGGTGCTTGTCTAAAAGCGCCAGTAATTCTTTTTCCCTGGCCGCCCAATCAATGTGCTCCTTTTTTTCAGCAAAACGGCAGGCATCACACACGCCTTCTACGTCAATATTCATGGTCTTATGGGGCGACTTGAGAGTATGCTTAAATTCCACACTGGAAGCGGGCCGCTGGTTAGACATAACGCATTTTTGGCAAAAAACCACCGTTTGCGGCAGCCCATATTTAGCTTCTAATTTCTCGTTTGACATATTGAAACTATACCAGAATAATCCTAAAAAATACAGGGCTAAAGCCCTGTATTAAAGCAAACACGCACACGGAGCTCTCCGTGTGCGTGTTTGCCAATTCCAGGCCATAAAAAATCCGCAGCATGTTTGCACACACGGCGGATCGATTCGCGCTTTCGCGCTTTTTTATTCCTTGTCCTTCTGGACTTTCTCCCGAGCGGCGCGGATGTAGTCTTTGGCATAGCGCACACATTCATCATGGGATGGTGTGTGGTGGCCACCAGGAGTGTACCAGTTCCGCGGGTCGGAAAGATCGAACTGAAGGTCGTACTTGGTGTATCCTTCGGGAAGATTTCGGTACTCCGGATCAGACATCACGACCCAGATGGCACCAGACACCACCCTTGGTAAATCGTCCAAGCCTGGCAGCACTGGAATGGTGATCAGGCTGGCACTGGTTCGACCCATGTTTTTCCTCCTTACGGTTTGAGTAAAGAATAGATTAACTCGACCACTCGTTCGGTTGCCTTGCCGTCAGTGGTGAAATCCTGCGACTGGGCCAGGGCTTTTTGGCGGAACGAAGGCATCATCATGTTCCAGACCAGCTGCTTACAATCCTCTGCGGTGTAGCCGACCGGGATGATGCCTTTCTTGCTGACAATCAGCACATCCTGCTCTTTGGTGAACCCCGGTTGCAGGCTAATGCAAGGACGGCGCATGAACACCGCCTCCAAGCCCAGTGTGGAGAATTCCACGATAGTTGCGTCCGAGGCCAGGACCAGGGTTTGCGAGTCAATGTCCGGCACCAGCTTCATGTTGGCACCCGAACTGTTGATGAAATCTTGGATTTCCGCCTTTTGATCTTCGGGCATCCGAGGATGAAGCCTGACCGCTGTACCCACCCCGGGGAGATTTCGCAACGTCTCGGCGATGATTTTGACGATGTCTAAATCCCAGTAGTAGCCGGCGTTCAAGTTCGAAGCCTTAAAGCCGTTACCGCCGAAGAATAACAAAACGGCGGCATCAAGCCCGATGTTTCGGCGCACCTCATCGCGTTGGACCGTGGTGAAAGCCTTGCCCTTGGCCAACAAGTCGTCAAAATGCGGATTGCCGGTTTTGTGCAGCTTTTCTGACGGGAAGCCCTCTTTGACCATGTCGGCTTCGGCGATGGCATCAAGGATGGCGACATGGTCGGGAAGAAGTTCAAGCTTCTTGCCCGTGCGTTCATCCGTGAAGCGCCTGTAGTAGTCGTGCATGTCCCAGAAATCCAGGACTGCCAAGGTTTTGATGCCATACGTGCGCGCGGCCAGGGTGATGGTGTGCTCCAGCACATCATTGGCTTTTCCTTCTTGCTGGGCTGTCCCCGTCAAAACCAGGTCCGGCAAGGCGATTGACGGATTACGCAGCAGTTCGCGCATGGATTTGACCGAAACGTCAGGTAGCTCAAAATCCTTGATGGTCTTGAACGGCAGGCCGGCTTTTTCCAGGATGGATTCGGAAAACTCGTGGCCCAAGACGATCACGTCATGTCCGTCGGCCTTCAATTGCTTGATGGCCGGGATAATGGCGTTGATGCCTCCCGGATGCCACGAAGCAGCCAGTATCGATTTCTTTTTCATTGCAGAGCTCCTTAGTTGGAAAAGATCGGGGAATGTGATTTTCATCTTAAATTAGCAAAGTTTTTGTAAATTGTCAAGCCCGTCTTCCCGCTTTTTTCGGGGTGGAATTGGCAGGCGAAGACATTTTTTTTCTGCAGGCTTGAACAATAATCCAAGCCGGCGTAATTGGTTTGCGACAAAACAATACTTTTATCTTCTGGCACGCAGTAAAAAGAATGTACAAAATACATATATTCCCCGCTAGGCACAATTTGGTTCCAGCCAACCTGTGGCACCTTATCAATTCCAGCGGGAAACTTTTTTACCTTTCCTTTGATAATATCCAAACCTTTATGCTTTCCAAATTCTTCACTTTCAGTCATTAAGAGCTGCATACCCAAACATACACCCAAAAATGGCTTGCCCGAATCAATACACTTTTTTATGGGCTCGATTAACCCTAATTTTTTAAGATTTGCCATGGCGTCCCCAAAGGCCCCCACTCCGGGCAGAATCAAAGCCGCAGCTACCAAGATATCTTCCGGTTTGTTGCTGATGACAGCCTCCAATCCAACTTTTTCACACGCCAGTTTAACGCTGAATAAGTTGCCCATCCCGTAATCAATGATAACGGCCTTATGGCCTGCAACTTTCTCCATTTTTGATAAGATATGATTTTATTTGCTTAATATCTGCCACTTCAATTTTAGAAGAAACACGCCAACGATTTTTATCAAAACCGTAATGCAACAATGAAGCCATGTCTACCGCGTCTGCCTTTCCCTCACTAACCACTTCCTGGATGTGCTGCAATTTTCCCGCGCCACCATTGGCGATAACCGGAATAGAAACGGACTCCGCCACTTTTTTAGTCAGTTCAACGTCATAGCCAAGACCAGTACCCTCGCGGTCAACGGATGTCAGCAAAATTTCCCCGGCTCCCAGGGCCTCCACTTTTTTGGCCCACTCAAAAACATCCAGGCCGGTGGCTTCACGGGCATTTTCCGTAAATACCAAATACTTCCCATCAGCCTGCTTAATAGCTTCAATGGAAATGACAATGGTTGAAGAGCCGAATGTATTGGCAGCTTCTTTGATGATGTTGGGATTTTTTACCGCGGCGGTATTGAGAGCTACCTTATCGGCACCGGCTCGCAAGACCATTTTAATATCTTCCAATGTGCGGATGCCCCCTCCCACCGTCAAGGGAATAAAAATATTCCTGGCGGTTTTGCTAATAATATCAACTAAATTATTCCGGCCATACAAACTAGCCACCACATCCATGTAAATTAATTCATCGGCACCCGCTTGATAGTAATACTCGGCAAATTGTTCGGGGGACCCCAATACTCGCAATCCCTCCAAATGGATTCCTTTGACCAAATTCGGGCCCTTAATATCCAGCCGTGGGATGATTCTGATAGTTTTCATTGGATGGTTTCAATGGGTTTGGCCAGCACATGGCAGATGCCATAGTATCCTGTAAAATCTTCAATGCGAGCAAAATCCCTATCAATATTAAAAAGCGCATAGTTATTGCGCGCAAGAATGCGGGAAACTTCTTGGGCCACTTGGTAATTATGGACTTCACAAAACACCAACGGCCTGGCTTCTTTCAAAATGCGTTCTGCTCCCGCCAGCACTTTACCTTCAGCTCCCTCCACATCTATTTTTACCAGGCTTGGAAGAGGATGTTTCTCTGCGTACACAAAAGAATCCAGAGTTTGGGTGGCAACTTCTATCACTTTTTTACTGCCAGTTTCTTCTTTTGGAATAAGTTTACCCATGGAATCTATGTCTGATTTATCAAAAAAAGCGACCCCATTCTTATCAGCAATAGCCACATTTACTGCCGTGATGTTTTCCGCGTTATTCAATCTGATATTTTGAGTTAAACGTAAAAAAATGTCTCCGTCCGGCTCAAAAGAAAATACCCTGCCTTTGGCGCTGCAATATTTTGAAAACAACAGGCTGAAAAACCCAATGTGCGCCCCCACATCATACACCACCATGCCTTCTTTGACTGTTTCATGGAAAAGCCGCTGCAATTTGGTTTCCCAAACGCCAAACCAATACGATTTTTCCACTTGTAAATTCAATGCCATCTTATAGCCTTTCAGGCCGCCTGAATTAATGGTAACGATTGAGGATTCAGACGGCAGAGCCAAATAAATATTCAGGAATTTTCTTATCGCCGGGGCTAATAAGGTGGAATTTTTAAAAAACAATTTCACCCAGTAAGGTACCAAAGAAACCAACTTCATTGAAACTGCTTGCAAGGTCATATAATTGCTTTTTATATTTTTTAATATATCATGAAATCATATGAAAAACAATTGGCTTTTTAGGGTCGGATTTTACCTCATATTGACCTTACCCCTATTTTCTCTCGCTCCTTGGTTTTATCCGCCCGAATTCGGCAAAACCATCATTTTCAGGAGTGTTATGACAATCTTACTGGTGCTTTTTGCCTGGCAGTTTTTATACCAAAGAGAGTCACTGCCACTGCCCCCCGTCAAAAAGAATCTTCTGGTGTGGCTATTGCTAGCGCTTTTGGGCGCATTTATACTGGCCACCGTCTTTTCCCAAGACCCGTATTTTTCCCTCTTTGGTTCCCCACTGCGGGCGGGCGGAGTGGTTAACTTAATTTTTTACATTATCCTGGCCATCCTTTCTTTTTTTATCCTTACAGGGAAAGATTGGCAAAAAGTATGGGATGTTTCTTTTATGGTTGGGGCTGCAGTCGCCTTGCTTGGCATTGTCCAGTTTTACCAACCAATCGGCCGGCCATACTCAACCATGGGTAACCCTATATTTTTAGCCATGTACCTTTGCCTGCTTCTTTTCATGGCAGTTGGTTTTGGTATTCCCGAACCTAATCGGACAAAAAAAAACCGGTATTTTTTAGGCGCTGGACTCTTTTTTGTGGTTATTTTAATGACCGCCACCCGGGCGGTATTTTTGGGAATGGTTATTGCCGGTTTATATTTCTTGCTTTTTTATAACAAAAAGTTCTTACGGTTGAAAATGACGGCTTTCTTGCTGGTGGTCTTGGTGGGATTGTCGCTGTTTTACGTGGTTACCGCCAACCATATTCCACAATCTCTTCAAAATAACCAGTTCACAAATTCCATTATCCAGCGTATTTCACTTAAATCCATCACCTCTGATGAACGCACCGACGCCTGGCAAATCGCTTTTAATGCTTTCAAATCAAAACCCATATTGGGCTTTGGGCCAGAAAATTTCCAGATTGCCTTTGACCAGTTTTACAACCCCAAAACCATCCCCTACGACAGAAGCGTAGCCTTTAGCAACTGGTGGGACCGCGCCCATAATATTTTCTTGGACATTGCCGTCCAGACAGGCATAGTGGGTCTTTTGGCATATATTTCTTTGTTTGGATTTTTACTATTCAAGCTCCAGCAAGCCAAAAAAAATCACGAGAACCGCTTTATAAAAATCCATGGCATGCAGACAGCCCTAATAGCATATGCCGTGGCCAACTTTTTCAGCTTTGACTCATTTGCAACCTATCTTTTGTATTTCCTATTGATTGGATATTCAATGCATCTTATCTATGAACAACAAGCTTAAACATATGGTGATGGCAGTCATAACGCTAGCGACGGCTGTTTTTCTGTGGCAATACAACCTTATGCCATTTTGGATCAATGCGAAAATAAGTATTGCGGAGGACTTGGCCAACACTAAAAATTGCGAGCCGGCATTCGTCCTGGCAGATAATGTTTTGGAAAGCCAGAGTTTCCTGGATGCCTATAGCCGGTTAAAATACATTGAATTTATAAAAACCTGTGACGCCTTTTACCCGGAAAACGACCTGGTTTACGCCAGAAAAGGGGTGGAGATTATGAAAGAAGCCGTAATAATCCAGCCGCGGTATTCACGGCTTTGGTTATTTTTGGGAAGTTTTACCGAAATTATCGCCAGCCACGAAAAAGATGTAAGAATAAAAGCATCATTGCTAAAAGAAGCCAGCGGATATCTTGATAAAGCTGACCAGTTGGCTCCCCATCACCAGGAAATATCCATTGCAAAAGTCAAGGTTGCCATGACAGCCGGCGACTATCAAGAAATGGAAGTCCGCGCAAAAACGTGCATTGCGCTAAACCCGAATTCAGCTGATTGCTGGTGGCAGTTGGGACTGGCGCAAATATACTTGCAACAATTTGACGAAGCTAAAGTAAGCATCCAGAAAGCGGAGGAAAGAAACTACCGTACCGATGCCCCTATCCCGCTCAACCAACTAGTGGACGCGTATGCGGCAACAAAAAATTACCAGGAATTGGTAGTCATCTATCAAAGACTGATTATCTATGACCACCTCAACGCCCAATACCATGCTTCGCTGGCCTTTGTTTATAAAGCACTGGGGAAATATACTGAAGCCCGTCAGGAAGTAAAAAGGTTTTTAGAGTTAGCTCCAAACGACAAAGCCACAGCAGAAGATTTTCTTAAATCATTGGATTACCGCTGATTTCTGGCTGATTACCACTGATAAATATGATGGTAAAAAAAGTGGATGATTTTTTATATGAAGATCTGTCATACCAAATACGTGGATGTGTTTTTGCTGTTTATAATAACCTTGGTTTCGGACACAAGGAGAATATTTACCAAAAGGCTCTGACAATAGAGCTTGAAAGTAAAAACATAAAGTTTATAGCTCAAGATTCGCTACCGATTACCTATCAAAGTAAAGTCATGGGTACGTACAGACCCGACTTCACCATTGATGGAAAAGTTATTATTGAAATAAAAGCAGTGCCATTTATGCCCAAATCTGATGAAACACAGCTTACATACTATCTAAAAGGAACTAACTATAAGCTTGGATTTCTAATAAACTTCGGTTCACCTAAATTAGATATCCGCCGTCGAATCTGGACACCCACACAATCAGCGTAAATCAGCTAGTATCAGTGTAAATCAGTAACAAAAAAGTCACCCTTACGAGTGACTTTTTTGTTTTTCATCACAGTTCCCTAACATAACGTTCTCAACTCTTAACTATAATTAGTTATGAATTGAAAGTTGGTTGGTTGGGAAGTTGGTGATAAGCGTACCATTTCGCGCGGCTGATGAACCAGAACCAGCAGAATCAGTCCAGGTGAAGTCTGCCCCTCCGGACAAACCAACGACTACGAAGTCATCAGCAGCTACTGTTGTAGAAATAGCTGAAACAACAGCGTACACTTGGAATGTTTCGGTAGTTCCGGCCGCAACTACGCGGGTTGGCGAGAAGGTGAAGGTTGATGAAGTGATATTATCATCACCCCCATCAGCCGTTACCGTTGCAGTGGAAATAGTTGTTCCTGATGCATCTTTTAGAACTGTTGAAGCACCGGTAACAGTGGTTCCCGAAGCATTGGTAACAAAGGTCAACTTTAGGGTATTAAGATTAATGTCACCCTTAGCGTCGGCAGTTACTTTAACATCGGCCACGTGCAGAGTGGCGGCGGTAAGGCCAGCCATTGAGCTACCCGAAGCTCCGTTTGGCAGAGTCAGGGTTACTGCTGAAGGCTTTGAACCAACCAACGTCATTTCATTGCCGTTGACAGCGCCTCCCGTGCCACCACCAGTCATGTTAGCGGTACAACCTCCAATAGTAGTTGTACAGAGTGTCTTGGTGGTTCCACCTGAAGTGTACTTAGCGTACACCAGTGAAACTTTAGTGGCAAAACCTGAAGCCATACCATTGATGCCTGTATCTGGATAGGTAGCATAAGCATCTACATTCAAACCTGAAGATCCTTGTGGAACCACCAAGTTAAGTCCAGTCAAGTAAGCAGTTCCATCAACTACTGGAGCTGATGCGCTGCCAACTCTGATACTAGTAACACCGCCCGTAGTGCTTCCAGTCATGGTGAATTTCAATTCACTAATGGTAGATGGACCACTGTTGGAAACGATGTTGAATGTATTCCTTGAAGCATCAGCCACTGATCCTCCAGCTGCAGCAATAAATCTGGCTGTTGAGGAAGCGCTTCCCAATGTGGGAGCGGTTGCCAAGGTGCCCGTGCTAAAGGTAATGGTTGGGCCAGTAATGAGTCCGCTGGTAGTTGAGACGTTGCTTGATACGCCTGTGTAGCTTACGTTAAGAGCCGTAACAGTCGTAACGGTTGAACCAGCCGTAGCTCCGCTGTTGAGCCAGACGGTAACGGTCTTAACAGCTCCTGGAGCCAACGTGAAGTTGACCGAGAAGTTATCAGTTCCGTTGCCCGAAGCGGCGGTAGTAGTTGGCTGTATCGGTGTATTGCCAGAACCCGTTACTTCATCGGTCTTCAAAGCTGCGAAGTTGGTTGAACCAGCTCCGGCTCCATAAGTCAATTTAACAGCGTAGTTAGTTACGCGCACTGACTCTGAAGTGCTCTGATTTTGTAATGTGAATGAAGCAATTTTCACGCCTGAAGTGTTAGGCGATACTGTCTGGTTAGAGTAGTTTGCATCTTTTGATACTGACAACGTTCCGGTTTGGATAGTCAACGTTTTTCCGGTTACATTAGCGGTTGGGAAGTCAATCAAGTTTTGAGAGCCTTGTCCCGTTGACCCGTTGGTAACAGTTCTTACGTTTATCCCTACCGTACCTGACGTGTAAGTAATAGAGCCTGTGCTCTGCAAATCTCCTTTGACTTCAACAATATTGTCAACACCTGCTGGAACAATCATTTGTGATCCCAGGGTGTAGGTGGTGGTATTAGTGCTTCCGTCCATTGCAGTAGCTCCTGAAATGTCCGTTTGCGTTCCTACCTGGCTGCCATTGAAGTAAACCGTTACATTCTTAAGTCCGCAAGTTCCAGTACATACTCCAGTGCTGGCGGTGGTGTTTGTTCCATCACTAGCGCTGGTAAGGACTGCGGCGATCTTAAAGCTGGTTACTTTCAGGTCTTCACCATAAGCACGAACGGTGAACTTTCCAAGAGTAGCATTTGAAGATCCGCCGGTTATATTAGTCATGGCATTGAAGCCTGGGTCAATCTGAACTGTTGGAGAACCTGCGGCAATGGTAATAGTTGCTCCACTGCTTGGGATAGCTCCTGCTCCAGATGTTCCTACCGCAATGTTAACACCGATTTGATTGTCATAAACAGTCAAGTCAGCGGCATTAGAGATAGAGAACTGGATAGTTCTGTTTGCGCCTTTCTGAATGTCTGCGCGTACTTCAAGTGTATGAGACCCTGTTGAAAGGTTTAAAGGGGCTGCTCCAAAGTCAAAGAACCAATAGTTTGCACCATTGGCCAATGCTAGAGCGCCAACTTTTCCTGATTCAACACCGTCAATAAACAGTTTCACATTATTAACTGCATCGGTTGGAGCTGACCCCACCACTTTGAAGTTAGCGGCTTTCAGCCATACGGCGCGAGTGCTTACCTGGGTTGATTGTGACCAGAAAGCATACTGCATAGTGCCAGCGTTTACCGAAGGAGTTCCGGTTGAACCGTTAGCGGCGTTAAAAGTAACACTTGCCAAGGTTGCAGAAACAACATACATAACATTACCCATAATGTTAGTTGATGTTACTACTCCACCAGCAGTGTAAGCGGTCAAAGTAACGACTGCGTTACCCTGGGTAGAAGAGGCGCTAGCCATAACATCGCCCTTTATTGAATAGGTACCTGCGGCAAGGGCCAGCCCATTCATCGTCAGTGTTCCTGTTGAATTAAAGGAATAACCGTCGGTGATGCGCAGATTTCCCATGTACAAGTATACATTGGTAAAGAGGTTTTGGTCTGAAAGACCCGATCGGGTCAGTTTCAGTGATGTGATTGTTCCGCTTCCACTCACGGTAAAGTGCATCAAATCAGCACTTGCCTGTGAACCTACAATATTGCCTGAAGCAGGATTGTCGGTTGAAAGCATGACGCTCAATGGACCGGTTGGAGTAGGAGTAGGAGTCGGTGTAGGTGTTGGTGTTGGAGCTGGTGTTGAACCGCCCAAAGTGGCATTTATTTTTGCCCTGGTCATAGGACCCACCTGATTGGCAGTTACTCCCAAAACTGCGGCCTGATATAGTTTAACAGCGGCTAAGGTTTTTGGACCAAAAGTCGTTGTTTCCATACCAGGAGAACCTGCTCCTGATGCTGAGACTGGATAGCCCCAAGCATTCATTGCTGCCTGCAAGCATTTTACATCTGAACCAACGGAACCTACCATTAAGTTCCTGGTCAATGTAACGCCAACGCAAGCTGCAGGGGTTCCAGATGATACTGTTGAGCCTTGCAATGCTTGTAATTGGGCGTTTAATGCGTTGATACTGGCTTGCAATTCTGCAATTGTCAACGCGCCAACTGTCGCAGGAGCAATCATGGCAACCATAGTCAAAGCGACCGTGGTTGTAATAATTGTTTGTCTTATATTCATTTTATTAGTAATAGTGTTTAATGTTATCGTTTTATTTACCATCGGTCGACCATTTGACCTAATTACATCAAAGAAGACTCGGGCCGCTCCCAAATGAGCGAGCCTCGTCCCACTTCGTGTGGGCGGGTGCCCGCAAAGCGAGCTTTGAAAAATTACCCTCGCGGTTTTACGTATTAACAACGAATATGAATTCGTCAAACCCCGCTCCACGATTCTATGTAATTAGATAACGACTTATCAAATGTTAATGGAATGTGCCCCGACATTTGTGTTTTATATTTAAAACACAAATGTCGGGGCAGTAATTAATTATTAACCCAAAGAATCAATGCTTCTCCAAATTCTCCCTTTTCATAGAGCGCCTTCGCTTCAGCGACAATCTTCTGCCTTTCTTCTGTTGAAGTTACTCCCTCTTCATCTTTCATTAATTGCTCTAAGAGCGGCTTGTAAACAATATCTGAAGTCTCTTTTGTGCCAGAACCGTCAACAAGAGCAGCCAACGTCCCGTCCTGTTTTAACTCCAATACTATGTCTTTGGCTAATGAAGGGTCTTTTATAATAGCAGCTGCCAAACTTTTTGCCGCATCGTTGGCTTCTTTCAAAGCCACTGCTTTATTTCCTTCTTT
>ORMF012338229.1_pt1 | contig 27126 bp, 18 predicted proteins | sample 1779871 | NCBI WGS metagenome assembly ORMF01 (sample SAMEA104232316, study PRJEB22302) | groundwater metagenome | biome: forest; feature: aquifer; material: groundwater | place: USA | collected 2011-08-07 | depth 5.4 m | reverse complement strand
GGGCGCATACGCGGGCAAGCGAGCGATCAGGATCTGGCCGTCGGTGGAATCGACGTATTCGCGCACCATGCGGCTGCGCCGAGGTTTGGCGCCGTCCAACAGAATAAGCAGCGGCCGGTGCAGGTGGCGCTTGAGTGCCTTGAGGAATTCCAGCGCCCGCTCCCCGTTGACCGAGCCGTCATACAGGCGAAAGCAGAAGCCCGTGCGATGCAGGCCGGCAATGGCCGAGACGTGGTCCCAGTTGAAGCACAACTGCAGCACCGGACTTTGACCCTTCATCGCCCAGGTGCGCACGCGCGTCGGACGCTGCGAGAACCCCGCCTCATCGATGAAAACGATCAGCCGGCCCTCTCGGCGGGCTTTTTTTGAGCCCGGGCCAGATGCGCTTCTTCCAGTCCTCGATCGCCGCCTCGTCGCGCTCCAGAGCGCCGTTCCGGCTTCCGGCTGGAAAAACCCATCTGCCCGAGTAGGCGCCAGACATGCACGTCGCTGTACCGTACCCCGAACTGGCGCTCAATGAAAACACGCACCCGCTTGAGCGTCCACAGCGGGGTGCCAAAGCCATGCGCGGTCGGTCCTTCCATCAGTGCGATCTGCAGTCGCATCAATTCCTCCGCTCCCAACAAGGCTGGGCGTCCGCCTTTGCTCATGCCGCGCAGTGCATCGATCCCTTGGGCTTCGAGAACATCTTTCCAACGGTATACCGTTTGCCGCGGTGCGCCGACCATTGCGGCCACCTCGGCCGGCTTGTTCCCGGCTTGCAGCAGCCGCGCCGCGCGAACTCGCCGCTTCGCCGCTTCGTCCGATTTGCTCTTCGCTTTCATGGCTCAACCCCGATGATATGGCTACATCGGAATAACGCATGAAGATCCAAGGGGTTGTCATACAGTTACGTAATTTTTAATAATACGGGGTTCGGGCAGAATACAATCGTTGAATTTACGCAATTCTACGGAACGAAGCCCGGGATTTTTGTCTCGTCCACCGTATCGATCTGCTCCGGATCGAGAAACTGCTCGGCGTATCGCAGATAAATTTTCTGTCGCACGAACGCATCGAACAAGTCCGAATCGATGTGGCCGCCCTGTTCGAACTTGCCGAGAATGGACAGCGACTCTGACAGCGTCTTGCCTTTCTTGTAGGGCCGGTCGCGGGCCGTCAGCGCTTCGAAAATGTCGGCAATACCCATCACTCGCGCCTGCACCGACATCTGGTCGCGGGACAGCCCCCTCGGATAACCCTTGCCGTCCATCCGCTCATGATGGCCGCCGGCGTATTCCGGCACGTGCCGCAGGTGCTTGGGCCAGGGCAGCGATTCCAGCATCTTGATGGTGGCGACGATGTGATAGTTGATGATCTCGCGTTCCTGGTTGGTCAGGGTCCCGCGCGGGATGCTCAGGTTCTCGATTTCATCCTCGGTGAGGAACTGCGCCGTGTTCCCCGCCTGGTCGACCCACTGCCGGCGCGCGATGGCGCGCACCCGCTCCTGGGCCTGCGGCGGCATGAATTCGCCGCCGACGTTGGCGTTGCGCAGGAACTCGCGGTCCTCGTTGATCTCGCGCAGCCTTTCCCCGTAGCGCTGCTCCAGCTTCGCGTTGCCCTCGCGCAGCGAAAACTCGTCACCGCCGGACTGCAGCAGCGCGATGCGGCCGCGGAGCATGTCCACTTCCGCGTCCCGCTTCAGCACTTCGAAGCGCGTTTCAATCAGATGGATGCGGTCGAATATGGTTTCAAGCTTGGTGGCCTTGTCGACGACGTGGACCGGCGTGGTGACTTTGCCGCAGTCGTGCAGCATGCCTGCTATTTTGAGTTCGTAGCGGTCCTGGTCCGACATGGTGAATCCCGCCAGCGCGCCCTCGGTCGAACCGCTCACCGCTTCGGCCAGCATCATGGTGAGCACCGGAACCCGCTGGCAATGTCCGCCGGTGTAGGGTGATTTTTCGTCGATCGCGGTGTTGATGAGCTGGATGAACGACTCGAACAGCTCCTCGAGCTGGCTGATGAGCTGGCGATTGGTGAGCGCGATGGCGGCCTGGGATGCGAGCGACTCGGCCAGGCGCTGATCCGCCAGCGAAAACGGCAGGATTTCACCTGCGCTGACCGACTTGCTGTTGATCAGCTGCAGTACGCCGATCACTTCGCCTTCGTGGTTCTTCATCGGAACGGTCAGGAAGGATTTGGACCGGTAGCCGGTCTTGGCATCGAACTGCCTGGTGCCGGAAAAATCGAACCCTTCCTCGCAATAGGCGTCCGCGATGCTGACGGTGCATTGATTCAACGCGGCGTAGGCCGCGACCATCGAGTTGTTGGGCTTGTCGTCCTTGTAGAGCTGGATCGGATAGAACGGGATCGGGTTCCCGGTGGTGCCGCCCATGGCAATGCCGAGCGTGTCATTGCGCATGATGGCGAAATTCAGGCGCCGGGCGTCTTCGACGAGATACAATGTCCCGCCGTCGGCATGGGTGATGCTTTGCGCGGCCACCAGGATGTTCTCGAGCAGGCTGTCGAGATTTTTCTCCTGCGACAGCGCCACCCCGATTTCATTCAGCTGCTCGAGCCTGCGGAACAGACCGTCAACCGCTTCCACTATCCCTCCCGTGCGCGCGGATGCCGCACCAGGTGCACGGCCAGGCCAGCCGCCCTTATTTGATGCACACGGCCCTGACCTGCGCCATATCGGTGATGCCCTGGAACACTTTTTCCATGCCATCCATTTTCAGGGTGCGCATGCCTTCCTCAAGACAGACCGCGAGAATCTCCGCCACCCGCGCATGCTCCTGAATCAGCTTCTTGATCGCATCGCTGGCGATGAGCAGTTCGTGCAGGCCGGCGCGTCCCTTGTAACCGCCCCCGCCGCAGGCCTCGCAGCCCACCGCCTTGCACAGGGTGAACTGCCCCTTGTCGTTGCCGTAACTCTTCATCAGATCCTTGTAGACATTCTCGTATGCAGACTTCATGTCCTTCTTGAAGGGCGCGGTATGCACCAGTTCGGCGCAGTACTCCTGCAGCAGTGATTTCACTTCCTCGGGGCCGGGGTTGTAGGTCTTCTTGCACTTGCCGCAAAGCCTCTTTGCCAGCCGCTGCGCCAGAATGCCCAGCAGCGCGTCGGCAAAGTTAAACGGGTCCATGCCCATGTCGAGCAGGCGGATGATCGACTCGGTGGCGCTGTTGGTGTGCAAAGTCGCGAATACCAGGTGACCGGTGAGTGACGCCTCGATGCCGGTGCCGGTCGTTTCCTTGTCCCGCATTTCACCGACCATGATGATGTCCGGATCCGCGCGCAGGAAAGCCTTCATCACGGAAGCGAAATCAAGGCCGGCTTTCTTGTTGACCTGAACCTGGCGCAGGCCCTTCTGGGTAATTTCAACCGGGTCCTCGGCGGTCCAGATTTTGGTATCGGGGGTATTCAGGAATCCGAGCACCGAATGCAAGGTGGTCGTCTTGCCGGAACCGGTCGGCCCGCAGACGAAGAACAGGCCATAGGGCTTGCTCACCGCCTCCTTCAGCTTGGGCAGGTTGGACGGCGACACGCCGAGCTTGTCCAGCGGAATCGGTTCCCCGGCCGCCAGAATACGCATCACTATGTCCTCGACGCCGCCGGCCGAGGGAATCGTCGCCACCCGCAGCTCGATGTCGAGCGGACCGAATTTCTTGAACTTGATCTTGCCGTCCTGCGGCCGGCGCTTCTCGGAAATATCCAGATCGCACATGATTTTCAGACGCGCGACGATGGCGTTGCGGTACGACGCCGGCACTTCGATGTACGGCACCAGCGAACCGTCCTTGCGAAAGCGTATTTCGGTCTTGGCCTTGCCCGGGTAAGGCTCTATGTGAATGTCGGATGCGCCCTGGTTGTAGGCGTCGATGATGATCTTGTTGACCAGCTTCACCAGTTCGTTGTCGGAGGCCGCCGAAACGTCGTCGCTGGTGCTGCCGATTTCTTCGCCCTCGTCGCCTTCCATGCCCGAGAGCAGGTCGTCGATGTTGCCGGTGTCAAGCGTCTCCTGCCCGTAGAAGGCGGTGAGGGTGTCCCTGAAATCCTTTTGCGTCGCCACGCGGTACAGCAGCTTGCTCTTGGGGAAAACGTTCTGCACGATGCGCGAACTGCGCACCCGCTCCGGATCGAGACACAGCACGATCAGACCTTCCTTGCCGTCCTCGATCGGGACCCACTGGTTGGACTCGACATACTCGCGCTTCAGGTTTTTCAGCAGATCCATCGGCTTGATGCGATCCTGCTTGAAGGGTTCGTAGGGAACGCCGAAAAACTTCGCCAGCGCCCCGCCAATGGCTGCCTGCTTGACCTGGAACTCGTCCGCCAGCACCATTTCAATATCAACCGCCTTCTTGCGCGCGGAGCGCGCGGCCAATTCGAATTCCGCGGCGGAAATGACCGCGTCGGATACCAGGAAATCGTACTTCGTCTTGAGTATCTGGGGCTTCTGCCGCTGCTTGAAGGCAATTGCGAGGGTCTGGGTCAGTTCATTGACCCCTTCCTCGGCCAGCGGACCGAAAGGCATGCCGGACTTGTTGTTGATCAGTTGCACCACGCCGATCAGTTCGCCGGTCCCCTGCTCCAGCACCGGCGCGACCAGCATCTGCTTGGTGCGATAGCCGGTGCGTTTGTCCACCTCCTGGAGGAAGCGCAGATTCGGGTTGTGCGCCTTCAGCTCCGGCTCGTCGTACACGTCCGCCAGATTCATCATTTTCTTGGACAGCGCCGCATAGCCGGCCAGGGAGTGCTCGGCGATCGGCAACTTCAGGTCCTTGAACGAGTTGAGGCCCGTCTTGACCTTGGAGATGATGGTCTGTTTGTCTTCGCCCAGCGTATAGATGGTCAGTCGATCGGCGTTGAACAGATTGCAGATATCGGCGCTTACTTCCAGCATGATCTCATCGACGTTGCTGGTGGCGTGAATCTTGTTCGTCACCGTCTGAAGATTTTTCTGAAACGTCAGTCGTGCGCTCACGTCCGCTGTGGGTGCCGCCGCCGGGGAATTCAATACTGCGCTCATGTTCGACGCCCCTGTCTGATGATTCCCGTACGGGAAGCGGCGGTATTGCCGCCCCGCGTCGTTCCACGGGAATGAATCGGGCGCGGCGCCGTTGCCGGCGCGTCGCCCGCTTTGCTGTATTCGTTTCCGTCCATGTATTCGTTTCCGTCCATGTATCCGTTGCCGCTCATGGGAAACGTCATTATCTCAAATTAGCGGCCTCAGCCCTGCCATTCCCCGCCGCGCAGGCCACCCTGCAACAGATACGCCTTATATCCTCGTTGCGCCAGCAGAAACGCAGCCGCGGAACTGCGCCGTTCGCTGTGACAATAGACAACGTACTCCAGGCCATGGTTCAAGGAACCGAACGCACTGCGGATGTCGGCCAGCGGAATGTTGATTGCCCCGGGAAGGCGATCATGCCGTGCCTCGGCGGGCAGCCGTACATCGAGCCACTGCCCGCCCGAGGCCACTTTCTGGCGCGCTTCGTCCATGCTCACGCGATGCAGCAGCGGTTCGCGCAGCAAGGTCATGAAATCCTCTTTGCTCAGACGCAGCAACGTGCCGGCGGTCTGAGCGGTTACGGTGGCATTGCGCTTTGTCCCGGCAACGAGCGCTTCTTCGCCAAACGCGGCGCCGCTGCGCAATTCGGCGAGGGTGATCGCGACACCCCCGCTGCTGCGGGTCACGCGGAATATGCCGGTTTCTATGACATGGTAAAAATCGCCATCGTCGCCTTGACGTATCACTACGTCCCCGGCCTGAACGGCGCTTCTGCTGAAGCGGGAAAAAAGCGCTTCGATGTGCGCGGCGGGCAACCGGGCAAATGCGCCGTAGCGAAAGATTCCCGATCCGAATATCCGTGAAAGCGCATCCCGGCTGGCCGGCGTGATCGGAGCGGCGGTGGGGACCGCAGAGCGGCCGCTCTCGGCGCTTTCCGTGTCCGCATTTCCGCTGCCCGTATTTCCAGTACCCAGGGCATCCCAGGTCGCCATGACATCGATCAAATCGTCGTCTATGCGTACCAGATCGACATCGCTCACAGCCCGGGCCGAGCTGAAAACACCATCGTGCTTGCCCAGAGGATGCCGAGCCTCTCTGGAACCGCCCGCCATGAGGACCGCCCGGCCATCGGCGAGCCGCAGTGAGAGTTCACCGCGCACCAGATAGACCGATTGGCCGGCGACACCGCGCTCGGAGAAAGGCTCGGTGTCCGGCAATGCCGATTGAAGCACGCACAGGTCAGCCAGTTCGGCCAGTCTGCCGTCGGAAAACCCAGACAGTGGCTCCAGTTCCCTGAGATCGCGTGTGTCGATTTTGCGTGTTGCACTCATGTTGTACCCGTCTCGCCCGTCCGGCCTCGGCACGCCTCAGAAGTTGAAAACCTGGTCATTCTGCAGCATGCGGGGGCAAAACCGCCCCGCGCACTCGTCGATCTCCTGCATCGTCAGTTCAATTTCCCCCGGCTTCAAATGCGTGATGTAGATATCGGGTGTCAGCCTGAGCTTCGCCAGTTCATCGGCAAGCAGAGCGGGGCACAGGTGCTTGGACACGATGGCAAGGTCCCTTTCACGGTTGCAGAAGGCCGTTTCGATGATCAGGTACTTCAGGTTCCCGATTTCGTTGACGATGGCCCACAATGGATCGTTGGTGGTCGTGTCGCCGGTGTACACCAGGCTGCCGGCCCCGGAGTCAAGGCGGTACCCCACGGCCGGAACGACGTGATTGGCCGGCAGGCTGGTGAAGCGACGCCCGGCAAGCTCCACCGTTTCGCCGAGTTGCATTGCCTGAAAGCGCAGAAACGGCGCTTCTTTGGTGGGCACTACGGAAAAATCGGGCCAGATGCGCCAATTAAAAATATGCGTCTGCAAAATCGCCAGGGTCTCGGGTGTCGCATGAACGGTGACCGGCTTGTCCCTCATTCCTCCCACCGTATCCACCAGAAATGCAATCGAGTTGATATGATCCAGATGCGAATGCGTGACGAAAATATGGTCGATCAGCGCCATTTCCGCAAGCGACAATTCCGCCGCGCCCGTCCCGGCATCGACCAGGATGTCGTTGTCCGCCAGAAACGACGTCGTGCGCAAATGCCGGCCGCCGATTCCTCCGCTGCAGCCGAGGACGCGCAGTCTCATCACTTGGTCGTGAACTTGGTCACGCCGCCCCAGTCGGGGCCCGGGGGATGGGCGCGGTACCCGGCGATCCTCTCGGTGTAGATATCGTAGAGCCCGTAGTGCGGATTCATGCGCTTGAGATTCAGCAATTGCAGCTCGGCCTGGTCCCAGTCCTGCGCGCGATAAAGTCTGAGCGTCTGATGCCACAGCTTGATCTCATCCAGCACCTTTTTTTCCACCTCGCCTTCCATGCCCACCGGCTCGTGGATCGTGACCGGCTCGTCCTTGCCCTTCACTTTGACGCTGTCGATCTCCCGGAACACAATGTCCTTCACCCGCTCCTTGACCGATTCGCCGACGAGAATGCCGACCTTGTACTCGCGCGTCAGGCCCTCCAGGCGCGAGGCGAGATTCACCGGGTCGCCCATCACGGTGTAGGCGCGGCGCACTTTCGATCCCATGTCGCCGACGCGCATCACGCCGCTGTTCAGGCCGATGCCGATGCGTATCTCCGGCCAGCCCCGGGAGCGCACCATGTCGTTAATCTCCCTGAGTTTGATCTGCATGGCAAGCCCCGCCAGGACACCCTGTCGCGCGTGCTCGGCGTCGCTTACCGGAGCACCCCAGAATGACATGATGGCGTCGCCGATGTACTTGTCGAGCGTGCCGCGGTGATTGCGGATGATGAGGCTCATCGACGTCAGGTACTCGTTGATGAACAGGGCGAGGTCCTTCGGTTCGAGCGACTCGGAGATCGAGGTGAAGCCGACGATGTCCGAGAACAGCACGGTCAGCTCTTCGCTCTTTCCCTCCATGCTGTATTTCTCGGGGTCCTCGGCCATCTTGTCGACCAGTTCGGGCGGCACGTACTGGCCGAACAGCTCGGTGAACTGCCGCTTGCTGCGTGACTCGACGAAATAGCCGTACGACATGTTCAGGGCGAACAGCATGGCCGTCATGAGCAGGCTGGCCGCCAGCGGCAGGACCAGGCCGCCCGCCGACCAGATGAGCACATTGAGTCCGGTGATCAGCAGCATTGCCAGCACCGAAACGAGGGTGGCCCGCAGCGGCGACAGGAACGGCACCAGCAGCGACAGTATCACCCCGCCGATGATGAGCAGTATCACCTCGGCGCCCAGCATGTAGGGCGGCTTTTGCTTGATGTTGCGGTCGACCATCCCGGCGATCAGGTTGGCGTGAATCTCCACCCCGGGATAGACGCCGCCGACCGGCGTGGAACGCAAGTCGAGCAGACCCGGCGCCGAGGTGCCGACCAGCGCGATCTTGCCGCGCAGGTGCTCCGGCGGAACCTTGTCGAAAAACACGTCCGCCAGCGAGATGTACCGGTAGCTGCCACGCTTGCCCCGGTAGGGGATCAGCGCGCTGACCATGTCGTCGACCGGAATGCGCAGCGGGCCTACCTCGATCCATTCCAGGCCGGAGTAGCCTTTGGTGATGAAACGCTCGCTCGGATAGCCGGGGATGACCTTGGGCAGGGTAACGGTCTGGCTTTTCGCCCGGCCCGCCTCTTCCAGGCCGATCAGCAGCCGCACCATGGCGAGCGACAGCGATTCGTAGTACTTGCCCTTGAATTCGGCGAGCATCGGCACGCGACGCGACACGCCATCGAAATCGACCAGCGGATTGAAGTGGCCGGCGCCGGCTGCGGAGGCCTGCAGTTCCGGCAGGTTGGCGCCGAAACCGCGCCAGCTGGTGAAGGCGATCGACCTGCCGGCGAAGGTGCCTGCCGGCAGCACCGGCTCGGGTATGGCGCCGGACTGCTGCGCATCCTCGTCGCTGTTGAAATAGTAGCCGAGCACCACCGGACGGCCGCGTATCGTCTTGGCGAATATCGCGTCGTTGTCCAGTTGCGGGCGCAATTGGTTCAGCGCGCTGGCGAATTGCGGAATGTCCCGCAGTTCCTTCCTGGCAAGAGCGTCCAGCACCTTGAGGCCGGAACTGTCGTCCGCCTCGGCCCAGACCACGTCGAAACCGATAATGGCGACGCCGTACTTGTCGAACAGCTTTTCCAGCAGCCTGGATATCTGGCTGCGGCTCCACGGCCAGCGGCCAAGTTCGGGCACGGCCAGGCTCTTCTCGTCGATGTCGAGAATGACGATGCGCTCGTCAAGCGTGTCCGGCATGGTGAAGCGCAGCCGGGCGTCATAGACGATGTTGTCGAGCTGGGTGATGAACCCGATCTGATACAGCCGCGCCGCATGACCTAGGAAGATCAGGACGATCAGCAGGCCGAGCGCGATTCGAACGATGTGCTGCTTCAAACACCCTCCCCCCGGTCAAACCTGCAGCAAAGCGAGGCTCAGGCCTTGAAAAAAAATTCCATTTTCACGCCTGCGAGTTCGATGATGTCGTGATCGATCAGCGGATGCGCCTGCGCGTCGAGTTGTTTGCCGTTGACCACCGGCAGGCTCGCGCCTTCGACGTGCGTGATGAAGTAGCCTTGCGGTCGCCGTGTGATGACTGCCACCTGCACCCCGGGCTTGCCCAGGGTCGTCAGCGGTTTCGTCAATGCCAGTTCCCTGCCTGCGTTGCCGCCGGTCAGGACCTGGATGTTGCCCGTTTTCTGCGCAGGCGCCGGTTGCGCAGCGACCATGGCAGGCGCCGCTGCAGTGGCCACGGGCGCCTGGTTCACCTGCGTATCGCTCATGCTCTTGGCCGCCGGCGCCGGCGCGGGTCCGCCCGGCTGCTGCATCGCCGCCCTCATGGCGCCGGGCCGCAACACCATCGTTTTTTCGAAATCCGCGGCCTTGCTCGCGGCCGGCGCTTCGGCGACGAACTTGAGCTTGTATTTGCCGAGTTCGACGACGTCGTTATTCTGCAGAAAGTGTTTCTTGACCGGCTGTCCGTTGACCAGAGTGCCGTTGGTGCTGCCCAGATCTTCCAGAAACGAATCGGCAAGGATGGTGACGATGACGGCGTGCTCCCCGCTGACAGCCAGGTTGTCGATCTGGATGTCGTTGTGAGGCTTTCGGCCGATGGTGGTGCGCTCCTTGGTCAAGGGTATTTCCTTGAGCATCAAGCCATCCATGCTGAGTATCAGTTTCGCCATAGCGATATCCCCGTACTATCTGAACCACCCAAAAACCTTGGCCATTACGCCGCGCGGCGCCGGATACTCACGCGCCACGCGGACCAGTATTACCGACACGTTGTCGCGACCGCCATTGTCGTTTGCCATCTGCACCAGTTGCTGCGCACACAGGTTCAGATTGCCGCCTATCGTCTCCAGCACCATGCCGATATCCTCGTCACTCACCATATCACAAAGGCCATCCGAACAGAGCAGGTAGATGTCCCCCGGTTGCGTCTCGTAATCGTGCAGTTCCGGCTCGACGGTGGGATCGATTCCGAGCGCCCGCGTCACCAGATTCTTGTTTGCCGAGGACTTCGCCTGCTCGGGTGTGATCATGCCCGCGTCGATCTGCTCCTGAAGCAGCGAGTGGTCGCGCGTGACCTGGCTGAACTCGCTGCCGCGCAGGCGATACAGCCGCGAATCGCCGATGTGCGCCACCGTCACCTTGTTGTCGTAGAACAGCGCAACCACCAGGGTCGTGCCCATGCCGGCGTACTGCGGCTGGCTCTGCGACGCCTGGTAGATCGAGGTGTTCGCCTTGACGATCTGCTCGCGCAATATTTTCTGCGCAATCGGCTGGCCGTTCGGACCGTCGAGCTGATAGGGTGGATGATTCTCGAGCAACTGTTTCAGTTCGGTGGTGATAACCGTTGTCGCCATGCCGCTCGCGACTTCTCCCGCGTTGTAGCCCCCCATGCCGTCCGCCAGCACCACCAGCCCCTGCGACAGCAGGGACGAGATCGAGTCCTCGTTGTGCGAGCGCACCATCCCCGGATCGGTATGGCTGGCGAGCAGCAAGGACTGGGAAAGATCCATTCCGGGTCTGCCTCTAGAGTGAAATGTCCACGTCCGCGGGGGCGGCAGCGGCGGCGGGGCCCGAAAGCGTGGCGCGCAAGGCAGCGGCGAACTCCTCCCCGGTCTGGTAGCGACCCTCCGCATCCTTGGCGAGGGCCTTGTCGAGGAACGCGACCAAGGCAGGCGGCAGCGACGGGTTGATGCCGAGAATGTCGGGCGCCTGCTCGTTGGCAATGCGGAACATCAACTGCGCCATCGAATCGCCTTCAAACGGCAGCTTGCCGCAAGCCAGCTGATAAAGGCTCACGGCGAGTGAGAATAAGTCGCTCTTGCCATCGACCTTCTTCCCGGAGAGCTGCTCGGGGGACATGTACGAGGGCGTGCCGAGCACCATGCCGGTCTTGGTCTTCGACGAGTCGGTGATGCGGGCAATACCGAAGTCGGCCACCTTCACCGAATCGGACTCCGGATCGTACATCACGTTGGCCGGCTTGATGTCGCGGTGAACGATGTTGTGTGTGTGCGCATAACCGAGCGCATCGGCAACGCGCGCCACCACCGACACCACCTTGTCCACCGGCAGCAGGTTGTCCGGCTTGGTGTACGGCACCATATCCTTGCCCTTGAGCAGTTCCATGGCGATGTAGCACAGGTCGTGCTCATCGCCCGCGTCGAAAATGGTGACGATGTTGGGGTGCGACAGCCGGCCGGCGGTTTCCGCCTCACGGAAGAACCGCTCCTTCACCTCGGCCAGTTCATCGGCCTCGAACTCCTGCGCCAGAGCCATGGTCTTGATGGCGACCACCCGGCCGATTTTCGGATCGCGGCCCAGGTACACCACGCCCATCGCGCCCTTGCCGAGTTCCTTCTCGATCTGGTAGCGGCCGAGCATCGGTTTTTCGATCCCCGAACCACCGTCCAGCATGCTGGTGTTGGTCCGGCCGCCACCGCCGGAGCCGCCGAGGATGACCGTCTCGGAGAGCTGCTTGGCGCGCGACAGGCGCTGCTCCAGATCGCGGAATTTGGGATTGTGCCCGGACATGTACTGGAACACCGATTCGGCCTTGTTGAACTGGCGTTTGCGCTCGAAGTCGAGCGCCAGGTTGTACAGGTTGTCCATCAGCGAATCCTCAAGCGGCACTTTGCGGAACTTGTCGAATGCCATGTCGAGTTGACCTTGCCCCTGGAACGCCAGCCCGAGCATGCGATTGGATTCTGCCGATTCGGCGTCGGACTTCAGTTTACCGGCCTCGGTCATCACGAATCGCTTCGATATCAGCACCACGTGGCCGATCACCAGCAGCACCAGCGGCTGCATCAGCTGCAGCCAGGTTCCCTGCCCGGTCATCAGCACGAAATGAATCGCGAGCAACAGGGCGGCGGCGGCGGCGGTTACGCCTGCGCCCATGCCGGCTTTGAGCCGCGGCAGCAGCGCGATGAGGTAGGCCGCGACCAGCAGGAACACCAGCTTCTCAACCCACAATCCCCAGGTCGGCGCGACGAAAAAATGCTCCTGGAGCAACGACGAGATGGTATGCGCCTCGAGCGTCACCGAGGCCATGGCGGACGAAACGGGCGTGACGAAAATATTGCCCACGCCGGCCACGTTCGCGCCGATGAGAACGATCTTGTCCCTGTATTTGTCGAGCGGAATCTTGCCCGAAGCGACATCAAAGAAGGAATCTTCGGCAAAGGCGGGACGGCCATCCCGGTCCTTGTAGAAATAGGTGTTCATCAGCGAACTGGCGTCCGTTGCAACTTTCAGGTTGCCGATCTGGACGGCTTCGCCTGGGCGAACCTTGATGTCCTTGGGCGTGAGGTTGAGGCTTTTTGCGACCATCACGACCGCCAGCGACGGGTAGTACTCGTCGAAGTGCGTCACCACCAGCGGTTCGGTGCGAATGGCGCCATCGACGTCCTGCCACGGCGTCAGGTGCCCCACGCCGGCGGCCGCCTTGCCCAGTTCAGCGACGATCGGCGCATCAACGCCGTTGGTGAGCAAGGGCAGGTCGTCCCCTGCGGCCTTCAGCGGCACCGCATTCTTGCGGACGAAATCGGGCAGCGGCTGATCGGGCTTGCCGCGCGGCTCGCCGAGGCGAAACAGCATCGGCAATACCACATTGCCCGCAGCGGTGAAACTGGCCGCAAGTTTGCGGTCGGCGTTGAGCGCCGCCTCGGCTTCGCGCAGCAATTGGTAAACGGGTTGCTGATCTTCTCGCAGCAGCGGCTGCTCGCCTTCGCTCGCCGGCTTGGGGAACAGTTCCAACAGCTTGTTCACATACCCAAGACCCGGATCGAGTTGCGGCTCGGAGAAAAACACCGTGTAGCCGATGACCTTGGCTTTGGCCTTCGCCAGGCCATCGATCATTTTCGCGTGCACCTCGCGCGACCACGGCCAGCGGCCGATGTTGTCGATGCTCTGCTTGTCTATGGCGATGACGGCGACTTTGTCACTGGGGGTGCGCGAGGACGCCCGCACTCCCCAGTCATAGGCGGCGCGCTCCAGGCCCTGGATGAGTTGCGACCCGCCCGCAACCAGCAGCGCGAGCGTCACGATCAACCCCCAAAACCAGTCCTTCTTCCAGAATCCCGATTTGGTCATTTGCCCCTCCCGATTTTGATTTTTATTGTTTTTTTCGGCTTGAATTCAACGCTTGTAAGACCGGGTGACATTTTACGCCAACGCGCATTGAGCCAACGCCACCCAAGTCCGCCGGCGGCTATGCAGCCGCTATTTTGCGTGCTCGTCTCTCTGCCGGGAGGCGTCTCTGCTTGCGCCGCAATAAACGCGCAAGTCATTGAAGAAACAGCAGCATAATTGGCATTTTTACAGTCAAATATCACTTAGTCAAATTTTTCTGCCGCGGCTGTTGGGATGGTGCAGCCGGACGCCGAGACGATCGCTGGCGGGCAGACTGGAATAATCACCAGGGGTGATCGCGCCGGGAGCGGACCGGTGCGGCCCGGCAGCACCTCAGGTGCCGAGAATCGTGCCGGCCTTGAGCGCGTAAGCCGACACGAATTCGCCGGCCGGAATCTTCTTGCCGTCCTCGTGCTTGGCGCGCAGCACTTCGATGCGGCCGCCCTGCGCGGTCACGAAGAAACCTGAATCGGTGACTTCGGAGACCTCGCCGATCCTGCCCTTGACGGCGCCAAAGGTGCGGAATGCATGGCGGCGGCAGTCGAAGAGCTGCACCTTCTTGCCCTCGAGGGTGGTCCAGGCGCCCGGCGCGGGGTTGCAGCCGCGGATCAGGTTGTACGTAAAATCAACGTGCTGCGCCCAGTTGATGCGGGCTTCGGCGCTGCGGCACCAGCCTTCGTAGCTTGCCTGCGACTCGTCCTGTACCTGTTCCCTGTGGCCGCCTTTCATGACCAGATCGGCGGCCTCGACCAGCGCGTCCACGCCCATGGGAAACAGGCGCTCGAAGTACACGCTGCCCAGGGTGTCGTCGGGGCCGATAGGGGTTTCTTTCTGCAGGATCACGGGGCCCTCGTCGAGCCCATCGGTGGGGCGGAAAACAGACAATCCGGTGCGGCTGTCGCCGCGGATGATCGGCCAGTTGATGGAACTGGGGCCGCGATAGCGCGGCAGCAGCGACGGGTGGTACTGGATCGTCCCGTTGCGGGGAATGGCGACGAAGCTCTGCGGTGCGAATTGCAGCACGAATGCCATCACCCCCAGATCGGCATCCAGCGAACGCAGCGCCGCCCCGGCTTGCGGCGCGCGCAAAGAGGCGAACTGGAAGACTTTCAGACCCTTTTCCTCTGCCGCCTCTCTCAGCGGATCGGCCTTGGCGCCCGGTTTTTCCGGCGCGCAGAACACCCCCGCCACCTGGTCGCCGCGCGAAGCGAACGCCTCGAGCACCGCTTTGCCGAAATCCTGCTGCCCGATGATCGCAATCTTCATGAAGGTTCCCGCCTTGTTTGCGCTGCGCCGGCCCGTCAATTGTTCTTCGGCGGAGCGCTGAAGGCGCCCGCCTCCCGGCGCCGCGCGATGTCATCGCTGCCGTAGCCCAGCACCTCCTTGAGGATCTCATCGGTGTGCTCTCCGAGCATCGGTGAGCGCTGGATATCCGGGGCAGAATCGGAGAGTTTTATCGGCATCCCGACGTTGTACCACTTGCCGCGCTGGGGATGATCCAGCTCGACGTACATCTCGCGCAACCGGACGTGTTCGTCATTGGCGAGATCCGCAGTACTCATGATGGGCCCGCAGGGCACGTCGAGCTCGTTCAGTATCGCCATGAATTCGCGCTTGGAGTACCCCGAGGCGAACTGCTCGAGCAGGCGCCACATCTGCGCCTGGTTCTTGCGCCGCTCCGCGATGGCCGAGAACCTGGGGTCATTGGCCAGTTGCTCGCCGCCGATGCGGCCTGCCAGCGCCGTCCATACCGCCTCCTGCACCACCACGTAAACGTAGTCGTTGGCGCCGCCGGGCGAGCATTTGATGGCATTACCCAACTGGCCGCCGCCCGAATCATTGCCGCCGCGCGGCGTTTCGCTCAGGCCTTCAGTAGGCACCGAGTATTCCGACAGCGCGCCGCGCGCGAGGCGCTGGTGGTCGCGCCATTTGACGCGGCACAGGTTCATCACCGAATCCATCATCGCGCACTCGACGTACTGGCCGCGGCCGGTCCGGGTGCGCTGGTGCAGCGCCGCCAGGATGCCGATCGCGAGGTGCAGCCCGGTGCCCGAGTCGCCGATCTGTGCGCCGGTCACGAAAGGCGGGCCATCGGGCACGCCGGTGGTGCTCATCGCGCCGCCCATTGCCTGTGCCACGTTTTCATAGGCCTTGAACTCGGCGTACGGTCCGCTCGAGCCGAATCCCTTGATCGACGCCATCACGATGCGCGGGTTGATCGCGTGCACTTTTTCCCAGGTGAATCCCAGACGGTCCAGCACCCCGGGGCCGAAGTTTTCCATCACCACGTCGCAGTGCCTGAGCAGGTCGGAAAACACCTGCTTGCCTTCGGAGGATTTCATATTCACCGTGATGGAGCGCTTGTTGCAGTTCAACATGGTGAAATACAGGCTGTCCGCTCCGGGCACGTCGCGCAACTGCCCCCGGGTCGCGTCGCCGTGCGGCGGCTCGAACTTGATGACGTCCGCGCCGAGCCAGGCCAGCAACTGCGATGCCGTCGGTCCGGCTTGCACGTGGGTCATGTCGAGTATGCGGAATCCGGATAATGCCTTGTCCATCTTGCAAGCCTGTCTCAAGTGGTTGAGGAAAGTGTGGTTGAGGAAAGTATTCTCTCGCGGGATGGCGTTCGCCGCGCCGGTCACTTGTACATCGTCTGATTCTGCGTGCCGCTGGAATATTTCTCGCGGTCGATGACCACATCGACCAGCGCCGGCTTGCCCGAATCGCGCGCCTTTTCCAGCGCCGGGCGAATTTCCTCCGGCCGGGTCACGCGGATGCCGAATCCGCCCATGGCCTGCGCAAACAGATCGAAGCGCACGTCCTCCAGCACGTTGCCGATGTCCCCCCGCCCCGGGTACTTGCGTTCCTGGCCAAAGCGGATCTGGTTCCATGAGGCGTTGTTGCCGATCACCCCGACGAACGGCAACTTGTTCCTCACCATGGTTTCGAAATCGAAACCGGTCAGGCTGAACGAGCCGTCGCCGAACAGCACCACCACGTCGCGCTCGGGCTGCGTCAGCCTGGAGGCCATGGCGAATCCGGTGCCCACACCGAGCGTACCAAGCGGCCCCGGATCCATCCAGCCGCCCGGCTTGTGCGGTTTGACGATCGAACCGGAGAAGGTGACGATGTCGCCGCCGTCGCCGATATACACGGTGTCCTCGAGCAGGAATTCGTTGATCTCGTGGCACAGGCGCACCGGATGGATCGGCACTGCGCCCTCGGCCACGATCTTGTCGTTCTTGCCGCGGGTCTTGTCCTCTTCCTCGCGCAGCATATTGACGAACGCATCGTGCCTGCGCGAGATATCGCCTTTGGAGGCGTCGCACATCGCATTGACGATGGCGCGCAGGTTGCCGACCAGGCCGATGTCGAAATCGCGGTTATAGCCGACGTTGCGGTAGTCCATGTCGAGAATGATGATTTTCGCCTTCGGGTTGAGGCGGCGGCCGTAACCCATGCGGAAATCCAGGGGCGTGCCGGCCAGCAGGATCACGTCGGCATTGTCGAACGCGCTCTTGCGCGAAGGCATGAAGTTATAGGGATGATTGCGCGGCAGGGTGCCGCGCGCGCCGCCGTTGACATAGATCGGCATGTTGAAATGGCGCGCCATCCGGTCGATCGCGTCGTGCGCCCGGCAGGTGCGCGCCTGCGTGCCGAACAGCGCCACCGGCCGCTCCGCGCCGGCCAGAAGCTCGGCCACCTGCGCCACGCTGTCCGGATCGCCGATGAATTCGGGCACCGGGCTGCCGTTCGATCCCCTCACCCGATAATTTTTCGGCATGCGCACCCGGGACACATCCACCCTGGCGTCCAGGATGTCGTGCGGAATCTCCAGGTAGCCGGGCCCCGGCGCGCCGTTCCACATCTCGCGAAAGGCGTGGCTCATCATTTCCGCGCAGCGCTCGGTGGTCATCACCGTCGCGGCGAATTTCGAAATGGGCGTCATCATCGGCACGTGGGCCAGATCCTGCAGGGCGCCCATCTTGTACTGGCGCAGCGGCCCGCCGCCGCCGATCAGCAGCATCGGCGATTCGGCGCGGAAAGCGTTGGCGACGCCGGTCACCGCGTCGGTGGTGCCCGGTCCCGCGGTGACCACCGCGCAGCCCACGCCGGTGATGCGCGCGCAGGCGTCGGCGGCGTGCGCCGCCACCTGCTCGTGGCGCACATCGACGATCCTGATGCCTTCGTCGATGCAGCCGTTGTAGATATCGACGATATGCCCGCCGGAAATGGTGAAGATGTGCTTGACCCCTTCCTGCTTGAGCATGGCGGCGACGATTTGTCCGCCGCTGACCTGCTTCACTTCGCTGGTTGCGGCGACCTGGGGTTCGGCGGTTCCCATGGCAATCTCCTCAAGTAAGTGTGACCGGTAAGTGTGACCGGAATGTCGCCGGGGCGACGGTTGGTGCGAGATGCAAATTTTATGCGAACAACGCGCCCGGGAAGGTCAAATGTTTACAGCCTTGCCGAGCGCCGCCGCCTGAGCGGCAGGCTACGCCGCGCGCAGCCGCCGCCAGGTGCTCGAAACAAGCGGCCATAACAACAGCGCCAGCGCGAGGCCGGTCAGGCTGCCGACCAGCGCGTTGGAAAAGAAAATGCTCATATCGCCCTGCGATGCGAGCATCGCCTGGCGGAACGAGGACTCGGCACGATCGCCCAGCACGATCGCGAGCACCATGGGCGCGAGCGGGTAGGCGAGCTTCTTGAAGACGTACCCGGCGATGCCGAATACCACCATCATCCAGACGTCGAAAATCGAGTTGTGCACCGTGTAGGCGCCGATGGCGCAGATCACCATGATGATGGGAGCGATCACCGAGAACGGGATCCGCAGGATCGCGGCGAACAGCGGCACACAGGTCAGGACCACGATCAGCCCCGCGATGTTGCCCAGATACATGCTCGCGATCAGCCCCCAGACGAAGTCCTTCTGTTCGACGAACAGCAGCGGCCCGGGCTGCAGGCCCCAGATCAGCAGGCCCCCCAGCAATACCGCGGCAGTCGGCGATCCGGGCACGCCCAAGGTCAGCATCGGCAGCAGCGCCGCGGTGCCGGCGGCGTGCGCCGCGGTTTCAGGCGCCACCACCCCCTCCACCTGGCCGGTGCCGAATTTTTCGCCGTCTCTTGAAAAACGCCGCGCCACACCGTAGCTCATGAACGACGCAGGAGTCGCGCCTCCCGGGACGATGCCCATGAAGCAACCGACCGCAGCGGAACGTATCGAGGTCAGCCAGTACCTGGGCAGCGCCTTCCAGGTCTGGATCACCACGCCGAGGTTGATTTTCGCCGAGGCGCCTCTGAAGGCGAGCCCCTCTTCCAAGGTCAGCAGGATTTCACCGATGCCGAACAGCCCGATCACCGCGATGAGAAAGTCAAACCCGGCCAGCATGTGCGTCGAGCCGAAGGTCAGCCGCAAGGTTCCGGTCACCGGGTCGGTGCCCACCGCCGCCAGCGCGAAGCCCAGCATCATCGAGGCGAGGGTCTTGAATGCCGGCTCCCTGCTCATGCCGACGAAGGCGCAGAAGGTGAGCATATAGACCGAGAAAAACTCGGGCGGTCCGAATTCGAGCGCAAACCCCGCCACCACCGGCGACAGAAAGGTGATCACGATCACCGCCGCCAGCGCGCCGACAAAGGACGAGGTAAACGCAGCGGTGAGCGCCTCGCCCGCACGCCCCTGCTGCGCCAGGGGGTAGCCGTCGAAGGTGGTCGCCACCGACCACGGCTCCCCGGGAATATTGAACAGGATGCTGGTGATCGCGCCGCCAAAAAGCGCGCCCCAGTAGATGCACGAGAGCAGAATGATCGCGGAGGTGGTGCCGCCCGGGGTCTGCGCCATGGCAAAGGTGAGCGGCAGCAGGATCGCCACTCCATTCGCTCCGCCCAGACCCGGCAGAACGCCGATGATCACTCCGAGGATCACCCCGACGAACATCAGGGCGAGGTTGCGGTAACTCAGGGCTACCTCGAAGCCCTGCAGCAGCGACTGAATCTCGTCCATTTGCCTAGTTCAATCCGAGCCAGGCTTCAAGCGGGCCCTTGGGCAGCGGAATGTGAAACCAGATCTCGAAGATCAGGAAAAAGACCACGCTGTTGCCGATGGCAACCGCGAGCACCATCCACCAGGCGTACTTTCCCAGCCAGCGCATGAAAAAGGCGACGAACAGGATGGACGCGAGGTAGATGCCCAGCCAGCCGATCGCGGCGGTGTAGATCGCTGTGGGCAGCAGCACCGCCAGCACCAGCCTGAGCTGTCCGATCTTGACAAAGGCCTGGTTCTTCTCCGGCCGGAGCAGCAACGCCCGGGCCAGGTTGACCAGCGACGAAGCGCACATGAGGAGCGCGATGTAGAACGGAAAATAGCCCGCTTGCGGACCTTCGTCGCCCCAGCTTGTGCCCAGCCGCGCGCTGTCGAAAACAACAATCGCGCCGAGCAGCAGAAACAACGCTGCAACGGCGGCTTCCGCGGTTTTCAGACGCAATGCCACGCTGCCGCGCGATTCTCCGGACAATTGCTGTTCTCCCCCCGCGCCGGCCGCCAAGACGGCACAGCGTGCTACTTGCCCGAGATGAACCCCGCGGCCTTCATGAGCGAAACGTGCCGCGCCTCTTCCCGCGCCACCCAGTCGGCGTACTCCTTGCCAGTGAGGGCCGTCTGGTTGAACGCGCCGCGCTCCATCAGGTCCTTCCATTCCGGCGTCGCGCGCACTTTCTTGAACAGATCCAGATAGAACTCGACATGCTCCTGTTTCACCTCGGCGGCCATGAAAACGCCGCGCAGCATCAGGTAGTCAACGTCCAGCCCGCCTTCCTTGCAGGTCGGAATATCGCCCCAGGCCATCGTGCCGGTCACCTTCGCCTTGTACGGCATGCGCTTGGGATCGAACACGCACAGCGGACGCAGCTTCCCGCCGCGCCAGTGCGCCACCGCCTCGATCGGGTTGTTCACCGTCGAATCCACGTGCTTGCCCACCAGCTGCACCGCGACGTCACCGCCGCCCTTCTACGGGATGTAGATGAACTTGGCTCCCGTGATCTGCTCGATCGCCGCAGTGATGATCTGGTCCTCCTGCTTGGCGCCGGTGCCCGCCATCTTGAACTTGCTGGGACCGGCCTTTTTCGCCGCCTCCACGTACTCCTTCGCGCTCTTGTACGGAGCGTCCGCGTTGACCCAAAGCACGAACTGGTCGAGGGCCAGCATTTGCACCGGGGTGAGATCGCGCCAGTTGAATGGCGTATTGGTCGCGAGCGGGGTGGTGAACAGGTTCGACAGGGTGATGATGATCTTGTGCGGTTCGCCCCTGGCATTCTTCACGTCGAGGAACCCTTCGGCGCCGGCGCCGCCCGCCTTGTTGATCACCACCATCGACTGGCGCATCAGTTTGTGCTTGGCCACGATGCCCTGCACCGCCCGCGCCATCTGGTCGGCGCCGCCGCCGGTGCCGGCGGGCACGATGAATTCGACGGTTTTGCTCGGCTCCCAGGCGTAGCCATGGGCGGAAAATGCCGCGATCGACGCGGCCAGAAACACGCGGGGAAAACCGGCGCGCCCGAGGGCGCGTTGCATGACGCTCATCATCATCCCTCCTCCTTGCAGTACGCCGGCGCCGCGGCGGGTGCCACGATCGCCCCGTTCGGTCCTGTTTCCACGGCGGATGATTCCGCTCTGTTGTTTGCCTCAATCCGCCCGAAGCGGGTTTCTCAGACGGACACGGCGTTCCTGATCATCCTCTGTTTCGCAGCCGATGGCCACTGCCTGGCGCGCGCGCCCTCAGGCATGCCCCTTCCGCGGTCGCTGCTCTTTTCGGGCGGCGGACCACTTCCCCACGCCGACGACTATGGCCGCGCCGACCAGCCCGAACAGGCTCACTTCCACCACGCCGGGCGCGATCTTGATGGTATGGAAAGGTATATTCGCTGCCACCCAATCGACCGAAGCAGGATCGCTTTCCGCCATTTCGCCCGCCACGTACCCGAGCAGCGCCGCGCCCAGGGTGATGATCCAGGGGGCGCGCTCCATCAGCTTGAGCAGCAGGGTGCTGCCGAAAATCACCAGCGGGATGCTGATGGCGAGTCCGAGAATCAGCAGCACCACGTTGCCCTTTGCCGCCGCAGCCACGGCGATGACGTTGTCCAGGCTCATCACCAGGTCGGCAATCAGGATGGTCTTGATGGCGGCGATCAGGTTGTCGCTGCTTTCAATGTTCTCGTCGCCATCGTCCGGCCGCAGCAACTGCACGCCGATCCACAGCAGCAGCACCGCACCGACAAGTTTGAGATAAGGCAGGGTCAGCAGCGCCACGGCGAACAAGGTCAGCGCGATCCGCATCGCCACCGCCGCGCCGCTTCCCCACAGCACCGCCATTTTCTGCTGTCGCGGCGGCAGCGAGCGCGCCGCCAGCGCAATCACGACCGCGTTGTCGCCGGACAGGATGAGATTGACCCAGATGATCTTCAGCAGACCGATCCAGAATTCGGCTGATTGCAACATCTCCATGTAGCTCGTGCTCCTCGCAGTGCCCGAAATCCGCGGCGATGCAGCCGCGTTCTCCGGTGAAGTTGAATTTCGCAGGGCATTCTAACGGAAGCCCCGCGTATGGCAACTCGCGGCGCGACTGAATGCAGCAAACATTCCCCCGCCTGGATTGACGGAACCGACCGCCTGATACGCCGCGGCAAAGTTCGACCGGGCGGCCGGCGGGATTGTCAGAACAGCCCGACGACCTTGCCATCCACCAGGTCGATTCTGTTGGCGGCCGGCACCTTCGGCAGACCGGGCATGGTCATGATGTCGCCGCAGACCATGACGACGAACTCTGCGCCGGCGGCGAGCCGTACCTCGCGCACGTTGATCACGTGGTTTTCCGGCGCACCGCGCAACTGCGCATCGGTGGAAAACGAATACTGCGTCTTCGCCACGCACACCGGGTAATGCCCGTAGCCGTCTTCCTGAAGTTTCCTGATCTGCAGCCGCACCCTGGAATCGGCGGTCACTTCGCTGGCCCGATAGACCTTCCTGGCGATCTTGTTGATCTTGTCCCACAGGGAATCCTCGAGCTCGTAGACGAACTTCATGCCTGTGCCGGTCGGGCGCTCGCACAGATCGACGACGATCTTCGCCAGTTCCGCCGCGCCCCTGCCACCATCCGCCCAGTGCGTGGCGAGCACCACCTTGACGCCCAGTCTGGCCATGCGCGAGGCCAGCATTTCGACTTCGGCCGGCGTGTCCTGGGTGAAGTGGTTGATCGAGACCACGCAGGGAATGCCATAGACGCTCTGCACGTTTTCGACATGGCGCTCCAGATTGACCATGCCCTTTGCGAGGGCCGCCAGATTTTCCTTGCCGAGGGACTTCACCTCGGTGCCGCCGTGATACTTCATGGCGCGCACCGTCGCCACGATCACCGCCGCGGCAGGGCGCAATCCTGACTTGCGGCATTTGATGTCGATGAACTTCTCGGCGCCCAGGTCGGCGCCGAAGCCGGCTTCGGTGACGACGTAATCGGCCAGCTTCAGCGCCGCACTGGTCGCGATCACCGAGTTGCAGCCGTGGGCGATGTTGGCGAACGGGCCGCCGTGAATGAACGCGGGATTGTTCTCCAGGGTCTGCGCGAGGTTCGGCCGGATCGCGTCCTTCAGCAACACCGTCATGGCGCCGTGCGCCTGCAGGTCGCGTGCGTACACCGGCTTTTGCTCGCGGGTATGGGCGACCACGATATTCCCCAGGCGCGTCCTCAGGTCTTCGAGCGAGGTCGCCAGGCAGAAAATCGCCATCACCTCCGAGGCGACCACGATGTCAAAGCCGTCCTCGCGCGGATAGCCGTTCGGCGAGCCGCCGAGTCCGACAACGATGTCGCGCAGCGCGCGATCGTTCATATCGACGACTCTTTTCCAGGCGATGCGGCGCAGGTCGATGCCCAGTTCGTTGCCGTGGTGGATATGATTGTCGATCAGCGCGGCCAGCAGGTTGTTGGCCAGGGCGATCGCGTTGAAGTCGCCGGTGAAATGCAGATTGATGTCCTCCATCGGCACCACCTGCGCGTAGCCCCCTCCCGCGGCGCCGCCCTTCATGCCGAACACCGGTCCGAGCGAGGGCTCGCGCAGGCAGATCGCCGCTTTCTTGCCGATGTGGTTGAGCGCGTCGCCCAAACCGACCGTGGTGGTGGTCTTGCCTTCACCGGCGGGCGTCGGGCTGATCGCGGTGACGAGGATCAGCTTGCCGTCCGGTCGGCGTTTCAGGCTGTCGAGGTATTCAAGCGAAATCTTCGCCTTGTAGTGCCCGTACGGATCGAGGTGTTCTTCGGCGATGCCGAGCTTGTCCAGCGCAACGCGCGAGATGCGCTGCATTTTCCCGGCCTGGGCGATTTCGATATCGGATGGCATGTAGGTTCCCGTTTCTGAAAAACGATTGCTATACTGTTACCGGTATACGGCGGGAGCACACGGGAGCGCATCAGGATCGGGCCTCAGGACCCGGCCAGCGCCTCGCCGCCGAAGCTCGAATGCACCGGCTCCGGACCGCCGGGTGTGATTCTCACGGCGCAATACTTGAACTCGGGGATCTTGCCCACCGGATCGAGCGCGGAGTTGGTGAGCATGTTGGCCGCCGCCTCGTAAAAGCAGAACGGGATGAACACCGCGCCGGCCGGCGTCCCCTCGTCGGCGCGCGCGTACAGCGAAATCCGGCCGCGGCGCGATTCCACGGTGATGACGCTGCCCGGCTTCACCTGCAATCGCGCCAGTTCCAGCGGATGCAGGGACGCCACCGGTTCGGGCTCGATGGTATCGAGCACTGTGGCGCGCCGGGTGATCGCGCCGGTGTGCCAGTGCTCCAGCTGCCGTCCGGTGATCAGCACCATCGGATACTCGGCATCGGGCTGCTCCGCCGCCGGGATGATGTCGGCCGGGACGAATTTGCCGCGGCCCGTGGCCGTGGGGAAATGCGTGGTGAACACCACCGCCTCGCCCGGATCACCCTCGTTCTCGCACGGATAAGTCACCGAGGATTCGCGTTCCAGCCGCTCCCAGGTGATGCCGGCGATGGAATTCATGCAGAGGCGCATCTCGTTGAACACTTCGGCCGGGCCGGCGTAATTCCAGGCGAGGCCCACCCGGCGCGCCAGTTCCTGGATGATCCACAGATCCTCCTTTGCTTCGCCCGGCGGCTCCACGGCCTTGCGCCCCAGTTGCACCATGCGGTCGGTGTTGGTGACGGTGCCGGCCTTCTCCGGCCACGCGGTCGCCGGCAGCACCACGTCGGCGAGATAAGCCGTTTCGGTGAGGAAGATATCCTGCACCACCAGATGATCGAGGCTGGCCAGCGCCTCGCGCGCGTGGTCCACGTCCGGGTCGGACATCGCCGGGTTCTCGCCCATGATGTACATGCCGCGGATGGTCTTGTTTTTTGCCGCGTGCATGATTTCCACCACCGTCAGGCCCGGCGCGGGATCCAGTTCCGTATCCCAGAATTTCTCGAAGCGCGCTCTCGCCTCGGGTGTCCCCACTCGCTGGTAGTCCGGGTAGAACATCGGCACCAGTCCCGAGTCCGAAGCGCCCTGCACATTGTTCTGCCCGCGCAACGGATGCAGTCCGGTGCCGGGGCGGCCGATCTGCCCGGTCATCAGGGCGAGCGCGATCAGGCAGCGCGCATTGTCGGTGCCGTGCACGTGCTGCGAGATGCCCATTCCCCACAGGATCATCGAGCCTTTGGAGGTGGCGTAGAGGCGCGCCACTTCCCGTATCGTCTGCGCCGGGATGCCGCACAGCGGCGCCATCGCTTCGGGGCTGTATTTGGCGACGTTCTCTTTCAACGCCTCGTAGCCGGAGGTGCGCTCGCGAATGAAGGCTTCATCGGCGAGGCCCTCATCGACGATGGCGTGCATCATCGCGTTCAGCAGCGCAACGTCGGTGTCGGCCTTGAACTGCAGCACATGGGTGGCGTGGCGCGCCAGTTCGGTGCGGCGCGGGTCGGCGACGATCAGCCGGGTGCCGTTTCTCACCGCGTTCTTGATCCAGGTCGCCGCCACCGGATGATTGACCGTCGGATTGGCGCCGATCAGGAACAGCACCTCGGCGCGCGCCACGTCGCTCACCTGGTTGGACACGGCGCCCGAATTGATGCCCTCCATCAGCGCCGCCACGGACGAGGCGTGGCACAGCCGGGTGCAGTGATCGACGTTGTTCGAACCGAAGCCGGCGCGCACCAGCTTCTGGAACAGGTAGGCCTCTTCGTTGCTGCCCTTGGCCGAGCCGAAGCCGGCCAGGGCTTTTTTACCGTGGCGGTCGCGAATGTCGCGCAGGCCGGCGGCGGCGGCATCGAGCGCCTCTTCCCAGGTCGCCTCGCGAAAGGCATCCTGCCAGCGTTGCGGATCGACGCTGAAATCCTTGTGCTTGGGCACACCCGCCTTGCGCAGCAGCGGTTTGGTGAGGCGCTGCCGGTGGTTTACGTAATCAAAACCGTAGCGCCCCTTGACGCACAGCCGGCCATGATTGGCAGGACCGTCTCGGCCTTCGACGCGCAGGATCCGGTTGTCCCTGACGTGATAGGTGAGCTGGCAGCCGACGCCGCAGTAAGGGCACACGGAACCGATCGTCCGGTCCGCCTGGATCGCAATCGCTCTGTTTCCCGCTTTGCTCCCCGAATGGCCGACCGGCGCCATTGGCGTAACCGGCGCGGCCGCGGCGTTTGTCGCCGCCTTCGCCACCGCCTTCTCCATAAAGCTCGCCAGCACCCTGGAGGACAGTGCGCCGGTCGGGCAGGCCTGCACGCATTCGCCGCAGGCGACGCAGGTGGATTCGCCCATCGGATCGTCGAGGTCGAACACGATCTTCGAATGCTCGCCGCGAAACGCATAGCCGATGACGTCGTTCACCTGTTCTTCGCGGCAGGCGCGCACGCATGCGGTGCACTGGATGCAGGCATCGAGGTTTACCGCGATGGCCGGATGGGACACGTCCTGCTGCGGTTGCTTGCGGGGTGGAAAGCGCGGCCTGCCCACGCCGATGCGCTTGGCCCATTTCGCGACGGCGTTGTCCGGGTCCGGGGGCATGTCGGCGAGCAGCAGCTCGAACACCATGCGCTGGCTGGCGAGCGCTCGCGCGCTGTCGGTCGTGACTTCCATGCCGTCGGCGGGATACCGGCAGCACGAGGGCGCCAACACCCGCTCGCCCTTGATCTCCACCACGCAGGCGCGGCAATTGCCGTCGGGACGCAAGCCCTGGCGCTGGCACAGCTGCGGAATTTCGAGACCGTTGTTCTTGGCGATCTGCATGATGGTCAGGTCGGAGCGCCCGGCCACGGTGTTGCCGTTCAATTTGAACCGGACCGGCGGCGCTTCGATTTCCTGCCTGCTGAGTGCCGTCATGAGGCGCCCTTCATTCGATTTCCCGCGGGAAGTATTTCATCACCGAAAGCAGCGGATTGGGCGCCGCCTGGCCCAGACCGCAGATGGAGGCGTCCATCATCGCCTGCGACAATTCGCG
>ORMF010629481.1_pt1 | contig 27163 bp, 21 predicted proteins | sample 1779871 | NCBI WGS metagenome assembly ORMF01 (sample SAMEA104232316, study PRJEB22302) | groundwater metagenome | biome: forest; feature: aquifer; material: groundwater | place: USA | collected 2011-08-07 | depth 5.4 m | reverse complement strand
GTGGTGTGGGATACCGCGACCCAGCGGTTCACCATCCCGCCGTTCGGGATCCACACGCTCTTCCCGCTGTACGATGCACAGCTCGGAGAGACGTTCCGTGGAACGATGCGCATCATGTCTTCGGGCAACTACGTCGTCGGCATGGCCAACACGGTGGATTACACCGTGACCGACCACGACGCGGCTGGCTCGTACAACCTGCAGTACAACACGGGTAGAACCCGCTAGTCGCCTTCTCCACGGCGCTACGAAGGGAGGGATCGGCCGAAATGGCCGGTCCCTCCCTTCGTAGCTTCAGGCTCCCACAACCTGCCCGCCTACGTGGTACTCTCAGGCTGAACGCCGGATCGGCCATCCCGCCCCGAGAAGCTCGGATCGCGGAGGGATCCTATGCGACTCAACTGTAGGTTCACGTTGGTCTGGACGATGCTCGTCTGCCTTGGCGTCGCATGCGGGTCACCGCCACCCCGCTCCGCTCAGTCATTGGCGTCCGCGGCGCCTTCGGAGAGCCCTCGCCAGCTCAAACGCGTCGTGGTCGGCATCCGTGGCACGGCGCAGGTCCTCACGAACAAGCTGAACATCGGAAGCTCTGGGCTCGGAGTCGCGGAGCTGGAGCGGCTGGTCCACGCCGGGCTCGGAATTCAAGACGACCAGGATGCGCTCCACCCCATACTCGCCGAGGCGATCCCCACACTGGAAAACGGGTTGTGGGTAGTCATGCCTGACGGACGGATGGAGACGACGTTCCGCATCCGCCGGGATGCCGCATGGCACGACGGCACCCCCTTCACAACCGACGATCTGCTGTTTACAGCGCAGGTTGCGCAAGATCGCGAGGTCCCAATCTTTCGCGATCGCATCTTCGAGGCCATCGAGCGCATCGACGCCCAGGACTCACGCACACTGAAGGTCACGTGGTCTCGGCCGTTCATCCAGGCCGACACGCTCTTCTCCATCGCCGGCGGGGGCGCGCAGCCCAACATTCCCCCGTTGCCGAAGCATCTGTTGGAAGCCCCGTATCAGCAGGACAAGCTGAACCTGCACCAGAGCGCCTACTGGACGACGGAGTTCGTGGGGATAGGCGCCTACCGCGTGAAGGAGTACGACCGCGACATCCACGTCGTGATCGTCGCGAATGACAAGTTCGTTCTAGGCCGACCCAAGATCGACGAGATCGAGGCGAAGTTCATCCCAGACGGAGACACGCTCGTCGCCAACCTCCTCGCCGGTGCGATCGACCTGACGTTCGACTCGCGCTCCATCACCTTCTCACAGGCGCAGCAGATCAAGAACCAATGGCGTGATGGCCAAATCGCCTTCGCGCGCAGCACGTGGGTGACGATGTACCCGCAGTTCGTCAACCCGAGTCCGCCCGCCGTGGCTGACGTGCGCTTCAGGCGCGCGCTCATCCAGGCCGTGGACCGGCAGGACATCGTCGATACGATGCAGGCGGGCGTGGGCGGCGTCGCCCACCACTACATCGGCCCCGACTGGGCGGAGAGTGCGGAAGTGGCGCCGAGCGTCGTTCGCTACGACTTCGATCAGCGTCGCGCGGCGCAGCAGCTCAACGAGATCGGGTTCAACAAGGAGAGCGACGGCTCCTATCGTGACCCAGCGGGCCAACGATTCACCGTCGAGATCCGCACGACGGGGACAGACATCAACTCGAAGTCCAGCTTCGCTGTCGCCGACTACTGGGGTCGGTTCGGCGTGCCGACGGAAGTCGGCATCGTCCCGCCTCAGCGGACCAATGAGCGCGAATACCGCTCGACGTTCCCCGGTTTCGAGCTGATCCGCCCAGGGAGCACGGTGACCAGCTTCGAGAGCCTCCGCGGCTCCGAGTCTCCGCTCCCCGAGACGAACTGGGCCGGGTCAAACCGCAGCCGTTATCGCAATCCCGAAATGGATCGCTTGATCGATCGATACTTCCTCACGATCCAGATCCCTGAGCGCAAAGAGGTGCTCTCCCAGATCGCTCACCTGATGACCGACCAGCTCGTGTTGATGGGCGTGGTGTACGATCCACCCGTGCGACTGATCGCGAATCGCCTACGGAACGTCGAGGCGGGCGCACCCTGGAACGCGTACGAGTGGGACGTCGCGAGCTAGAGGCAAGGCTGGAGGAACAGGAATGCTGCTGAAGGAAGAAAACGAGCTCCTGGCACGGACCGGTCCCGGCACGCCGATGGGGAGCCTCATGCGCCGCTATTGGATCCCGGCGCTGCTCTCGTACGAGCTGCCCGAGGCGGACTGCGCCCCTGTCCGCGTGATCCTCCTGGGCGAGGATCTGATCGCCTTTCGCGACTCCGAGGGGAAGGCGGGTCTACTCGGCGGGCATTGCCCGCACCGTGGAGCGTCGCTCTTCTTCGGCCGCAACGAGGAGAGTGGGCTCCGATGTGTCTATCACGGCTGGAAGTTCGACACGACCGGCGCCTGCGTCGACATGCCCAACGAGCCGCCTGAGAGCAACTTCAAGACCAAGGTACGGACGACGGCCTACCCGTGCGTCGACCGAGGCGGCGCCATCTGGACGTACATGGGTCCGCCCGAGCTACAGCCAACCTTTCCAGAGCTCGAGTGGTCCGCGGTGCCGGAGGCGCAGCGCTTCCATTCCAAGCGGCACCAGGAGTGCAATTGGCTCCAGGCGATGGAGGGCGGCATCGACTCGAGCCACATCTCGTTCCTCCACAGCGGCCAGCCTCCGATGAAGCGCGCGAATCCCAACCACGCCGCGGCAACAGCGCGAAACTCAGCCGCGAGTGAACGCGGCCTACACATCAAGGACTCGTCGCCCCGCTTCGAGATCGTCGACACGGACTATGGGCTGCTGATCGGCGCCCGCCGCGAGACGGACGACGACAACTATTACTGGCGCATCACCCAATGGCTCTTCCCGTGGTACACGATGATCCCACCGTTTGGTGACGGCGGAATCGGCGGTCACGCCTGGGTCCCGATCGACGACGAGAGCTGCTGGACGTGGAGCTTCAACTGGCACCCGATGCGGGATTATCTGCCCGAGCAGATCGAGGCTATGCGGCGCGGGGGCGGCATCCACTCGGTGCTCATCCCAGGCACCTTCCGCCCGGCGGCCAACAAGGACAACAACTACTTGTTGGACCGCGACAAGCAGCGATTTGACAACTTCACCGGCATCGACAGCATCGCCACACAGGACTGCGCGGTGCAGGAGAGCATGGGCGTGATCTACGACCGGTCGAAGGAGCACCTGGGTGTGAGCGACACGGCGATCATCGCAGCACGGCGACGATTGCTGAAGGCCGTCCGCGAGCACGAGCGTGGTGGCGAGCCGCCAGCTTTGGACGGGGAGCAGTACCGCGTCAGATCCTTCTCCACCATCCTGCCCAAAGACGTTCCGTGGGTCGAGGGCGCAAAGGACGGCCTGGTCGCCCGTCCTGGAGTCTTCCTCGCTTCGGTGTAGGGCTTTTAGCGGCTGATTGCTGGCCGAGGGGAGCCTGGCGGGAGCGGCTCCGGTAGTGGGGAAGGCGATCCCGGGGCCTGCTGGATGCGAAGCCACCACCACAGCTTTGCCAAGCTGACCACCACGGCCACGAGCCGGGCCGGGCGGAAGAACTGCGACACGCCATAGGCGCGGTGGAAGTGGTTGACGGGCACCTCGACGGTCCGGAAGCCAGCCATCTGCACCTTGGTCATCAGCTCCAGCGCGATTGCGCCCGTGTTCTGCGTCAGCGTGATGCTGTCGAACACGTGTCGCTTGATCAGGCGGAAGTCGCAGTCGACGTCGTGCACCTTGAACTGGAACACGAACGCCATGGTGTTGTGGTAGAGCCAGCTCACGAGGCGGCGGTGCATCGGGTCGCGGCGCGTAATCTTGTTCCCCATCACCACGTCCACCTGTCGACCGGCGGCCTCTTCCTTTAAGTAGGCATCGCACAACGCGCGCAGCTCGCGCACGTCGTACTGGCCATCCCCGTCCGTGTAGAAGATCAGCTCGGTGTTGCACGCGCCGAAACCTGCACGGAGGGCGCCGCCGTAATCCAGCGCCTGTTCGAAACGGATGGTCCGCACCCGACCCCGATCGATCGGATCGACGCCATTGACCCCGTAGAGGCGATCGAGCTCGTCGAGCACGTCCCACGCGTAATCGCTACTACCGTTCTCGATGACCACGACCTCGTAGTTCGGTGTGAGCTGGCGCATGACGACCAGCGCTTCCATGACCATCGAGGCGATCGTGCCGGCATCGTTGAAGCAGGGGAAGAAGGCGGTGAGACTTCGCGGCGCCATCGGTTGCGAGACGGGATCCATAGAGTTGTCCTCCAGGGGGGCGAAACCGGGGGCAGTATAGCAGGTCGGTTAAGAAGAAGCTAAGAATTTGATAAGGGCATGATGCGCGGTTCGTAACGCGGCTCGAACCGGCCTCGAGAGGCAGCGCGAGTATACTCAGCCAACAAGACTCCCTGACTGAGAAACGACTCCTCGGCCTCGAAATCACGATTGAGAGGCCCATCCCACGATGATTACGATCATCAATGAGTGGCGGTGGAAACATGGACATGATCATGCTGCAGGATCTCGAACCCGGTACGCCGATCAAGCTCCGCAGCGGCGCGACGGCGGAAGTGACCGACAATCCACGAGACGGATCGTGGGTCTACGTTCGCTATCTGACATCACCCAACGAGCTCGAAGTCGGCACGGAGGAGCTTGTCTTCGCCGAGGACGTCGTCGGGCTCGCGGAAGACTAATCTGAGGAGTCGGAACATGATCGGAGCGCGATCCCAGCTCAGCAGCATGGTGAACCTGGAGCAGGGAACGATTAGCCGCGAAGTCTTCGTGAACGACGAGATCTATCAGCAGGAGCAGGAGCAAGTCTTCGCTCGCGCTTGGTTGTTCGTCGGGCACGAGAGCCTGATTCCCAACCCGGGCGATTTCTTCCAGTCGCGGATGGGCGAGGAGTCGGTCATCCTCGTGCGCGACCGGAAGAGTCAGATCCACGTGTTCCTCAACACGTGCCGTCATCGCGGTATGAAGGTTTGCCGATACGACCTGGGCAACGCGCTCCTGTTCACTTGTCCGTTCCACGGATGGAGCTACGACCTGGAGGGCAAGCTCGTCGGAGTGCCAAACTACCGCGACGTCTACGAGCCGTGGCTGGACCGCTCGCAGTGGGGGCTGCCGGAGGCGCCGAAAGTGGCCAACTTCCATGGGTCGATCTGGGCATCATGGGACCCGAACGCGGCATCTTTCGACGACTACCTGGGCGACTACCGCTACTACCTCGGCGCGTTGTTCGACAGCTACGATGGTGAAGAAGGCGGCGCCGAGGTCCTGGGGGGCGTGCATACGTGGCGGCTCCCCTGTAATTGGAAGTTCCCTGGCACCAGCTTCGGCGGAGACGCAGCCCATGGCGCTATCACCCACCGCTCGACCGTGATCGCCGGCTACGGGCCCTCCCAGCAGGCGGGCGACCGCCATGAGGCGCGCCGCCCGGACAGCCGACGGTACGAGGTCACCGAGCCCGGCCTTGGCCACGCTTGCCACGTCCAAACCGTGCCCAGCGACTCGCCGTACGTACCAACCTGGGGTGATTTGAAGATCGCGGACGACTACTTCCGCGAGGCGCACGCGCGGCGCCTGAAGAAAGAGACTGGTCCACTCCGCGCTACCTCTGGATCCGCAGGCGTATTCCCCAATGTGTCGTATTCCGGCGGGATGCGCGCGACGATCGTCGTCTGGCACCCAGCGGGGACGCAGATGACCGAGGCCTGGCGCTTCTACCTGGTGGACAAGAAGGCGCCACAAGAGGTGAAGGACGCCCTGCGGCAGTACCACATGCGGTATGGCGGTCCTATCGGCATGACCGAGCAGGACGACATGGAAAACTGGAACTACGCATCCAACGCGAGCAAAGGGGTGATCGCGCGGCGGTATCCGTACAACTACCAGATGACGCTGGAGCCGAAGGTACTGGACACGCCGATCCCCGGCGAGACGACCGACGTGCTCAGCGAGCGCGCCCAGCGGAGTCGCTTCGCCCGCTGGCTCGAGTTCATGAAAGCCGAGAGTTGGGACGACATCTACCCGAAGAACCGTCGCGAGAACCGCAATGGCCGTTGATCAGAAGGTCAATCAGGACGCCGCGATCGCGCGCATCCTGCTGCTCCACGAGGTTCAGGAGTTCCTCTACACCGAGGCGGAGCTGCTGGACGAGCGCCGGTTCGAGGAGTGGCTCGATCTCTTCGCCGACGACGTCCACTACTGGATGCCGATCCGCCGCAACGTGAAGTTCGGCGAGCAGGCGCGCATCGAGGAGACGAGCGCGGAGCGTGACATCTCGTGGTTCGACGAGGGAAAGAAGACGCTCGTTTCGCGCGTCCTCCAGCTTAGTACGGGATTGCACTGGGCGGAAGAGCCACTCTCCCGCGTCTGCCACATCGTGACGAACGTGCAGCTCACCGAGGTGGCGCTGCCCGAAGTGGCCGTCAAGAGCCGCTTCGTGGTCTACCGCAACCGCCTGCAGGACGAGACGGACTTCTTTGTCGGCAAACGCGAGGACCTGCTTCGCCAGGTCGAGGGTGAGTGGAAGATCGCTCGCCGCAAGATCATCCTCGATCAGAACGTCCTCCTGGCCAAGAACGTCACGTTTTTTTTCTGACCGGATACGCCCTGCGGGGCGCGAGCGCGAGTCTACGACCGCTTCCAGCCAGTGGTCAAACGTCAGTTAGCATCGGACTTAGGCGGACGACACACCCCAAACCTGGTCCGCAACTTCCTGAATGACCTCGAGCTTTGCCCATTGCACATCTTCCGCGAGGCTTCGCATACCGCAACGCGGACACAGCGCCATTTGGTCCAATGATCGGAACCGGGATGCTTCGTCCAGCCGCCGCTTGAGATAGTCAGCAGTCTCGACCTCGTCGCCGTTGTTGCTGACCAGGCCAACGACGGCCGTCCTGTCTTCGGGGATGAAGCGAATGGCATCGAAGCTCCCCGCGGCGTCGCTGTCGTACTCCAGCAGGAACCGATCGAAGTTGAGCTGCCCGAACAGCCGCTCGGCGATAGAGTCGTAGCTGCCCTCCCGGTGCGCTCCGGCGCCGCCGCGACCGCCGCTGCCACCACGGCAGATGTGGACCGCGAACGTCACTCCCGGGAAACCAGCGATGATGGCGTTGTCCGCGCGGATCGATCGCTCCATGTTTCCGAGGGGATCCTCGCCGCGCGCCTTCATCTGCGCCAGAAGCGGCGGATCGACATACGCTGTGTAGCCAGGCTCGTCGATCTGGATGTAGCGACAACCCGCCGCGACGACTTCCGCGATCATCTGGCGCTCGATCGAGACGACGTCAGCCAAAAATGCATCCATATCGGGATAGACGTCGCGGGAATCTTCGTAGGCGAAACGCTGAGAGACGCGATCAGCGCCGACGAGCGTCACTTTCACCGGCTTGGTGGCAACTGCCCTCGCCAAGCGATATTCGTCGAGGATCAGATTCGTCGCGAGCTTCAGTCTCTCTTTGGCCGGTAGACGGTTGTAGATCGCCCGACCCTGACCTCGGGCAGCGGTCAAGCCCGTTTCGATACGGCGTGGCGCCACGCCAGGAACAGGATCGAAGCGCCGCCGGTCGATCTCGGAGCTCTTGGCCCACGCGGCCCCGTACGGGATGTCGTCGAACCCGGTGACGGCGCCGCCGAAGCTGTCCTGGAAGCCACCGATCCGCCGAAATTCGCCGTCGTTCACAATGGGAAGGCCGAGCGCCTCCTGACGAGCAATGACCTCCTGGACTGCCCGGTCCTGGCCAGCCCGCAGCTCCGCCGCGGAGATGGCGCCATCGCCGTAGCGCTTGTACAGATCGTGGAGCCACTCGGGATGGCGTAGCCCGCCGGTGTGATCAGTGCGAGCTCTCAAGAACGATTGCGTACCATCGGCCACAACAAAGCCTCCGATTCTCTTGATCCCCCGGTACTACGGTACCACGGCCCGAATACGACGCTCCTGTATATAACCAGTGCCCGGAGAGAGAGGCGATCGTGACGTCCCAGCCTCCTTTAAGGCATCCTTCGGGACAAAGTCGCGTCTCGCTGCTGGCGTATACTCGCGTACGCTCTGGTCCAGCCGAGCGAGAAACAGGGCGGTACACGAGTGGAAGACGACCTCGTCGGCCGGACTCTCGGACAATACAGGATCGACGAGCGCATCGGACGCGGCGGCATGGCCGCCGTGTACCGAGCCCATCACGCCGCGCTCGATCGCACCGTCGCCGTCAAGGTCCTGTCGTCCGCGCTGGCGACAGACGCTGAGTTCTCCGAGCGGTTTCGGCGCGAGGCGCTCGCCATCGCGCAGCTCGAGCACCCGAACATCCTTGCCATCCACGACTTCGGCGAGGACGGCGGTGTCGCGTACATCGTCATGCAGTTCGTCCGCGGCGGGACTCTGCAGGATCGGCTCGTCGGCCCGTTGCCCCTCGAGTGGTCCATCGGGATCTGCTCCCAAGTGGCAGCAGCCCTCGACCACGCACACATCCGAAACATCGTGCACCGCGACGTCAAGCCCGCGAACGTGCTCCTCTCCGAGGACGGAAACTGGGCCATGCTCGCGGACTTCGGCATCGCGAAGATGCTGGGAGCATCGCTCAATCTGACCCGCACGGGCCTCGGCGTCGGCACGCCGGCCTATCTGAGCCCGGAGCAGGCCCATGGCACGGCCGTCGACGGCCGATCGGACGTCTACTCCCTCTCCATGATGCTGTTCGAGATGCTGGCGGGTACCGTCGCGTTCCCAGGCGATACACCTATCTCGGTCATCTTGAAGCACATCAACGAGCCGCCGCCGAGCTTGCTGGAGTTCCGCCCGGACATCCCTTCCGAGGTCGACCAGGTCATTCAGAAAGCGCTGGCCAAGAAGCCCGAGGATCGCTTCGCGAGCGCGGGCGAGTTCGCCGCGGCTCTACAGGACGCGTGTCCGACGTACACTGGACCGAGGGCGGCGATCCCGCGCGCCCCAGGCGTGACCCCGAAGCCTGCCGACTCTTCGCTCGGACAGCTAGCAACCCCGTTCGCCCCGACAATAAACGTGCAGCAGGCCCGTGGCCGAACCAAGCAAGGAATGACCCGAAGGGCTCTCGCGGGCCTTGGCGCGGCGGCCGTTGCCGTCGTGGTCGCAATCGGACTCATCGTCGCGCGCCCATCCGACGTCCCAGCCGTCAGCCGCGCGGACGCACAGGTGGCGAGCCCGGGTCCCTCCAATGGAGCCGCCCTCATAGCTCAACAGACCGCGACCGCCGAGAGCATCGCCGGATCGGTCGCCGCCACGGCGACCGCTGAGGTGATCGCCATGGCAACTTCCGAGGCCATCGCCGTCGCCACTGCCGACGCTCGGGCGACGGCCACAGCCGAAGCCGTGCTGGCGCAAGAAGCAGCGATCGAGGCGGCCGTTCAGGCCGCGGTGCAGGCAGCTCTCGCCTCGGTGCCTACCGCAACTCCCCCCCGGCCAGCGGCGCAACAGGCTCCACCGCCCGCACCTGCCCCGCCTGTCGAGCAGCCTCCGGCCGAACGTCCCGCCCCGCCTCCGCCGAGGCCCCCAGGCGCGCCCAACCGGCTCGCCATTCGGGTGACGCGGATCGACTGCAACGGTGTCGCGGGCGTGGTGACCGCCGCGGATCAACCGGTTCGGGAATACGTCCTCAACGGCTCCATCGTTGCCCCGGGCGGGCAAGCGACCAAGCAGCTCGAGGAGATGCGGGTGACGGGGCCCGAGTTTCGGATCGATTTCCCAGTGGCGTTGCCGCGGGGAACGACGACCGTGCGACTCAACGTGGCGAAGCCCGGTATGCTGCCGGCCGCCCTGGAGCGGACAACGGTGTCCTGCTGACACGGGTCGTTGGTTAGCGACCAAGTCGTTCAATCCAGAGTATGATCGCATCGACAACACATTCAGAAAGGATCGGTGCAACATGGCTGGAACGTCATTTGCCTCGGTGAACACAGGCCCCAGCGAGTTCGAGCTGCGGGAGTTCCCGATCCCGGACGACATCCCCGAAGACTCGGCGCTTCTCAAGATCGAGGCGTGCGGCATCTGCGGGAGCGACCTCCACGGCCTGCGCGGTCGGACGTCGACCGAAGGTGATGGCGCAGTGTTCGCTCGCTCTCCGCACATCATGGGTCACGAGAACCTGGGCATCATCGATCGGATCGGCAAAAAGGCGGCCGAAAAATGGAAGGTGCAAGAGGGCGACCGCATTTGCCTCGAAGAGTACGTGCCGTGCGGCGCCTGCGAGTATTGCCGGTCGGATGACTACCGTTTCTGCGGCACGCGAGGTGGCGAGATCCGCTACGGCGGCGCGCCAACCTCCCTCTGGCCGTCCCTCTGGGGCGGCTATAGCCAGTACCTCTACGTCCACCCGAACGCCATCGTCCACAAGATGCCGTCGAACATTCCGCCGACCCACGCCGCGGCGTTCTTGCCGTTCAGCAACGGCGTGGAGTGGGCCTACGAGTACGGAAACGTCGCCCTAGGCGACGCGATCTGGATCCAGGGGCCCGGTCAGCAGGGTCTCGCCGCCGTCATCGCCGCGAAGGCCGCGGGGGCAAGCTGCATCATCGTGTCCGGCCTCAAGCGGGACAAGCGCCGGCTCGAGGTTGCGAAGCTTCTGGGCGCGGACCACACGATCGACGTGGAGTCAGAGCCCGATCCCGTCGCCCGCATCCTGGATTGGACCGGCGGTGAGGGCGTGAACGTTGTCGTGAACGTCACCGGCGGCGGCAAAGGCTGCGTGGACCAGGCGGTGGCGGTGGCCCACAAGCGGAAGTGCAACATTGTGATGGCGGCGGTGGGCAAGGAGACGCTCAACCTCGGCAGTCTGCCGCGGAAGAAGATCGCGCTGATCCAGGCCAACGGCCACTCATACCGATCGGTCGAGCTGGCGATCCAGTTCATCGCCTCGGGCCGCCTGCCGATGGATCAAATCGCGACGCACAGCTTCCCGCTAAGCCGCGCCCTGGAGGCGCTGGAGACGCTGGCCGGCATCCGTCCATCGGACGCGATCCACGTCACGATCATGCCCGAGGTCAACTGACCGCCCAGCCAACCCCAGCGGATCCCCTCCGCCTCAGACGGTCCGCGGACTCAAGGTCCGCTGGTTCTCCGCCGTCTCCGGATCGAGGTTATAGAGCCGCGTGGAGTTGTCCCAGAGGATCTTGCGCTTTGCTTGCTCGCTCAGCGCGTCGAGCTCGATGAACTCATCCATCGCGTTCGGCCAGATGGAGTCTGGGTGCGGGAAGTCGGTCGAAATGACGATGTTGTTGTCGCCGGCGAAGTCGATCAAGTACTTAGCGGTTTGCTCTTCGGGCTCCATTGCCACCCAGCCCTGACGTCGGAAGTAGTCGCTGGGCTTCATGGAGAGTGTCCACCCCTCGTCGGGTCCAAACATCTCCCAGTGGTCGTCGAGGCGCCAGAGCAGCCAGGCGGCCCAGGATGCACTGGTTTCGAGGAACCCCACTCGAAGATTGGGAAATCGCTCGAATACTCCCCCGACCGTGAAGCTTCCCACGTTCATCATTTGATATGAAGGATTTGTGATGGCATGGGCGATTGTTCCCGAGATATCGGGTTGAGCGTTGAAGCGGGGAAATGTGCCTTCCTTCGGCCGGTACGTCGTCGGATGGAAGCAGATTGGCGCTCCCAGACGGTTGAGCTCGTGCCAGAGCGGATCGTAGAACGGGTCATGCGGCTGATGGTCGTTGACGACGTTGACCGTCGACACGATAGACACGGCTCCTAACTCCTCCACGGCCCTTCGCGCCTCGGCGGCTGCCTGCACGGGATCGCTGAGGTTCACCACGGAAGTTGGCTTCAGCCGCTTTGGATCCGCGCTGCAGAAGTCACGCATCCAATTGTTGTAGGCCGATGCGAGAGCTGACCCGTAGTCGACGTCCAGCTTCTCGGCGGCGATCGTCATGATCCCAAAGCCGTGGGTAGGGAAGACGACCGCGACGTCGAGTCCCTCCGCATCCATTCCCTTGAGCAGATCGTTGACGTCGAGGTCTCGGAATGCGTTCGGGGGAGGACGTCGCTCCTTGAGCTTCTGGATCGCCCCGCCATCGCCGCCGTAGCCGGGGCGACCACGGTAGACCTCGCCGCCAAGCTCGTACACCATCTGGTTGACTTTGCCGGGAGGCGCGTTGTTGTAGACCTTCGTCTTGCTCCGGTAGGGCTCCTGCAGGTAGTCGATCAAAAAGTGATCCGGCTCCATAACGTGGAGATCGCTGTCGATGATTCGGTAGCCTGACTTCACGACGTGCTCCTCTCGCTACTCTTTCGACCATTGGTAGATGTTCCAGGTGTGCGCCTGCTGCGGCTGCCAGACCTCGGTTTCATAGCCACTGATTCCCTTTAGCGCGGCAATCACGGCTGGGTTGTAGATGACCGGCAGAAAGCCGACGTCGTCCATCCAGATGTGCATCAACTCGACGATTGCTTGCTCGCGTGGAGCGGGGGCGACCGTCGTCTGGACTATTGTCACAAGCTCGTCGCCGCGGGGGGTCCAGTAGCCGCCGCTGTTGCGTCCGACGTACCGCGTGGCCGCCGTGGGCATTTCCCAGCTTACCCAGTCGATCCGATTCCACTGAGGGATGATCGAGATATATGACGCACCAGGGAAATTGGTGGTGAACTCCGCATCCAAGGCGCGGGCGGCAGTGACCAGCTCGATGCTGCTGTCCACGCCGACACGCCGCCAGTAGTCGGCGATCGCCGTGATGAGGAGCTCGTTCTCACCGGCGCTCGACATCTGAGGGACGTCCAGCCGCGCTCCATTGGAGCTTCTCCGTATTCCGTCTGAACCACGAGTCCATCCTGCCAGCTCGAGAAGCTCGTCGGCGCGCGCAGGGTTAAACTCGTACTTCGGGACAGCACGGTCGACCACCGCGTAGTTCGCGTCGGTGAGCGGCATGGGGTAGTGCGCGGAGAAACGCACCCCGGTAGGCATCGCGTCGACGATCGCTTGTTTGTCCACGGCGTAGGCCAGCGCCTTACGGACCTGCTTGTCTCGGAGCGCAGGCTGCGCATTGGAGACATCTCTCAGTTGAAACGCATGACCGAAGAGCAGCCCCGGCGAGAAGTAGACTCGGCCCTTGCCTTCTGCTTCCCAGGTCTCCTTCAGGGTCACCGAAGGCGGCGTCCGTATCGCCGGAGAGACCACAACGTCGATCCCGCCTGCTAGAACGTTGGTCAGCATCGTCTGCTGGTCTGCAATGAAGTCGAGGCGGAGTCGATCGACCTTCGGTCGACCGAGGGCGAAGCCATCGTTGGCCGACGCGACGATTACGTTGTTCGCGGGATCCCACTGTTCCACCTTGAAGGGCCCGCTCCCGATGTATTCGCTCGTCCAGTAGTCCGAGTTGACGAATGCCTGCTTGTCCGCTTCGTAAAGATCCAGCAGCAAGTGGGCGGGCAAAGGAGGCAGGTTGTCCCCGCTGATCTCCAGGGCGCCGAAGTACGGCTGGCGCCAGTGGATGACCAGCGTCGCGTCATCCGGTGTATCGATGTTCGAAATCAGCGATTCAACGGCTCGACCTGACACGGGCACGGCGGGGTCGACGATCACTCGCCACGCGAACGCAAAGTCCCTCGATATGATTGGCCGACCATCCTGCCATTTCGCCGTTGGGCGGAGCTTCCAGGCAGTCTCCATAGTGCCGTCCGGATTGACCTTCCAGGTGCCGCGCTCGGCAGACGGCACCTCCTGCGCAAGCATCGGGTGCGGCCTGCCGTTCTTGTCGAGGCCGGTCAGGTACCCGTTCCACAGCCAGTGAAGCACCACGTTTCCCCGCCCGCCGCCACGGAGCTTACCCCCGGGGGAAGCCGGGAAGACTTCGAACGCCATGGTCAGAGTCTTCGGATGAGCTTCCGCCGCTCCCGGCGAACCGGGCGATTGCGCTGTCCTGTCGAGCGCAGTCTGGCCAGCAGGGCTTGTGGATTGGGCGCAGCTCGCCACTAGGAGGCAGCAGAGCATCCACAGTGCCCACTCTCGGTTCAACGATCCTTCTCCAGCGGGAGGGACGTCGCTCAATTTACACGGTCGCCAAGGAACTCGAGGGCGTTGCGGAACGCGATGTCCTCCTTCGCCTCGTGGCTGAGGTCCTCCCGCTCCAGGAGCAAGTCGATGTGGGTCGCCTTGATGCGATGCAACTGCTCGGGGCCCTGGCCTCTCCCGGTGATGTCTCCATGCGGATAGTCCGTCCCGAGCATGAGGTTCTTCGACCCGAGCCGCTGGACCAACTGGCCGAGGTCCCTTTCCGTCGGATCCACCGTCACCCAAATGTTCCGGGCAAAGTATTCGGTAGGATGCTTCTGCGTCTTGGTCTGGGAGCGAATATCGACGTCGTAAGTCAAGGCCATCCGATCGAGCGTCCACGGGATCCAGGTCGCCCCAGACTCGGCGAAGCAGAACCGCAAGGGGGGAAACGCATCGAACACGCCGTCGTAGATCAGGGAGGAGACGGAAACCAGAAAGTCGGAAAGCATCCCGACCCAGACGCCCCAGTGCTCGCCGAGCCGCTCGGTGTGGGTGACGCAGCCGGCATCCTGGTTCGTTGCGTGCACCATGATCGGCAAGTTGTGCTGGCTCGCGAAATCGTACAGGGGCCAGAAGTGCACGTCCCCGAAGTTCTTCCCACCCTGTGGCGCCTTCATGAACAGCGTCGGGAAGCCATGGTCCAGGGCGAACTGGGCCTCGGCGATAGAGGCTGTGATGTCCTGGGTGGGGATGACGGCGCTGCCGATGAAGCGGCCAGGATACTGCTGGAGGTAGTTCGAAACCGCGGTATTTGCCGAGCGGCACAGCGCCGCGGCGAGGTTCGGCTCGGTCTCGTAGCAGTACTGGCTGAACTCCGGGTTCAACAGCTGCTTCTCGACACCGAGCATGTCCATATCCCGGAGCCGCGCCTCCGCTTCGAAATTTCCCGGCCAGCGAATGGCGGCGCTGAAGACGCCGGAGCGCTTCTTGAGCGGGGGGCGATTGGGGGTAATCAGAGCGACCTTGCCGCCGCCATGAGACATCCATCGAGGGGTCAGGTGCTTCATCTCGTCCGGCACGTAATCGAACTCGTCGGTTGGGGCAAAGTGGGTATCCATGTCGATCAGTCGCACCAGCGCACCTCCACAGCCCGTGCCAGGACGGGCATTCAATCTCACCACTCGTCCGATGGCTGGGATTCCAGCAACGTGTGGCTATCTGCAGCCCATTCTAGGCGCCGTACACGCATAGATCAAATAGATAGTTTGCGAAACTCCATAAATAGAATGCGTGGTGGTCTAGGTTGGTCAACTACGGGCGATACGAGTCCGTCGCGGTACGGCTGGCACGTCAGGAGGCGTGAGCTGCTCGTTTTCTGTGGTTTGTTCAATGGATCGCGGTACTTCCTCCCCCAGGAAAGCGAGCAACTCCTCGAAAGCCGTCGACTGGCGTATGCGCCGTCGGTGGGGCGAAGTAATGAGAGCGACGCTGCGCGAATCCTTGTAACCCTCGACTCGCACGGTCCGAAGCTGGCGACTGTTGAGCTCTGTTATCACAGCCGACCGCACCGCGATCGCGAGGCCTACCCCCGAAAGCACCGCCTGCTTGGTTCCCTCCCACGTGGGAAGCTCCATGACAACGCGGTGAGCTCCAAGACCGGCGCCCGACAGGAGATGATCCAGAGTCGTGGCGCCCTGCGTTGCACGGTCGAGCAGCGTCCGGACAAACGGCAGGTTCGCTGCCTCTTCGGCGCTCAGCGTCCCATCGTGCGAGAAGGGATGCTCGGCCGATTCGACCACAATGAGCTCGTCATCGCATAGATGGACAGCGCCCAGGCGCTGGTCGAGCCTGGTGGAAACGCCTCCGGCGAGCACCACGGCAACGTCAATCTCTCCGGCACGGACGCGTTGAAAGAGCTCTTCGCTCCCTGCATCGACCAGGGATAGCCGCAGCGCGCGATGCCTGACGTGGAACCGACTGAGGATCGCGGGGAGCACGTAGGTCGCGTAGGCGCGGGTCCCTCCGACGACGATACGTTCGAGCTCCCCCGAAGCGATCTGGCCGAGGTCTCGATGCAGGGCTTCGCTGGCGCCAAGCACCTCTCGAGCGAACGCGTACAGAGCGGCCCCTGCTTCGGTGGGAACGACGCGACGACCCTCCCTGGTGAGGATTGCTCCCCGAGCAAACGCCCGCAAGTGGCGGACCTGGGCGCTGACTGCGGGCTGCGTCAGATGGAGATGCTCGGCTGCGCGCGTGAAGCTCCCCAATTCCACGACGGCTGCAAATACGGTGAGCTGGTGGAGGTTGATCATCGCGGGTGATGGGCCTAGGGTCTGTCCCACTCGAAAAGGTTCCAGGTTTGGCGCCCCCCAAGATTAGGCCGATTCCTTTGACCGCGACGATCGGGTCCACGATCCAGGAGAAAGGCGTGGTCTCCGTCTCGCCCCCGCAGCAGCTCCAGTGGAGCTCGAGCTGAGCTCCGGGATCGAGAGTAGTTCTCAACCGATCGAGCGGGGCCATCGACCTTGGAATGCAGTAGGCGCTCCGGTTCGCGGGGGTTCGCCCAAGACTAACGCGTCATAGACTCTTGTGCAAGCGCCGCAGCCCGGGGTTTCATCAGCGCGTGGCCACATCTGTTGCAACCATTTCGTTTATGGGAAGCTCGGAACAATCTATTTGACTGCTGCAAGCACCAGCAATAGCCTGCTTCACGAGGCTATGCTCGGCACGCGTGCAAGAGCGCAGCGCTCATCCTCGAAGACGGGCCGAGTGACCGTACGCCCCCCAAAGGATCAGGAGGAGTTGACGTTGAGGCTCATCGATATGGACACCCATTTCGCTCCCACGGACGAGTTCGCGTACGTGCCCGACGACATCAAGCCCCTGATGCCCAGGTGGATGCCCTCCGGCGAGGGCAAGGTCGCTCTTGTTGCCCCCAACCGCCCGACGCCAAACAAACTCAGCGGCGCTTTCAACGCAAGCGTGCGCCTCGCGGGCGATTTCGATGTGGACGCCCGGCTCAAGGACATGGATGCGCTCGGCATCGAGAAGCAATTGCTGAATCCGGAGTTTAGTCAGTATTGCTACGAAGTGGAGCCCCGGGTTGCAGCGGCGATGTGCCGCTCGGCGAACACGGCCGTTTCACGAGCGCTAGCGAGGCATCCCGACAGGTTCATCGGCTGCGCCGTGATTCCCACGCAGGACATTTCCGCGTCTGTGGAAGAGGCGAAGCGATCCCTCGAGGCGGGATTCCCAACGATGTTCATGAAGGCTCCACAGGGCGGAAAGAACTTCGGCGACCCGCACTTCTGGCCCCTCTACGACTTCGCGAACGAGCACCGAATGCCGATCCTCGTTCACGCTACAAACCAGGATCTGGGGTGCATTACTCATACGGAGCGGCTCGGCCAGTACTGGGGCGTCTGGGTCGGGATGATGTCCGACTTCTTCGTCTGCGTCTGCTCGATGATCTACGATGGCGTCTTCGATGCGTTCCCCAACCTCAAGGTCTGCTTCGCCGAGTCTGGGGCAACGTGGATCCCATGGTTCCTCGATCGCATGTCCCTCAGTTACGACGTCGATAGAGGGTCTCAGAACAAGACGAAGAAGCATCCCACCGAGTACTTCGCTACGAATCTCTACTTCACGATCGATCCAACCGAAAAAGACCTGGGGAACCTATGCCAGCGGGTTGGCTCCAAGAACCTGATGCTCGGGACCGACTATCCCCACGGTGACATCACGGGACGCGGACGCAGTCTCGAAATGCTGAAGCGTACGCACATCGATCTGCTTCTCGAGCGCGAAGATCTGACGCAAGAGGCAAAGGAAGACATCGCCTACCGGAATGCGCTGACGTTCCTCGGCGACCGGGTGAACTGAGCAATTCTTGCTTTGCCTCGAAGTAAGGCTCGGTCTGGTGGACATCGCTCAACGATAGCGTCGCCGGCGGTGGCTCTCATGGTCCTCGTTCTGGCGGCATGTTCATCGCAACAGACGAGAGGGGCCACGGGAGAGTCTTCGGCGGGGAGCACGGTCCAAGCCGTCGCGAGACCGAGCCGCCTGACGCTGGCCATCCAAAACGACATCAGCGTGCTCGCCTCCAAGCTGATGGTTGGGCCTGGCCGATCCGGGGGTGTTGGGGAGGAGTTCAGCTTCCTTTCCAACAGCCCCCTCGTCGTGCTGGACGGACGAGGCGTCGCGCATCCGCGGCTCGCGGTCGAGCTTCCATCTCAAGACCATGGTACGTGGGTGGTGAACGCGGACACCACCATGGCGACAACCTGGAAGATTCGTCCGAACGCGTTCTGGCACGACGGTCAACCTGTGAGATCACGGGACTTCGTGTTCGCTCTGAAGATCTACTCCGATCCAGAAATTCCGACGATTGATCGTCATCCCGAGCGCCTGATCCTGGGCGTGGAACCGATCGACGACAAGACCTTCGTCATCCATTGGCGGCAGCTCTACCTGTCAGCCGCCGAGCTCACCATCGGGCAATTGGAGCCACTGCCAGAGCACGTGCTTGCGCAGGCCTATGAGGGCGGCGACAAGACCGCGTTCACGAATTCGCCCTTCTGGACAACAGCCGTGTACGTCGGCGCTGGACCCTACGTCCTGCAGGACCGAACGGAGGGTGTGGACAGAATGTACCGTGCGTTCGATCGGTACTTCCTCGGACGACCCAAGGTCGACGAGATTCTGGTTCGCATGCTGCCCGACCAGAACACCGCGCTTGCCAATGTGCTGGGCGGGGCGATCAATACGACCCTGGCCAGCGCAATCAACGCGCCATCGGCCCAGGCCCTGCAACAGGAATGGGGACGAACCGGCGACGGCCAGGTCGTGGTCAGTCTGAACACCTTCCAGTTCATCGAGTTCCAGCATCGTCCCGAGTTTGCGCAACCCACCGCCATCCTGGACGTGCGGGTGCGGCGCGCCGTCGCGCACGCGGTCGATCGCGTGGCGATGAATGACGTGCTCACTGGCGGCCGGGTGCCACTGCCGCCAGATGTGCCGCTCCACCCCGAGGACCCGTGGTCGCCGCAGCTCCTACCACTTCTCCCCTACCACACCCACGACCCGAGACAGGCTCTCGCACTATTAGCGGACGCTGGCTGGACCCGCGTTGGGGACCGCCTGGTCAACGAGAAGGACGAGCAGTTTCGAGTCAACATTCGCACCGTTGCACGGTCGGACAACGAGATGCGCATCAGGACGGTTGCTGGTTACGTCAGTGCATTGGGAGCGGACGTATCGCAATACATGCTGTCGGTCACTGAAGACGGCGACCGTGAGGCGCGAGCCAAGTTCCCAGGGATGGATGTCTACACCAGCCCGATGTCACTGCCGGACGGACTCCGGGACTTCACTTCGCGCGAATGCCCCGCTCCGGAGAATCAATTCTTTGGTCGCAATCGGAGTTGTTGGAGCAATCCCGAGTTCGACCGGTTGTTCGTCGTGGCCACGACGACGTTGGACAGGTCGGCCCGCGCCGGTCTGACAGGGGACATGCTGAAGATTCTCGCGGAGGACGTGCCCTTCTTCTCCGTGCCGTATGCCACGAGGAACCAAGCGGTACGCAAAGGACTCGTCGGACCCGTGCCGACGTGGCACGCGCAGCCCGGCGCGACCTGGAACATCCACGAGTGGCACTTCTCCTGATGGATTGGTCACGGATCGTAGAGACCGACGTGCTGGTGCTCGGGAGCGGAATAGCCGGCCTGGCTGGCGCGATCGAAGCGAGACGGAACGGCGCCCGTGTCGTGGTCGCGGCCCAGGGACCCATCGGTCGCCCTTCCGTGAGCTCCCACGCCGGCGGGCAACTCGCCCTGCATCTACCGCCACGATCAGAACGGCTGAACGACGATTGGATGCGCACGAGCCCGCTGACGAACCGCGAGGTCGCGCAAGCCCTTGCCGCTCAGGCGGAGCTCCTCATCGGCGGACTCGCCGAGTACGGCGTCGCGGTTCGACCTTCGGATGAAGGAGGCTACAGCATCGCTCGGTTGCCTGGTGACACCGAGTGGCCCAGCGTGCGGCTCATTTCCCAGATGGCGCAGAAGTCCAGGCAGTTGGGCGTAGACCTGATGCACGGAGTCACGGTGACGGATCTTCAGTCGGTAGACGGGCGCTGCTATGGCGCGCGCGCGTTCACCGAGAATGGCACCGAGCTCGAAATCCGTGCGAAGGCGACAGTCGTCGCGATCGGTGGAGCGGGCCGTCTGTTTCAGCCGAGCTTCGGCATGACTGGAGACGGCTTCGCGCTCCTTCTTCGCGCCGGCGCGCGGCTCGTCAACATGGAGTTCACGAAATTCTTCCCTCTCGGGCTTCCAAGCGTGCGCTATCCGCCGCAGCGTCCGTCTCGACGCTTCTATGACCTCGAGGGGCTCCGGGTCGTCAATGTACGTGGTGAGGACTTGTGCGAGAAGTACCTCGGAGCGTCCATTCGAGATTCGCTCGTCGACCTGTATTCCCGCTTCGTGACCTTGAGCTGGATCGTCACGAAAGAGTGGCGGGACGGACCCGTGTACCTGGATCTCACGCGCGTGCCCTCCGCGGTTTGGGACTCAATGGTCGAGCTCGGCGTGCCTGGCCTGATGAGCCGTTGGGGAGCGTCCCCTGATCTCTGGAACAAGCTGCTCAGCAGGCGCATTCTGCCGACCAGGCCGATCTCCCACAGCATCGCGGGTGGGGCCCTCGTGGGATCAGACATGTCCACTGGAGTTGACGGACTCTTCGCGGGTGGCGAAGTAGTCGATGCCTTTTGGGAGCTGGAGGCACAACCGCCCTACAGTATTGGGCCCCTACCATCCGCGCTCATCACCGGCCACATTGCGGGGCACGAGGCGGCCAGGTTCGCGAAACGCGTCACCGGCACACTGCCGGTGAGTACGAAGTGGGGTGATGCGCCAGACGAGGTGGAGACCTACACGCCCTCGTCTGCGGCCACGAGAATCAGCAGCATCATGCTGAAGGACGGCGGTCCACTGCGAAGTCGTGCTTCGATCGAAGCGGGACTCGAGCAGCTCGATCGATTGGAAACAGAGCGACGTCCCATGCCACGGGTCTCACCACGCGATCGCTCACGCATCGTTGGCGGTCGCAGTTTGCTCATGACGGCCCGCGCGATCTTGTTCGCGGCTCATCTGAGGGAAGAAAGCCGCTCCGAGCACTACCGGGAAGACTTCCCTGCGAAAGACGATGTGCGCTGGATACGGCCCATCGCCGTTCGCCTCAATGAAGATGGCTGCCTAACGGCAGAGGAGGTTGTGGAGAATCTGGTTGGACAGGCAACCTAGGCCAGACCCGATCACTTAGGGACTATCCGGCCGCTTGTCGGCCGGCTATCGATATGGAGGTACCTGATGCGTCTGATAGACATGGATACTCACTTCGCTCCCGCTGACGAGTTTTCGTATATGCCGGAGGAGTTCAAGCCCCTCGGCCCCCGCTGGCTTCCTTTTGGAGCCGGTCGAGTCGCGCTCGTGGCGCCCAATCGGCCACCGCTCAAGAAACTCACGGGGGTATTTAGCCCATCGGTCCATTGGCCCGGCAACTTCGATGCCGATGCCAGACTGAAGGACATGGACTTCCTGGGCGTGGAGCGACAGCTCCTAAACCCTGAGTTCAGTCAGTACTGCTACGAGACTGAGCCACGTCTCGCGGCGGCGATGTGCCGATCGGCGAACATGGCGATCGGGAAAGTGCTCAAGCAGCACCCAGACCGGTTCATCGGGTGTGCCGTAATCCCGACCCAGGACATCATGGCAACGGTCGAGGAAGTCGACCGAGCGTTCGAAGCAGGCTTTCCGACGATCTTCATGAAGGCGCCTCAGGGTGGCAAGAATTTTGGCGACGTGCATTTCTGGCCGTTGTACGAGTTCGCGAACGCGCACAACATGCCGATATTGGTCCACGCGACCAATCAGGATCTCGGGGCGGTAACCCACACCGAGCGCTTGGGCGAGCACTGGGGCGTTTGGGTGGGAATGATGTCCGACCTGCTCGTGGGCGTCTGCTCGCTCATCTACGAGGGCGTGTTCGACACGTTTCCGAACCTGAGGTTCTGCTTCGCTGAAACCGGAGCGACGTGGATCCCGTGGGCGCTCGATCGGCTCGCCCTGACCTACGACGTCGATCCGAGATCGCAGACGAAAACGAAGAAGCACCCGACGGAATATTTTGACTCGAACATCTATGTGACGGTCGATCCTACCGAGAAGGACCTTGGGCACCTTTGCGGACGAATCGGGTCCAAAAATCTCATGCTGGGAACGGACTACCCACACGGTGACATCACCGGGCGAGGCCATGGTCCCCAGCAGCTAGACCGTATCCGGGCGACGCATATCGATCTGCTGCTCGAGCGGGAAGACCTCAGCACCGAGCAGAAAGAGGACATCGCCTACAAGAACGCGATTCGCTTCCTGGGCAATCGGATCAACTAGCTCGCTGTTCAATAGGGGGTGGGAGCATGAGGCGGTGGGTCTGCAGGTACGTGGCAGCCACGATCTTCCTGTTTGCGTGCGCTCCTCCCGGGGCAGACCACTTGCCTCCTGCTCCCACCGAGCTCGCCTCCAGTCCGTCCCTCGCGCGTCCGTCGCGCCTCGTGGTTGCGATTCAGAACGACGTGAGCGTGCTTGCAACGAAGTTCCAGGTGGGACCGGGCGTAGCCGGCGGGGTTGGTCATGATCTCAGCGCGCTCTCCAACAATCCGTTGGTCGTGCTCGACGATCACGGGATGCCCCAGCCGCGGCTGGCATCGGCAATCCCTTCTCGAGATAGCGGAACCTGGACTCTGAATCCAAACGGGACGATGACGACCACGTGGACGATCCGCCCCAACGCACAATGGCACGATGGAAAGCCGGTCACGTCAGCGGATTTCACGTTCGCCTTCAAACTCTACATGGATCCGGAGATCCAGGTCATTCACCGAAGCCCAGAACGTCTGATAGAGCGCATCGAGCCTCTCGACGATAAATCGTTCGTCATCCACTGGAACCAGCTCTACCGCGGCGCGGATCGTTTGATCGTGGAGCAACTCGAGCCCCTTCCAGCGCACATACTCGCGGCCCTCTACGACCAGGGGGATCGGGCGGCCTTTCAAAATGCCCCTTTCTGGACCACTCCCGCATACGTCGGAAACGGTCCGTACGTGCTGACAGAACGCGTAGAAGGCGTTCAACGGACGTATCGCGCTTTCGACCAGTACATGCTTGGGAAACCGAAAACTGACGAGATCGTGGTCCTCATGACACCGGACCAAAATGTCGTCCTGGCGAATGTGTTGGCCGGAACCGTGGACGTCACCACCAGCACGACGCTCAACCAACAGGCTGGTCTCACGCTCCAACGCGAGTGGGTACGGACGGGGGAAGGATATCTCGTCAACACCCTCGGCAATTTCATCTATGGGGAGTTTCAGCACAACCCGGAACGCGTCCAGCAGCCTGCTCTCCTCGATTTGAGGGTCCGACAGGCGATCATCCTCGCGATCGATCGCGCGTCGTTGAACGAGGTCGTTTCCGGTGGACGAGCCCCTACACCCCAGCTTCCCATGCACACGGAAGATCCCTGGTATTCCAGGGTGCTGCAGGCTGCTCCTCCGTACGCATATGACGTCGCGCGCTCACTCCAACTCCTGGAGGACGCTGGTTGGACCAGACGAGGAACCGCCCTCACGGATGCAGGCGGCGAGGCCTTTAAGGTGAACGTCCGAACTGTGGGACGAGCAGATAACGAGACAGTCGTTCGGATTTGGGCCAGCTACTTGAGCGACCTCGGGATGTCGGTAACGCAGACCACGCTATCGGTCGCTGAAGATTCCGATCGTGAACAGCGGGCCACGTTCCCCGGTCTCGGATTGAACGCCATCGGGACGATGGAGATGCCCGATGGCATGGCGGACTTCATCGGCGAGGACTGCCCCAAGGCAGAGAATCGGTACGTCGGACGCAACCGACGATGCTGGAACAACCAGGAGTTCGACCGCTTCTTTAAAATTGCTTCTGGGACGATGGACGACGAGATGCGAGCGAATTCCACCGCACAAATGCTTCGGCTGCTCATGCAGGACGCCGCAATGATTCCTTTGACGTACTACATTCACAACATTGCCGTGCGTAAGGGAATCGTCGGAGTTGCTCCGCACTGGCACACACAAAAAGGTGCTTCGTGGTTCGTCCACCAGTGGTCGTGGTCCTGACCACAACAGCCATTACGTAAGCGCCGGGCCCAAGACCTCCGCGGCCATGCGGCTCATGGATCGGGCCACCGGATGGCGCCTACTCTGAACGGTCCGCAAGCAGACCCATGGTATTCTCAGAGGCGAGAAGACACGATGGAGCGACGGGGCCACACAACGGACATTGACGTATATAATGGTCGTCCACGATCGAGTTCCGTTCATACCGTAGCACACGGGCCCGTGGCGCAACGGCAGCGCAGTGGACTTTTAATCCATTGGTTGAGGGTTCGAATCCCTCCGGGCCCACCATCCCATTAACGCACGCCGATCAATCGCTGCCAAAGAGTTCCCCTCCAGTAACCTCGATGCCCACATCACCGGCGAACCCCGAGCACGATGTTCTCGGGATGAATTCGGTCATTGGCCAGCCAGAAGTAGATCTTCGTCCTGCTTGATGCAGCAGTCGATGTCCTTCGCCTAGAAATCCCGGTCGATTTGACCTCGGAAATCCAACGTCTCGTCGATGTTGAGGGAGGCTCGGATCGAATGCAGCTCTCACTGTGCACTGGCCCGACTCAATCTGCCTGTCTCGGCAAGTGACTACGTGTTAGTATGCACTAACCCAGGACGTTCACAGATAAGAACTTGCGTTGGAGGAGCCACATGGCCGTTGAATACGAGGTTGGAGGTGTCTGAGGATGAAGTTCCTGGTTATCACCAAGGCAAACAGCCCCATTCCACCAGAGATGCTTGTAGGGCTGTTCGACGCGCTGTCCGGCTGGGCCAAGCGCAACGTCGCTGAGGGGAAGCTCGAGCAGGTGTGGGGCTTCGCCGGTCTCCCAGGCGGAGGCGGCATCGCCAACGTCTCTTCGCTAGAAGCGCTCGATACGCTCATGACGACGTTCCCCTTGGGGCCGTTTTCCTCGATCGAGCTCTTGCCGCTCGTAGAGCTCGAGCCATCGCTCGAAGGCGCCCGACAAGCGTTTCGAGCCATGATGCCGCCCGGTCAGAGGTAAACGCTCAATCGCCGCATCGCTCACACGTGTGGCATCAGTGGTAACCTGCTAGAAGGGCGAAGCTCCGTCGAGGCAAGGACCCGTGAGCGAACGAACGGCCGGTGGAGAGCAGTCAGGGCACAAGGAGCCCGCGATTCATGATCTCTATCGAGAGCTGCTGCGTGCCTGGAACGAGCGCGACGCTGACCGATTCGCATCGCTCTTCGAGGAAGATGGGAACGTGGTCGGCTTCGATGGCAGCCAGGTCGATGGCCGCGCAGAGATCGAGTCGCATCTGCGTCAGATCTTCGAGAACCACCCGACTGGCGCGTACGTGGGTAAGGTCAGAGGAGTCCGCTTCTTGTCCCCGGACGTCGCGCTGCTTCGCGCGGTTGCCGGGATGGTGCTGCCCGGCCAGTCAGATCTGAATCCCGACCTGAACGCCATCCAGACCCTCATGGCGGTAAGACGCGGCGGTGACTGGCGCATCGCCCTCTACCAGAATACGCCCGCCGCCTTTCACGGTAGACCGGAAGCCAGCCAGGCACTCACCCATGAGTTACGTCAACTCCTTCGGACACACTGACGGTATGAGCCAGGGCGGATCAAGTGCATCTAGCCTGCCGGGTGACATGAGCGCAGATGACGGACGCGTCCTGCTGGTCGACGGCAATAACGTCATGGGCGCGGCCGTTGGCGGCTGGTGGCGTGACCCACCAAAAGCCGTGTTGGCGCTACTGGACCGCTTGCAGTGCTATGCGAAGACGACGGGGAGCCCGGTTGAGCTCGTGCTCGACGTTCCGCAGCCCAACCTCGCGGAAGGTGACCATGGCGGAGTGCTCGTCCGATACGCCACCCGCCGCGGGAGAGATGCCGGCGACGACCGCATCGTCGAGCTCTTGGGAGCGAAAGATGGGACGGCGGTAGAAGTTATCACCTCGGATCGAACGCTCGCCGAGCGGGCCCGCCGCCGCGGCGCGCTCGTCACGGGAGCCGGACGCTTCCTCAGCCGCCTGCAGGATGCGGGCTGCTGACACTCGCAACTCCTAGGCAAAACGACATCGGCCCTCGAAGTCCTCGAGCTAATGCAGCGACACCGCCTTGTCGAGCTGCCGAATTCTCGGGAGCATGGCCGCGGCGGCGACCGTGGTTACGATCACCGCGATCCCACCAAGGGCCATCGCGACCGGCGCGCCAAAGTGCTCGGCCACCGTGCCCGAGATGGCGCCGCCCGTGGGGATCAGGCTGAACGTCAGTCCCCAGATGCTCATGACGCGGCCCCTCAACTCGTTGGGGATGCTGAGCTGCAGCACCGTAGTCGTGGTGGTCATGTAGAGCTGGTTGGCCATCCCGACGCAGAAGAGGAGCACGCAGGCGACGGCGTACCACGGGCAATAGGAGAGCGTTATCAGCAGCGCGCCGAAGACTATCGCCCCACCGATCGCCTGCCGACCGCGGTGTCCCGAGCGCGCGAACCGCGCCGCCACGAGGGCGCCTGCCAAGCCACCGACACCCGCCGCCGTCTGCATCAGGCCGTAGCCCTCGGCGCCAACGTGCAGCTCCTCGCGCGCCAGAACCGGCAGCAGCACGACGTACGACATCCCAAAGAGGCTGTTCACGAACGTCATCCCGATCAGCCCGTAGATGAGCTGGTCGCGCCAAACGAAGCGGAGTCCATCCAGCATATCTTCTCGCCAGCCATGGCTCTCGCCGGCCCGCGGAGCTGCATCGACGCGCAGCATGCTGTAGAGGATCATCGCAAGCAGGGCGCCGGAGCCGATGACGCAGAACGTCGGGCCGATCCCGACGATTGCGATCAACACCCCGGCCAGAGCCGGAGCGATCGGCCGAGGGATCTGAAACGCCATCGAGGCCATCGCCACCGCGTTCGGAAGGTCCTTGCGCGGAACCGTGTGCGGGAGCATTCCGTGGCGCGCGGGCTGGTCCAACAGCCGCATGACGCCGAGGAGGAACGCGCC
>ORMF011065388.1_pt1 | contig 27164 bp, 17 predicted proteins | sample 1779871 | NCBI WGS metagenome assembly ORMF01 (sample SAMEA104232316, study PRJEB22302) | groundwater metagenome | biome: forest; feature: aquifer; material: groundwater | place: USA | collected 2011-08-07 | depth 5.4 m | reverse complement strand
TGGAGGGCGCCAACATCCTGATCGCGGTCCGCAACCGGGGGCATTGGGGGGAGGTCTGCTTCCTCGCCGATCCCTCAATCCCGAACGCCTCCGAGTCTCATTGACGTGGGATGCCGGTGTCATCTGGCGTGAGACGCGACATCGCCTGGTTCGGCCCCGGACAGTGTGTCGAATCGACGGCTGGACTGCAACACGTATTCATAAAGGGACTCCACGCGTCCCCTTTCGCATACGTGGCGTTGGATCGGCATCGGCCCGCAGCGTATCAGCGTTTCGGTGGCGCTCCCGCGCCCCGGATGGTGACCTGCCCAACACATTGCGTCAGCCCTCATGCCCCGCTATCATCGCGGGAACGAGGTGAGCAGGGAGCCCCAACGATTCTCGGACGGAGAGTGTGATGCCCATCCCGGACTTTCAGTCGATCATGCTTCCGCTCTTGCGCATCGCCGGAGACGGAAAGGAACACCGCTCTCGAGAGGCGATCGCCTCCCTGGCCGACGACTTCCACCTCAGCGAAGCAGAACGCAAGGTCCTCCTGCCCAGCGGCCTGGACGAGTTGTTCGACAACCGCGTCGGCTGGGCGAAGACGTTCCTCACAAAGGCGATGCTCCTCGAGTCGACGCGCCGCGGCTACTTTTCGATCACGAAGAGGGGTATGGATGTACTGAAGAAGAAGCAAACACGGATCGACATGAAGTACCTGAGGCAGTTCCCCGAGTACAAGGAGTTCAGGGCGATCAAGCGGGAGAAGAACAGGGGGAGTGCGGAGGTGGACAAGGATGACCAGACTCCTGAGGAAGCCCTGGAGGCTGCGCATCAGGACCTCCGCGCTGCTCTGGTCAACGACCTGCTCCACCAACTAGGGGCGAGCGCGCCCTCCCTCTTCGAGAAGATCGTGGTCGAGTTGCTCGTTAGCATGGGGTACGGGGGGAGCCGACGCGATGCCGGGCAAGCCATCGGCAAGTCCGGGGACGAGGGCATCGACGGGATCATCAAGGAGGACAGGCTCGGACTGGATATCATCTATCTCCAGGCCAAGCGGTGGCAGAACACCGTAGGGCGCCCCGAAATCCAGAAGTTCGCCGGCGCGCTCCAGGGTCAGCGGGCGCGGAAGGGTATCTTCATCACGACCTCCGATTTTTCGGCCGAAGCGCGCGATTACGCAGCCAACATCGACACCAAGATCATCTTGATGGACGGCGAGCAGCTCGCCAACCTCATGATCGACAACGATGTCGGCGTGACTCGAGTGGCCTCGCTGGAGATCAAGAAGGTCGACCTGGACTATTTCGCGGAAGAGTGAGACGACCCTGCAGAGTGCGAGCAAGGGCTCGTTCCCGATCGAGGTGGAGTTCCTCGATCCCAACGGAGGTCCCCCCGTGCGCCGCTTTGCCACACTCGCCTGCGTTGCCCTCGCCGCCTCCCTCGCACTCGCGCAGGATCCCGTGACCGCCGCGCTGGAGCCCGTCGCGGGCACCAGCGGCACCGCGGGGCCGTTCGGCTACTACACCGCCATGCGCATCGAGGTCGGCGACGAGCCCGCGGAGGGGCTCGCCAAGGAGCCCACCTACCTTTCGTCGAAGCCCCGCTACGGCGCGCTCAAACTCGGCAACGGCAGCGACGCGATCATCACCGTCGTCCTCGACGAGCCCGAGGTCGGCGTCACCTCCTTTCTCTGGGTCGATGCCAACAACGACAACGACCTCACCAACGACGGCGACGGCAGGTGGCAGAAGGGGAACGCCACGAACTTCATCTCGGACTTCGAGCTGACCGCGCGCTACCTCGAGGATGGGAAGGAGGTCACCGCGCCGTACTTCATGCGCTTCTACCGCTTCAAGGACTTCTCCAAGCGCCCGACCCTCCTCGACAAGGTCATGTGCTACCGCTCCAACCACCGCGAGGGGAAGATCGCCCTCGACGGCAAGGAGTACCGCCTCTGCGTCTCCGACGACAACACCGACGGGTGCTTCGACGACCTCGACAACGGCCGCGTCGCCATCGACATCGACGGCAACGGGAACCTCGACGGCGGGAAGGACTCCGTCGAGGCGTTCCAGCTCTCCGAGCCGTTCAACGTCAGCGGCGCCTCGTGGCGGGTGCGGTTCGTGTCGCCGCAGGGGGACTCCATCACGCTCGTCCCCGCGGGCATCGACGTCCCCGCTAAGACGCCGCCGTCCCAGGAGCCGCCCCCCGCGAATCCCCCGCCGGTGAACCCGCCTCCCGTCAATCCACCGCCCGCCCAGCCCAAGGTCCCGACGCTCGAAGAACTCCAGGCGAAGTTCCAGGCGGAGCGCGGGAAGGCCTCCAACGAGCGCTACTCCACAATCCAGCAGATCGGCGCCCTCCGCACCAGGGAGGCCGCCGACTTCCTCCGCGCCGCCCTCGTGGCGGAGACCGAGGCCGTCGTGCGCACCTACCTCGTCAATGCCCTCGCCACGAACGGCACCCCCGAGGCCTTCAAGATCCTCGTGACCCTCCTCGACCGCGAGAAGGAGGACGTCAGCCTGCGCACCACCCTCGCCCGCGCGCTGGGGGAGTTCTCCACCGAAGAGGCGTTCAAGCGCCTTGTCGCCCTCTACAAGGAGGGCAAGAAGGAGGACGCCGTCCGCTATGCCGTCGCCCAGGCCATTCGAGGCTTCGTCGTCGAGGAGTTCGGCAAGGAGATGGACCGCTTCTTCTTCGACGCCCTCGACGACACCTACGCCTACGTTCGCGCCGAGGCCGTGCGGCACCTCGCCCCGAAGAAGGACAAGCGCGTCCTCGCCGTCGCAAAGGCGATCCTCGAGAAGGAGACCCTCGCCCCCGTCCGCCAGGCTGCCGTGGAGGCGCTCAAGGTCGCGGGCACGCAGGACGCCTTCCTTGCCCTCTTCGAGGCGGCCGGGAAGGAGTCCGACGAGGCTACGAAGAAGGCCATGATCGACGCGATGGTGACCTTCACCGACCCCGCCGTGGTCAAGTGGATCTCGGCCCAGGGCACGAACCAGAAGGACCCCGCGCTCCGCCGCGTCGCCGTCGCCCTCCTCGGGAGGAGCAAGGAGCCCGCCGCGATCAAGGCGGTCGTCAAGGCGCTGCGCGACCCCGACGCGAGCGTGCGCGTCGCCGCGATCGACGCACTCATCGCGATGGGGGCCAAGGACGCCGCCGACGAGGTCCTCAAGCTGACCGGCGACCAGGACCCCTCCGTCGCCGCCGCCGCCATCGAGGCCCTCGGCCTCCTCGGCGAGGACTCCCCCGAGGTCGTCAAGCGCCTGCTCGGGCTCCTGAAGTCCCGCGCGGCCGACGTCCTCAACGCCGCGATGGGCGCGCTCGGGCGTATGAAGGCCGTGGAGGCGCTGAAGCCAATCCTCGGCCTCCTCGACCACGAGACCTGGCAGGTCCGCGCGGGGGCCATCGAGGCCCTCGTGAAGTTCCGCGAGAAGGAGGCCATCCTCGCCCTGATCGAACGCCTCGCGAAGGAGGACGGGCGCCTCAAGCACGACATCGCCGCGGCGCTCAAGAAGCTCACGGGGCAGAAGCTCGGCACCAACGCAGAGACCTGGAAGAAGTGGTGGGCGGACGAGGGGGTGGCCTTCGTCGTCCCGCCCGAGTCGGAGACGGGCGACGCCGCCGAAGAGGGAATGACGACGTACTACGGCATTCCCGTCGTCTCCAAGCGGATCTGCTTCCTCCTCGACATCTCGGGGAGCATGAGCGCCTCGGCGGAGACGGGGGAGAGCCAGGCGGGGGACAAGTCGCAGAAGAACCGCCTCGACGTCGCGCGGAAGGAGCTGATCGAGACGATCGAGCGCCTCGCCAAGGACGTCCGCTTCAACGTCGTGCTCTTCGACGACCGCGTCGAGCCGTGGGAGAAGGCGCTGGTGCTCGCGGACGACGCACACAAGGCCGACGCAAAGAAGTTCCTCGATCGCCAGCGCCCGCGCGGCGGGACGAACATCTTCGACCCGCTCGAAGCGGCGCTCATGGACAAGGACGTCGACACCGTGTTCCTTCTGTCGGACGGCGCGCCGGGCTCCGGGAAGTTCGTCCAGGCGGAGGACATCCTCCGCGAGATCCGGAAGCTGAACCGCTCGCGGAAGGTCGTGATCCACACGATCGCGATCGGCCTCGACACGCCGCTCATGCGCGAGCTGGCGAAGCAGAACGGCGGGAAGGCGATCGTGAAGTAGGGGCGACGCGTCGCCCTACCCCAGGCGGATCACGGCGAACGTCGCCCCCTGCGGGTCCTTGAGCACGGCGAAGCGCCCGACGCCGGGCACGTCCATCGGCCCCGCGAGGTTCTGCGCCCCCTGGTCGCAGGCCCGGGAGAGGGCGCCGTCGCAGTCCTCTACGGCGAAGTACGGGAGCCAGTGCGGCGGGACGATCGCGGGGACCTTGCCGGTCATGTCCATCATGCCGGCCACGGGCTTTTCGCCGAGGGAGAAGATCGTGTACCCCGATCCGCCCATCGACATCTCGGCGGCGGACCAGCCGAAAAGCCCCTTGTAGAACGGGCGCGCGGCGTCGACGTCGCGCGTGTTCAGCTCCACCCAGCAGAGCGTCCCGGTCTCGTCGACCAGCCCCGCGCCGTGGTGCGCGCCGGCCTGCCAGAGGGCGATCACGCCGCCCGAGGGGTCCTGGACGAACGCCATCCGCCCGATGTTGGGCACGTCGAACGGCGGGGCGATCACCCTTCCGCCGAAATCGGGGACCTGCGACGCAGACTCGTCCGCGCTCGCCACCGCGACGTAGAGGACCCAGCACGGGGGGATGCCCTGCGCGATCTGCTCCGGCGCGAGCGCCCGGAGCCCCGCGACGTCCTTCCCGCCCTTCTGGAAGATCGCGTACGACCCGCCGGGGACCTCCTCGGCGCCCCAGTCGAACATCCCGCCGTAGAAGGCTCGCGCGGCCGCCATGTCCGCGCTGACCAGCTCCGGCCAGCAGAACGCCCCGGGCGGATAGCTCGCCATCTCGGGCATGCTCGTCCCTCCTCAGTCCTTCAGCAGCACATTGACCTCGAATCGCTCGCGCAATTCCGAGGCCGCCTCGCCCTTCTTCAGCTTCCTGCGTTCGAGGTACCAGTTGATGATGTACGGGCGGCACTCGGGACGCCGGTGGACCCCCTTCTTCAGCGCCTCACGGTAGAGGCGGTCCTGGGCACTCCCGTCGGGGTCCTCCTTCTCCAGTCGCGTGTCGAGATCCTCGGACTTGTCGCCCACCTTCTCTCCCAGGAGAAGGAACTTCGCGCGTCCCCGCGACTCCTCGAAGCTCTTCTTCCGTGCCTCACGCCGCTCGGCGCAGCGATAGACGATCCTCATGCCCCCGAAGATCTCGAGGACCGGCGAGACCTCTCCGACCAGGAGCGCAAGGAGGATGCCGCGGTCGTCCTCGCTGATCGGCCCCGGGGTCTCCAACTCGAGCCAGCCCTGATCCGAGAAGCCCCCCGCGGGCGTCTCTCCCCGCTCCATCGCATCCAGAATTTCGGCCTCCTCCTCCTCCGAGTCGATCCGCTTCCCCTCCAGCCGGACGGCGGCGGGCTCCGTGAACTCCTCGGGGTGCGCGTCGTAGTAGGCCTGGAGCTCCTGGTCCGTGAACTCCCTCGGGTCGACCTTCGCCGTGGTCTCATTCGACTTGTAGACGCTCGTGACGCTCCAGCGGACGTACTCTTCCTCGAGGGCCCCCTCGGCGAGCGAGGCCTGGAAGATCATCTCGTCGAGGATCGCTGGCTCCAGCGCCAGGCGCTTGTCGTCCAGCGTCGACGCCTCCCTCCCCTGGTCGCGGGCGAAGATGAGGAGGTAGACCTGGAACTCCTGACGCGTCACGCCACCGGGCCCGACCCGTGCGACCAGGTCCTCGAGGGGGCCCTGCTCCACGTCCGACGCGGGCGGCTTCGGCGTCTCCAGCCTGGAACCGGCGGGTCCTTCGATGGTCTTCGTGCCACCCGGGAGCGGGCCGGCCTCCTGATCGAGCTCGCCTCGGTGGATCTTCGCAACCCGCGATTTCTCGAAGCAGAGGGTCCCTCCCTGGTCGAGGCGGACCGTGATCGACGTCTCGTCCTCGGCGACGATCTTCCCCGAGAAGGCCGCGCCGTTCTTCAGCTCCACCTCGTCGGCGAGCAGGGGGAGGGCGGCGAGGACGATGGCGATCAGGTGGCGGACGGGCATGGGAGCCTCCCATCTCTCTGGAAGCGACTCGAATCTCATGATAGCACGCCCGCCGCGGGGCGCTACTTCGGCTTGAGCGACTCCTCGCCCAGCCATCCGCACTCGACGAGCGACTCTCGCAACTCCACGTTGTAGACGGAGAGGTTCGGCAGCCAGGCCCGGACGCGCGTCCTCGTCCAGACCGCGCCGCTGCCCCGGGGGGCGAAGCGGTACTCGTAGAGCTCAGCGCGGACGTACCGCGGCGGGCGGCCGGGGAACGGGTTTCGCGCGAGGAGCCCAAGCGCCCCCTCGTCGTTGTGGAGCAGCTTCCAGACGAGGTGGAGCGTCCACGCGTGGCGGTCCGGCGTCGACTTGGCGGCGAACCACATCTGCCAGTCGATCCGGAGGTGGTACGGGGAGAGCCAGGGAGGCGACCGGAGCGGGTCGCCGGGCTTCGCCTTGAACTCGTAGGGCCTCCACGCCGTGTCGGGGCCGGGGTCCTCCTCGTCGGTCCCCTCGAAGACGATCTCGTACCGCACCCTGTCCATCGATCCAAAGGCGCCGTACGTGTTGACGAGGTGGAGCGGGTCGAACGAGGTGTTCATCTTCTGGTGGGGATCGAGCAGGTTGGTGATGGGGTCGACCGAGAGCCACGCCACGACCGTGGCGAGGAGCGCCGATGCGATCAGCGGGGCGATCGAGGTCGAGGCGGCCCCCGCGGCCCTCTCCGCGGCCGCCACGAGCCTCCGGGGGACCACGCGGCGCCACACGCCGTCGTCGAGGCAGGCGAGGCACGCCACGAGCGTCAGCCAGTTCAGGAACGACAGGTTCCCGCTCAGGAGCAGCAGGACCTGGAAGAAGACCATGAGGAGCCCGGCCGCGCGGCGTGCGACCCTCGGCCCGAAGACGAACCAGGGGACGAAGAGCTCCGTGAAGTGGTTCCACAGGCAACCGAACACGTGGAACCACCTCGGAAGGGAGTGGAGCCACGGGCTGATCGGATTCGGGATCGGCTGGGTCTCGTAGTGCCAGGTCAGGGCCGTGAGGTCCCTCCAGCACTCGTCCCCACGCATCTTGATGAGCCCTGCGCCGAGCATGACCCGGAAGAGGAGCCAGCGGTGGAGCCAGATCACGACGACGGGCGGCGGCGACCTCGGGAAGGGTCTGGGGTCGAGGAGCGGGCAGAGGAAGATGCCGAGGAAGCCCGTCTCGAGGAGCAGCCCCTCCCAGCCGTAGCCGTACCACGTCTGGCCGACCTGGACGATCGACAGGTAGAGCGCCCAGAGGAGCGTCATCGAGAGGGCGTTCGCGTAGCCGGCCACGCAGAGCGCCGCGAGGGCGACGCCGGTCCAGGAGACCACGAGGAGCCCCTGGTCCGAGCAGCCGAGCAGGAAGAGCGTCGGGTGCCGGAACCACGTCTGGGACTCCGAGCCCGCCCACGCGCGCAGCTCGACGAGGAACGACGTCGCGGGCGTCAGGCCGTGATCGCCGACGAGGGGGAGGAGCTGGTTCGCGGCCGCGAGGAAGGCGAAGAGGTAGACGACGCCGAGGAGGCGCAGCATGAGGAACCGGGTCAGCCAGAACGACCGCCCGTCGAGGGCCCGGGCGCCGCTTCCAGTGTTCGCTGACGGCATGGTTGGCGTCGGTTATAGTGGCGGCGCGGGCGGGCATCAACAAGAGATGGAGGAACGGAGATGGTCCACCGAGTCGCGTCGTGCCTGGTCCTTGCGGCATCGGTCCTCGGGGCGCAGGACCTGGGGAAGCTGCGCGTCTTCCCGCCGGACAACCCGTGGAACTGGGACATCCGCTCGCTGCCCGTCCATCCCGATTCGGCGCGGCTGATCGAGTCGATCGGCGCCGACAAGCCGCTCCACCCCGATTTCGGGCCGCAGGCGGGGATCCCGTTCTGCGTCGTGGGAGGGAAGCAGAAGAAGGTGAAGGTGGAGTTCGAGTACGCCGACGAGAGCGACAGGGGCCCGTATCCGATCCCCGACGACGCGCCGATCGAGGGAGGGGAGGAGTCGGAGGGCGACCGCCACGTGCTCGTGATCGACAAGGACAGCAAGGTCCTCTACGAGTTGTTCGCCGCGCGGAAGGGGGAGAAGGGGTGGACGGCGGGGTCGGGGGCGATCTTCGAGCTCGGATCGAACGAGCTCAGGCCCGAGGGGTGGACCTCGGCGGACGCCGCGGGGCTGCCGATCTTCCCGGGACTGGTCCGGTACGAGGAGGTCGACCGCGGGGAGATCCCGCACGCGCTGCGATACACGGTCCGTCGCTCGCGGAGGGAGTTCTGGTGGCCGGCGAGGCACTTCGCGAGTCGCGAGACCGACGACGCGCTCCCTCCGATGGGGATGCGCGTCCGGCTGAAGGCCGACTTCGACCTCTCGAAGTACTCGAAGCGCGTCCAGGTGATCCTTCGCTGCCTCCAGGTGCACGGGATGATCCTGGCGGACAACGGGAGCGACTGGTTCATCAGCGGCGCCCCGGACGAGAGGTGGAGCGACGACGAGCTTCACGCCATCAAACAGGTGAAGGGAGCGGACCTCGAGGTCGTGCAGACCGTCGACGACAAGGGGAAGCCGATCGTCCCGAAGAAACGGTAGCAGACGCTACCGTCGTCTGGTCGGGTCGGTGCCGTGGCGGCGCAGCTTCGTGGCGGGCGGGCGCGTCCGGCGCGTCGTGGGCGGCGGGGGAGGGGGAGGCGGGTCCTTGACTGCCTCCAGCTCGACGGTCTCCCAGGAGATCGCCGGCGCCGGGGCCTGCGCCGCGGGCCGCGACGTCGTCGTCTTACCCGACCTCTCGGTCTCCTTCTGCGCCGCGGGCCGAGCGGCGGTCGACTTGCTCGTGGCCGCCGGAGGCGGCTTAGCCGGGGCCGCCGGAGACTGCTTGGCCGGAGTCGCGGGAGGCGGCACGGCCGCGGCCGCCGCCGTGCCGGGCTTCGCAGCGCCGCCCCGGATGCGGGCCTGCGCCGTGCGGACGGCCTCAACCTCCTGCTCCGAGAGGAGGCCCTTCTCCCTCATGATCTCGCCGATCCGCTTCACCTTTTGCTGATCGAAGTAGACGTTCCGCTGCTCGTCGAGCGTGACGTCGAGGTCCTTGGGGCTGATGAATCCATTCGCGACGGCGATCTGGCCGAAGAGCTTGTCGTCTGCGCGCTGGTCGACGTACTCGTGGTTCTGGAGGAGGAAGATGAGGTTCTTCTCCTTCAGGTACTTCTTCTTCACGAAGAGCTGGCCGAGCGGGAGCGTCTGCCCCTTCGCGCGGGCGGCGAGCTGCTCGCGGAGGCACTGGTCGAGCTGCTTGCGCGTGACGTACCCGGCCTTGAGCGCAAGCGTGCCGAGCATGAGCTCGGGGCTGCGTTCGGTCTTGGCCATCGGACCTCCGTCAGGGTCCCGGGATTGTAGGGCCCCGAATCCGGTCGGTCAAGCCGAGGGAGGGACTCCAGCCGCCTCCGCGACCGACTCGATGGCGATGGCGACGAGGGCCGCGCCGTAGTCGAGGTCGATGTTCTTCATCGTGTCGTGGGTGTCGTGGTAGCCCGATCGGCGGATGTCGTAGTTCTCCATGAAGAGGACGACGGGGATCCCGAGGTCGCTGAAGATCTGGCCGTCGGTGTTGTAGAGGGCGCTTCGCGGGTCCCACTCCGGTCGGACCTCGCCGAGGAGCGTCAGGTGCTCGGCGATCGGAGGCGCCGTCGCGCCCGACTCCATTCGCTGTGCGCGCCCCTTCCCGCGGCGATCGGGCGTCTGGTTCCAGCCCTTCACGTCGCGGTTCCACCGCTGGTTCGCGCGCCACGCCGTGTAGGCGAGGCGGGCCGAGCTGCGTCCCTCGCCTGGGGCGATCTGGAAGACGTCGCGGTCGTTGTCGCGGTTGTGCGCGACCATGTCGAGGATGTAGGCGCCGACGACGCGTGTCGCGGTCACGTCGACCTTGGCGCCGCCGGGGACCTCGAGGACGAGCTTTCCCTCCTCCTGGGCTGCGACGAGCGCCGCGCCGAGGGCCCGCGCCCCGAGGCAGTCCGCGGGGAACTCCTCGCCGGTCAGGTGGACGAGCCAGATGTCGCGCTCCAGCCTCCCCTCGCGGGCGAGCGGGAGGAAGAGGTCGGCGGCGAGCATGAGGGCGGCGGTCGCGGAGTGGTTGTCATCGGCGCCGGCGGCCGCGGCACGGAGGTGGTCTCCTCCGCGGGCGGGGTCGTAGACGTCCTCCATGTAGGCGGTGTCGTAGTGGTCGGCCATGATCACGGCCTCGGAGCGGTTCTTGCCGGGGATCACGAGCACGACGTTCCGTTCGAGCCGTTCGCCGGTCTGGTTCTGCTTCCAGGCCTCGGACCAGCAGAAGTCGAAGTCGGTCTCCCACTTGAAGCGGTGATCGGCGCAGACGGCTCGTCCGGTCATGCCGTGCTTCTGGAGGAGCTCGTCGTAGTGCCCGTGGAGCCGGTCGGCGAGGCGGTCCAGGTCGTTCTCCTGCGCGGGCTGCCTCCCCGCGGCCACGGCCTTGGGCCCGCCCGTGCGCCCCTCGTTGACGGTCACGAGGTCGGCGTTGTTCTTCCCGAGGAGGTCCCCCTCGGTGAGCGACGCGATGGTCTTCCAGTACCGCTCCTCGAAGTCGCGCGTCCGCGTGGACTCGAACGTAATCGCCGGCCCCACGTCTTCCTCGGGGGCGAGGAGGCCCCGGATCGACTCGACGAGCGACCCGGCGCGCGCGGCGTCGTTGGAGCGCGAGGGGAGCTTGGCCAGCCACTCGCCAAAGTCCTCGTCTTTCGCGGCCTCCAGGAGCGCGCGCGCGAAGGAGGGTGGAAGGGGCTTCTGAAGCAGCTCCTTCCACTCCAGCAGCCGTCGGCAGTTGCCCGTCTGCCTCTGGTCGGCCGGTTCGCGTTGGAACAACTCGATGGAGTCGATCCTCGGTCTGCGCGCCAGCAGGCGCGGACGCAACTCGACCTCGTATCCGCTCGAGTGTCCAGCGAGGATGACTCCCGACAGAGGTGTTGGCCAGACTTCAAATCCGAGCTTCTCCGTCCATCGTGCGATGACCGGCAGGAACCAGAACGCCGCGTGGTCTCCGGCTCGCATTGGCGGGAAGTGCATGCGGTACCCGAATCGACCGCCGGCGCGGCACGCGTCCCCCGCGCGTCGGATGGTCTCGCGGTCCGCGCGTGGTCCATCCAGAAGAGCCTCGTAACCCTCGGTCCAGACCTGGCAGTTCCGCGCCATGGGCTTTCCGTATAGGTGGAGGTTGTCTGGCGTCGCCGAGAACAATGTTGCCGTCACCTTGTCGTTAAGGGCTCCGTCGCCGCGATCGTCCTGATCCCGCGAGACTCGTTGCCAGCGGTGTGTGCGCTGGATTCGGTTCTCGCGCCTGTGCCGGTCTCGCGCGGCTTCGCGCTCGTCCGAGACTTCGTCCAGCCAGCCAGATTGGGGGATTCGGATCGGGTCGTTTGTCCCGCTGCGAGGAAAGAGATGGAGCAGGGGTATCTCACGCGCGTTCAGAACATCCGACAGCTTCCGATAGCCCGTGTGTCCCCAGAAGACCTGGGAAGCAGGATGAGGCACGATCCGTAGCCGTCCTTCGAGATACGCCCACTGGACTCGCGAGGGGAGATCCCCGAACAGGACATACGTCAGCAAGCCGCGGCATCGATCGAGCGGCTCGTCGGGACGCAACTCCAGATTTCGGACGAACGACGGCAGGTCGGTCCCCTCGTGGGGGAGGATGCGCACCCCTGCCTTGAACGGGTCACGAGTGGATTCCGCGTAGAGATCGCAGACCCAAGCGAGGATTTCGGCGAAGCGCTGCGGTGCGTCGGGGCGGTCGACCTCCTCAGACTCCTGAAAACTCGCCCACAGCGGGTACGACGGCAGGAGGGAGCCGCAGGTGCCCATCAGCGTCCAGCGCACCCGCCCCTTGTCGTCCTGCGTTTTCGACAGGCAGATCGGGAGAATCAGCGGCAGAGTCCCCCCCTGGACGGACTCCGCGCGAGCCACCAGCGCCGGGGTCCACGCGGGGTTGTCCCTGAGCATCCGCGCCGAGAACTGCGTAGGTTCCCCGCGCGCCAGCTTGACAACCTGCTCGACGACGTGCCTGGCGATCCGCTCGAGGCCGGGGCGCAGCTCGAAGTGCCACTCGTACTCGCTGATGTTCCAGCCGAAGTCGTCCCCCTCGGGAATCGTGAAGGGGTCCGGCTCGCCGTACGGCTTCACGCCGACGTACGGCGGCGGCATGAACTCCGAGTAGGCGCGGAGCGCGTAGGGGAGCACCCCGCGCGCTGCGCGGGCCTCCTCCAGCAGCTTGGACCAACCACCGGCCATGCAGGCTCTCCTACCAGGAACCCGCGGGCGTGGGAAGCATCTCCGGAATGGGATACGCCCCGGGGCGAGGCCCCGGGGCGCGCGTCGCCAGCTCTAGAACTGGAAGAATCCGAAGCTGACGTTGCGCATCGGCCGCGCATACCACCCGCCGATGGCGAGCATCGACGTCGTGTCGACCACCCACCCCGTCACCGTGTGGTACCCCGGCGCGAAGGCGCGGTCCAGGACATGCCGCTCCGCCGTGCCCGCGCCGTACGAGTAGCTCGACCCGACCCACTCGCCATCCACGTTCCACACGACGTAGGTCGAACCGGCAGGGACGATCTCGTCGAGGCACGCGGTGAAGTTCCCGAAGTTCACGGTTCCGAAGAACCAGAAGTACCACGCGGACGACCACGCCGCAGTGATCGGATTCGTCTCCGAGTGCATCATTCGGATGACCGCCTCGCGGCAGACGGGGCAGAAGCCGTAGGCCAGGTTCCGCATGTGGCACGCCTCGCCCACGGGGCGGTAGATGCCGGTGGAGAAGTCCATCGCGCCGCCCGCGAACGTCCCGACCGTCCCTCCGTCCGCCAGCATGGTCCCGTTCCACTCCGACCACTTGGCCCAGGGCGCGTACGACTGGGTCGTCAGGTTCGGCTGCGTCGGCGCGCCGCCCGCGTAGGCGCGGTTGGAGTAGACGTACTCGTCGCCGAGGTTCGTCGCCGAGTGGCCCGTCTCGTGCGTCACGACGCCGAGCATCTGGCCGCCGTTGTACGTCGTGCAGACGCCGCCGCCGCCCGCGCCACCGTAGAAGCTGTCGTTGACGATGATGAGCACGAGGTCCGCTCCCGCGACCTGGTCGCGCGCCGCCGCGATGTTCGCGTTGTTGTTCACCGTGAGGAGGCGCCCCGGCCCCGCCACGTCGCCCGTCACCATCACGTACGAGCTGTCGAAGCAGGTGTTCCGGAACTGGTTCCACACCGGTCGGTCCGCGCCGCTGTTCGTGCTGATCGTGTTCACCTGCCAGATCCGGATGAAGGCCGAGTAGGTGTCGTACGGGGCCATGCCGATGAGCGCGTCACGTACTGCGGCGGCGTTCGTCGAGAAGAGGGCCATCTCCGTCGAGCGGAAGCCCTCGGCCAGGATGACGATGTCGAACTTGTCGCCGCTCGCCCCGGATCCCGCGTGCAGGCTCTGCACGGCAGGCGCGGCGTAGGTCATCGTCCCCGCGTCGGCGAGGGAGGGGAAGAGCGAAAGGGCTAGACCAGCGGCGCCGGCGCAGGCGGCTCGAACGAGGCGGGATGCGAACGTCATGGGTTCCTCCAGGCAATCGAACAAGGACAAGCGCCGCGTTCAATGCGGCGAATGGGATAGGTGCAGTCGTCGTGCCGTGTCTTGAACGTCTTGCAACAGACGCATAGGCATGATGTTGCGTCTGATTGCTGGTCCGGGTGACGTTGGCTCACTTTCGTGCATGGCTCGGTTCGGCGGTCCTGCGAGCCGCTCGGGGCCGGAATGAAACAACGCGGCCGCCCCGTCTCCAGGGCTGCCGCGCTACAGGATTTGCCATGACGCCCCGGCCCGCTTCGCGGGCGCCCCGCGTCCCCCCCCCCGCGCCCTCACGGGCGCGACTCCGGCCCCCAAGCCGCGACGCCAACGGTCGTCTACTCTTCGTGCCTGTCGCAGCCGCCGACCATGTCGATCGACAGCTTCTTCGTCAGCGCGAGCTGCGACTCGCCGAGCGCCGCGCGAATCGATGCGTCCGACTCGGCCGCCTGCCGCGCCGCCAGCACCTCCGCGCTCGCAAACCCCTCCTGCCGTCCGAGCGCCTGCGCCGCCGCCAGCCTCACCTCCGACACGGGCGAATCGAGCGCCTCCATCAGCGCCGAGGTCGACTCCGCCGAGGCCACCAGCCCGATCGCCGTCGCACAGGCCGCACGCACGTCGGTCGATCCGTCCGAGGCGAGCCTCGTCGCGAGGGCCTCCCTCGCTCCCGCCTCCCGCCCCGCCCGCTCGCCCAGCGCGTACGCCGCGCACGCCCTCACCGCCGCCGACGGGTCGCCGCCGAGCGCCGCCGCGATGCCGCGCCCCGCCTCCTCGTCCGTCCTCGCCTGCAGGGCCATCACGATCGACTGCCTCACCTCCTCGTCGGCCTCGCTGCGCAGGGCCAGCGAGAGGAACCCCGAGACGTCGCGCTGGGGGCTCTTCGAGAGGATCCACGCCGCGAGCCTCCGTCCACGCACCGAGAGGGAAGGAAACATCGCCTCGAGGCGCGACGTCCCCGCCGCGTCGAGCGCCGCCTCAATCTCCTCCGGCAGGGCCGCGTTCATCCGGCCCTCGACCTCGTCGAACTTCCCGCCTGCGAGCAGCTCGATCAGCTCCGCGCGGAGCCTCGTCCCGTCCACCTTGGAGCGCTCCGGGCCCGGCGCGGGCTGCGCCACGCCCAGGTCCGGCGGCGGCGTGGGACCAGTCGAGGTCGCGGGCTCCGTGGCGGCCTTCGGCGCGGGGGCCCCGGTGGAAGTCCCGGTGGTTCTCGCAATGCCTGTCGGCGCGGGACGCTCCCCGCTCGCCTCGATGCGTTCGACCCGTGCGGCCCTTCGAGGGGAGGGCGGCGGTGCGCTGGAGCGGATCGCCGCATAGGCCAGCAACGAGACTCCGAACAAGCCGAGGATCGGCAGGGTCGCTGGATGGTTTCGCATTCTGTCCTCCTTTGCACGGATCGCCGTCCCGTTGGTGTTGCAACCCGCCTGCCTGCGGATTGTCTGAGCGCAACCGCTTGTTGCACCATGCTGTTAGGCAACATGTGCCGCTCCTGTGGATTGCTCGCCGTCGAGCCAACTCGCCCGTCGGCTTGGCCATGCGCCGGCAAGCGAGCCGGAGGAATCGTCTAGACGCGCGGGCGCACTCGCGCTATGCTCGCCCGGCGGCAGGCGAGACGGGGGGCGGCGATGGGCGCAGGACGGGCACCGCGCAAAGACCCGCGCAAGGGGCGGGCCATGCCGGAACCGTCCCACGAGACCGACCTCCTCCTCCGCATCCGCGAGCTGCAGGCGCGCGTCACGGAGCTCGAGACCGCCAACGAGCAGCTCCGCGAGCGGAAGTCGCGCACGCGGATCATCGCCAGCGCGCGCCAGCTCCAGACCACGCTCGACGCGATCCGCGACGGGATCTGCCTCCTCGACTGGCACGGGAAGATCCTCCGCTGCAACCGCACGTTCCAGGCCTTCATCGGGCGTCCGACCGAGGAGATCACCGGCCGCTTCTACGCCGACGTGATGCGGCTCGTCCCGGCCGTCGTCGAGGCCGCCCCGGTCGAGAAGGCCTGGCACCTCCGCGCCCGCGTCGGCATCGACGTGGCGCTCCAGGACCGCTGGTACCACGTCTCCGTCGACCCGCTCCTGGACGACAAGGGGGAGTCCAGCGGGGCGGTGTGCGTCATCCGCGACATTACGCTCCGGAAGGACGCCGAGCAGGCCCTGCGCGAGAGCGAGCGGCGGCTTCGTCTCGCGGCAGGACAGGTCCCCGCGATCCTCTGGACCACGGACACGCAGCTCCGCTTCACCTCCTCGAACGGCGCCGGCCTCAGCGCGCTCGGGTATCGCCCGGACCAGCTCGTCGGGACCGACCTGTTCGAGTACTTCCGGACGGCCGACCGCGACTTCCCGCCGATCGCGGCCCATCGGCGGGCCCTCAAGGGCGAGGCCGTCGCGTACGACCTGGAGTGGGGCGGCCGCGTCTTCCGCTCACGCGTGGAGCCCCTCCGCGACGACGAGGGGACCATCATCGGCACCTCCGGCGTCGCCCAGGACGTGACGGACGGGGTCCGCATGGAGCAGGCCCTGCGCGAGAGCGAGCAGCGATTCCGCACGACGGTGGAGCAGATCCCCGCGATTGTCTGGACGGCCGACTCCGAGCTGCGGATCACCTCCTCCCTGGGCGCCGCGCTGGCGGCGCTGGGCCTCGTGAAGAACCAGACCGTCGGGACGCGACTCCAGGAATTGGTCGGCAGCGAGGACCCCGACTTCCTGCCGAACCGGATGCACATCCGCGCCCTCGCCGGGGAGTCCGTGAACTACGAGATGGAGTTCGGAGGGCGGCACTGGACGACGCACATCGAGGCGCTGCGCGACGCGGCGGGACACGTCGCGGGGATCATCGGTCTGGCGCTCGACATCTCGGAACAGCGCCAGGCGGAGCGCGCCCTCGGGGAGACCGAGGTCCGACTTCGCCGCGTCTTCGACTTCGCACCGGTCGGGATCTCGCTCGTTTCCGAGAACCGTCGCTTTCTCGCGGTCAACGCCGCACTCTGCCGCATGTTCGGCTACACCGAGGAGGAACTGCTCGGCATGAGCTTCCTCGACATCACGCACCCGGAGGACCTCAAGCCGTCGCTGGCCATCGAGCAGAATGACCGGAGGCGGTCAGGGGATCCGATCACGCTGGAGAAGCGCTACTTCCGGAAGGGGGGTGAGGTGATCTGGGCGCGGCTCACGGTGCGCGCCATCCACGACGAGGGAGGGCGCTTCCTCCACTGGCTATCCATGACGGAGGACATCACGGAGCGGAAGCTCCTCGAGGAGCAGCTCCGCCTGTCGCAGAAGCTCGAGGCCGTCGGCCGCCTCGCGGGGACCGTCGCGCACGACTTCAACAACATGCTCGCGGCGATCAAGGGATACACGGACCTCGTGATGAAGGGCAGGGAGTCGGACGAGAGGCTCGTCGCCGACCTGGGCGAGGTCCGCCAGGTCCTCTTCAAGGCCTCCGACCTCACGCGCCAGCTCCTCGCGATCGGGCGTCCTCAGCCGCTTGCGCCGCGAAGGCTCGACCTGGGGCGCCTCCTCGATGGGGCCTCCGGGATGGTCCGCCGTCTCCTCGGGGACCAGGTGAAGCTCGTGATCGCCTCGGACCCCGGCCTCCATGCCGTGGAGGCCGACCCCGCGCAGCTCGAGCAGGTGGTCATGAACCTCGCACTGAACGCCCGCGACGCGATGCCCTCGGGGGGCGATCTGCGGATCGAGCTCCGGAACGTGGACCTCGACGAGGCCTATGTCGCCCGGCACCTGGGGGTCCGCCCCGGCCCGCACGTCCTCCTCTCCGTCTCCGACACGGGGGTCGGAATGGACGCGGAGACCCAGGCGCACCTCTTCGAGCCGTTCTTCACCACGAAGCAGAACGGCACGGGGCTTGGCCTCTCGGCGGTCTACGGCGTCGTCCGGCAGATCGGGGGGCACCTCGCGGTGGAGAGCGTGCCCGGGAGGGGGACGACATTCCGCATCTACCTCCCCGCCTCGGCCCGCTGATCAGATGTGGACGTAGAACTCCTCGCGGTGGACGCGCCCGTCGCGGATCCGGATGATCCGGTTCGTCATCCTCGCGACGTGCTCGTCGTGGGTCACGACGACGATCGTGTTCCCCTCCTCGTGGAGCGTCCCGAGGAGGGCCATGATCTTCTCGCCCGTGAGCGAGTCGATGCTCCCCGTCGGCTCGTCGGCGAGGATGATGCTCGGGTCGTTCGCGAGGGCCCGCGCGATCGCGACGCGCTGCTGCTCGCCCCCCGAGAGCTGGTTCGGGCGGTGCGTCGTGCGGTGGCCGAGGCCGACGAATTCGATCAGCTCCTGCGCCACCCGCTTCCGGTCCGGCTTCCGGCTGTAGATCATCGGGATCTCGACGTTCCGCAGCACGGTCTGGCGGGGGAGGAGGTTGAACTGCTGGAAGACGAACCCGATCCGCCGATTCCGGATCTCGGCGAGGCGGTTCTCGCCCATGTGCGTCACGTCGGTCCCCGCGAGGACGTACCTCCCGCTCGTCGGGACGTCCAGGCAACCGATGATGTTGAGGAGCGTGCTCTTCCCCGACCCCGAGGGCCCCATGATGGAGACGTACTCCCCCTCGCGGATCGTGATGTTCACGGATCGGAGCGCGCGGACCTCGCTGTCGCCGACCGTGTAGAGCTTGCTGATCTTCTCGAGGGAGATGACCGCCGGGGCCTCGCCCTCGTCGGCCTCCACCATCTCGTCTTCCGTCTCGGGCATGTCCCTACCGCACCTTCACCGTCTCGCCGTGCCTCAGGCGCTCGAGCGCCCGCGAGTCCCCCGTGACGACCTCGTCTCCCGAGGAGACCCCGTCCAGGATCTGGGCCGAGTCCGTGTCCGAGAGCCCCACGGAGACGAGCTTCGCCCGCACCGTGCCTCCCTCGACCACGAAGACCACCTGCGCGCGCTCGATCCGCGCGCCGCCCGCATTCTTCCTCGCCTCGTCCGCCAGCTCCTTCGGCAGCTCGGAGAGGGCCCGCTGCACGACGGCCTGCGCCGGCACGAGCACCGCGTTCGACTCCGTCTTCGTGTCGATCTCGACCTGCGCGCCGATTCCGGGGCGGAGCTTCCCCGCGAGGTCCCCGGCCCCCTCGAGCTTGACCTTGGTCTTGAAGAGGAAGATGTCGCTCGTCTTGCTCTTCTCGCCGCTCGGGGCGATCTCGACGACCGTCCCAGTCCAGCGCTGGTCGCCGCCGACCGACTCGATGCGCACCTGCGCCTTGAGGCCGACCTTGATGGCGTAGACGTCGGTCTCGTCGACGTCCGCCTCGACGAGGACCTCGGACATGTCGGCGATCGTCGCCAGGACCGCGGCGGTCGACTGGAGGCTCCCCGGCGTCACCTGCTCCCCCACGACGACCTTGATGTCCCACGCGATGCCTGCGATGGGGGAGGCCACCTTCGTCTTCTCCAGCTCCTTCTGGGCGACCTCCAGGTTCTTCTGCTGCTCCTCGACCTTCTTCTGCGAGGTCTTCACCTTCGACTCCGCGTTCGAGACGTCGCGGTCGATGCGGAGGAGGTCCTGCTGGAACGACGCCTCGTCCGCAGCGTTCGTGGCGGCCTGCTGCTCGACCTCCTTCTCCCAGGAGGCCTTCTGCGCCTTGGCGCGCTCGAGCGCCGTGCGGACGTCCTCGACCTCCTTCGCCTGGACGTACGGGCCGCGATCGAAGGCCTCCTTTAGGCGCGTGTACGAGCGCTGGTTCCCCTCGATGTCGGCCTCGTACTGGCCCCCCTTCGCCTGGACCGCTGCGAGGGCCGCCTCCGCCTTCAGCCGGCGGCTCTCGGCCTCCTGCTCCTTGCTCGACCGCGCCTTCTTCTGGTTCTCGAGCGTCGTTTCGGCCTCGTCCAGCTCCGCCTTCGCGCTCTCCATGCGGACCTGCGCGAGGACGACGTCCGACTCCAGCTTGGGGTTCTGGAGCGTGAACAGATTCTTGCCCGCTTCGACCGCTTCCCCTTCCGTAGCGTCGATCTTGGTCACGGTCCCTGCGACCGTGGCGAAGAGGTCCACGGTCTTCCGCGAGATCACGCGGGCCGGCGCGCTCGCCTTGGCGGTGATCGTGCCCGAACGCGCCTTCTCGGTGGTGACGGTGCGGGTCTCGTCGTCCGCGGCGATGCCGCCCGTGCCGCCGGCCGCGGGCTGCTGGGAATTGAGGTAGAGCACCCCCCCGACGACCGCGGCCAGGACGACCACGAGGATGAGGACCTTCACGGGAGCGCCTCGCTAGATGCCGCCGGCCGACATGGCCGACCTCACAAGCTGACTGATTCCGTAGAGTACGCCGAACACGGCGACGCCCGCCACGCTCTTCGCGTAGGAGAGCTTGCTCGTCGCCTTCAGCGCCATCACCTGCAGGACCACCATCCACGCGAGGGCGGCCCACTTCAGGAACATGAGGTATCGGAAGTTGCTCGAGCCGATCTCGCCCCGGATCGCCCTCCCGACATCGTCGCGGAAGATCTCCGGCCGCGCCTTCGGGTTCGGAGAGTTGATCTCGAACTTCGGCGTCCAGGTGATCGCGAAGAGGATCGCCACCAGGCCGAAGAGCATCGGGGCGAGGTAGGTGTACCCCGTCAGCTCGAGCAGCTTGCGGAACTCCCCCTCGCCCTCGAGGAGGATCGACATGCAGGTCAGGATCCCGGCGCCGAGGACCCACATGAGCGGGGGCTCGAGCGCGCCGAAGACGTTCTGGAGGATGAAGCCGACCTTGACCGACTTGAGCGGGGCCTCCATGTCGGCCCGGATGGAGGCCGGCACCTGGTTCGAGAGGCGGGCGAACCACTTTTCGCCCGCCATCAGGTTCGCGAGCATGCTCCCGAGGGCCGCAACGACGACGATTGCGAAGGGGACCTTGTAGCTCAGCGGCTTCTTCAGGCTCCGGCGGATGAACTCGCCGGGCGAGTAGAGGATCCCGATGACGTCGAACATGTAGACACTTTCCCTAATCCGGCCGGATCCTTCGGCATCCGGGGCGTCCCGGCTGGAGCGCGTCTACTCCTCCGAGACCTTGCGGTCGCCCTGACGGCGCGCCCGGTGCCGCTTCTCGGCGAGGCGCCGCTGGCGCGACCCGGCCGTCGGACGCGTCGGGCGCCTCACTCTGGGACGTACCAGGGCCGCGCGGAGCATCCCCGCGAGGCGTCCCAGGCACTCATCGAGGTTCTGGGCCTGGCTCCGGTGGACCTGGCTCGTAATGAGCAGCTCTCCCCCCGCCGTGACACGCGTCCCCTCGCGCGCGAGGAATCGCTCCCGCACGTCGTCGGCGGGAAAGGCGAGGTCGGCGACCCGCACCCGGACCTCCGCCTTCGTGTTCAGCTTGTTCACGTTCTGCCCGCCGGGCCCCCCAGAGCGGGCGAAGTGGATCGCTATCGCCGACGCCGGGATCACCCAGTTCCGGGTCACCTGCAGGTCTTCCATCCGAGCACCGTCGCGCGGTCTACCGATCCTCTTTGGGCGGCTTCGGGGGCGCCTTCCCCTCGGGCATCGCGAAGAGGGAGTCCTCGATCCCCGTGTTCAGCTTCACGTCGGACACCTTGAACTCCTGCGACTGCTTCCCGTCCGTCAGCCCCTCGACGTGGGATGGCACCGTGATGGCGCCGTACGCCTTGTAGTCGCGGAAGAACGTCTCGACCCGGGCCTTACCCTGGGGCGTGACCTGGACCCCCTCCGACTTGAGCAGCAGGTGCGTCTCGGCGTCCAGGTAGAGCGCCAGCACGGTCCCGTCGGCCTTGTGCGCATCGACGAGGATGGCGGGCTTGCCGTCGAGCTCCCCCTCCCGTCGCGTCGTGAAGGTCGCGCCCTGCTCCTTCATCTCGACGAGCGGGCAGAGGAGGCCCACGCCGCCGACGTTCATCGCGTCCCCGCCCTTGACCTCCTGGACCATCCCCGCGACCTCGACCCAGAACTTCGCCCCGTCGAACCCTTGCTTGATCTTCATCGCGCCCATCACGACGTCGGCGAGCATCTTGTCCGGCCGCTTGATTCGCAGCGTGATCTTCGCCTGCATCTGGCCCATCGGGCTCGAGAGGGACGCGTCGGCGTCCACGGTCAGGTCCTTCATCCCGAGCAGCGCCGCGCCGCCCTGGGCCTCGATCGCGCGATCGACCTCCGCCACGGCCTCAGGCTCCGAGTCGACGTGCGGGATCGTCGTCTTCGCCTCCTCGACCTCGGTGACCTTCCCGAGGCCGGCGACCTCGAGGTTCGCCTTCGCGCGGTCCCCGACCATGACGAGGACCAGCTCCTCCAGTCGCAGGTGCTCCTTCGCGACGCGGTCGACGTCGGCCTTCGTGACCGCCTTCATCTTCTCCGCGTACCCCGAGAGGTACTCGACGCCAAGGCCGTGCGCCTCGATCGTGAGGAGCTGCGTCACCAGGTCGGCGTTGGTCTCGAACGCGAGCGGGAACGACCCGAGGAAGTACGCGCGGCTCTCCTCCAGCTCCTCTTCCGTGACGCCCTCCTCGCGGATCCGCCTCAGGTGCTCGAGGACGAGCGCCAGCGCCTGGCGGGCGCTGGCCACCTTGGTCTGCAGCTCCACGTGGAAGGTCCCTGCGTGCGCGCGGTGCCTGAACGCGCTCCCGACGGAGTAGGCGAGGCCGTTCTTGTCGCGGATGTCGTTCGCGAGGCGGTTGTAGAGGCCTCCGCCGCCCAGGATGTCGTTCATGAGCTTGAGGGCGTAGTAGTCGGGGTGGCTCCGCGGCACGGCCCTGTGCCCCACGATGAGCGTCGCCTGCTCCAGCGGCTTGTCGACGATGCGGAGGCGGATCCCGTCGCCCGCCCCTACCTCGCCGACCATCCCCGGCGGGCCCTCCTTGGGCTCCCAGTCCCCCAGGGACTTCGTGAGCTTCGCGACGACCTCCTCGGCCAGGACGTCCCCGACGACGACGATCGTCGTGAAGTTCGGGGCGTAGAGGTTGCGGTGGAAGTTCACCAGGTCGTCGCGCTCGATGACGCCGATCGACGACTCGGTCCCTTCCGCGGCGTGTCCGTACGGGTGCCCGGCGTAGACGATCCGCTCGAACTCCTTGCGCGCGACGTCGGACGGCTGGTCCTTCGCGGCCTTGATCCCGCCGAAGACCATCCCGCGGAGCCGCTCGACCTCCTTCTCGGGGAACGAGGCGTTCCGCAGGGAGTCCGTGAGCAGATCCAGTCCCAGGTCGAAGTCCTTCGAGAGGAACTTCGCATTCAGCGTCGCCCCGTCGGGGTCGCAGGAGGCGGTCAAGCCGCCGCCCACGAAGTCGACGGCCTCGTCGATCGCCTCCGGCGTCCATGTCGGCGTCCCGCGGGTCGCGGCTGACGCGGTCAGGCTCGCCGTGCCCTCCTTGCCGGGGAGGTCCCACAGGGAGCCGGCCCGGACGAAGGCGCCCAGGCTCACGGTGGGGTGCCCGTGGCGCTCGACAACGAGGATCGTGAGGCCGTTGGCAAGCCGGACCCGCTTGATGTCGTCCGGGGTGATTGCCGCCCCCGTGCCGCGCGGCGGGGCGAGCTTCGGGGCCTGCGCGACGGGCGCGACGAGCGTCCCGACGGTGCGGTTGTCCTCCGTGAGGTACTTCTTCGCCACGCGCTGGACGTCGTCGGCGGTCACGGCCTCGACGCGCTCGAGCAGTTGGTCTCCTAGGTCCCACCTGCGGACCATCTGGTAGGTCCCGAGCTGGATCGCGAGGGCCTGGGAGGACTCTGCGGCGAACTGGCGTCCGGCGACGATCTGGTTCCTGGCGCGCTCGAGCTCCTTCTCGGTGGGGGGCTCGTCCTGGATGCGCTGGACCTCCTCCAGGATGCCGCGCTCGACGTCCTCGACCCTCTTGTCGGGGCGGGCGACGCCGAAGGCGATGAAGAGGGAGGGGTCGATCATGTCCCCCTGGTAGAGGCAGATGGCGATGAGCGCCACCTGCTTGTCCTTCATGAGGGCCTTCGGGATGCGGGCGCTCTCGCCGTTCGAGAGGATGGTCTGGAGGACGGTGATCGCCGCGCCGTCCTCGTGCGCGGAGTTCGGGACGTGCCAGCCGATGCCGAGGCCGGTGACCTGGGTCTCGCGTCGGATCTTGAATCGCCGCTCGCCGCGCTGCTCGGGCTCGGTGATCTGGACCTCGGGGACCTCCTCGCCGCGGGGGATCGCCCCGAACGTGGCGCGGACCTTCTCCTCGACCTCCTTGGGGTCGACGTCCCCGACGACGAGGACCGTGGCGTTGTTCGGGACGTAGTGGCGCTTGTAGTAGGCGTAGCACTCGTCGCGTGTGACGCGGTCGAGGTCGGACCGCCAGCCGATGGTGGGCCAGTGGTACGGGTGGGCCTGGAACGCGGTGGCGAAGAGAGACTCGACGGCCTGGCCGAACGGCTGGTCGTCGATCCGCGTGCGGCGCTCCTCCTTGACGACCTCGCGCTCGGCCTCGAACTCGCGCGGGTCGAAAATGAGGTTCGTCATGCGGTCGGATTCGAGATCGAAGGCGACGTCTAGGCGGTCGCTGGCGAGGACCTCGTAGTAGGCGGTGAAGTCGTACGTCGTGACGGCGTTGTACTCGCCTCCGTTCCTCTTGATGGTGCGCGAATACTCCCCCTTGCCGTGGGTAGGGGTGCCCTTGAACATCATGTGCTCGATGAGGTGGGACATCCCGGTCTGCCCGGGGCGCTCGTTCCTCGACCCGACGCGGAACCAGACGGTGACGGTGGCGACGGGGGCGGCGTGGTCCTCCTGGACGAGGAGGGTGAGGCCGTTGTCGAGCGTGGTCTCGACGCACTCGGTCTGGGCCGCCGCGGCGAGGCACGCGGCGAGGAGCAGAGCGGGGATGCGCATGGGGTGTCTCCAGGAATTGGGGGGCAAGTTTATCACCCAGGCGCTTCCGGAAGTAGGCAATCTGCGGCCACGAGGTCAGCGCGGGAGCACCAGGTCGGTGAGGAGTGCCTCCACGCGGGCGCGCACCTCGGGGTCGGCCGAGCCGTGGAGGGCGCGGAGGAGCGGGAGGGCCTCCGCGCCGCGACGGCGGAGCGCCTCGGTCGCCGCTTCGCGCTGGGCGCTGTCGTCGCTGGCCAGGGAGCGCTCGGCCTCCAGGACCTGCTCGGGAGGCGGGGGTGGCATCCGCTCGGCATCCTGGAGCAAGGTGTCCACGCACCTGGGGGCGAGACCGGGCTTCTCCGCGAGGGCCGAGGCGACGGACCCGTCCGCCCAGGATCGGACCTCCGCGACGGTCGAGTGTCGCCGCAACTCCAGCAGGAGCGGTAGGACCTCCTCGTTCATGCGCGCGTCGACCATCACGTAGGCCGCCCGATAGAGGCAGGCCTCCCGGATGAGCGGGTCGGCGGCCTGGCTCGCCGCTTCTCGATAGAGCCGAAACGCATCCGCGCACACGATTCCCGATGACGAGTAGTGCGTCGCATCCAGGACGGCGGCCGCCAGCGCGCGGCGCGGCAACGTCCGCGGGTCCTCCGCGAGCGGGAACGCGTCCATGCCGTGCATCCCCACGTACGACCACGGTCGCTCGTCCTCGGAAAGGGGAACATCTCCGCAGCGGTCCGCCCACGCCTCGGCCAGGGCGACCGCCTCGGAGGCGTCCGTCTCGGTGACGAGATGCGACGCCATCCGCTCGATGGGCTCGCGGAGCGCGAGCGCCGCAGCACCGCGCGGGAGCGACGCAACGAGCGCCTGCCATTCCCTGCGCCGCCGGTCGGTGGGCATCTCCTCGAGGGAGTCGTTCCAGATCCACCGGCGCAGGAGGCTCGCGTCGCGTAGGGCTTGCACCGACTCCGCCTCGGGCTGCTCGCTGGCGCCGCCGTAGTGGGTCGTGGCGAGGAGGGCGAAGTGTGCCCACGCGGGTGCCTCCCCCTGCTCGATCCGCCGCGCAGCGGCCTCGCGGAAGCCCTCACTCCCGTATTCGTTGAGATCGCAAATACCCTCGCGGATGTCGTCGACCAACCCCGCCTCCCACATCTCCGCGTAGACCTGGAGTGCGACGCCGTGCTTCTCCTCGTTGCTCGCCGCGCCCAGGGCCATCTCCCACAACTGCGTGGCCTGATGCTCGGGCCAGCCCTCCCATCGCACCCAGTCCATGAACTTCTCCACGGGCCGCTTGTCCTCTCGCCAGGCGTCGAGGATGGCCTCTTTGCGGACAATCGGGTCGTCCGAGACCTCGAGCCGTGTTCGCAGCTCTTTCGCCAGGTCGCTCACCTTCGCGTTCCTGGCGCTCTGGTAAAGCAGGAGGAGGTCCCGGTCGCCTCGGCAGCGGGCGCGAAGGGTCGGGACCACCTCGCGGGCGACCTCGTCCATGCCAGCGTTCCCGAAGTAGGCCAGCCCTAGCTCCGTCATCAGGGGACCGACCGCGTCGTCCTTCCGCAGCTCGAGGACCCGGTCGATGTCGCGGCGTTGCACGTCCGCTCGCTTCTCGCCCTTGCGGGCGGTCGCGAGGAAGGCGGCGTTGCGAGTGCAGGACGTACGAATGCGATCGAGGAGCTCCGTCGGCACCGGGAGGGCCGCCTTCATGTTCTGGGCCACCACCCAGCGGAGGTCCAGGGGGTGCTTCTCGGCCCGGGTGCGCGCAAGCTCGACGAGGCGACCCCACGCGGCGGGCGAGCGAGGGCTGTTGCTTAGGATCGAGACAATCTCGTCGAACTCCGGGTCGGGCGGCAGACTGATGACGACGGCCTGGTTCGTCCAGGGCAGGGCGTGGTAGAAGACCCGGGGGAATGAGGATTCGGGGCGGAGGGTGGCGCGGAAGGCCCGGAGGGCCGCGTCGAATCGAGGGCCGAACGCCCCCTCGGGGACCTGCGTCGCGGCTCCCTCGCGCGCCTCCGCAAGGACCTCCATCGCCAGACGGGCGAGCACGCCGCGCGGCGCCGGTCGACAGGAGGCGAACCTCACGCGATCGATGGCGGTCTTCGAGGACGGAACCGTGCCTCCGCGCGAGGCCAGCTCGGCCGCGGCCTCGCTGGACTGTGACGCGGTCGCCGCATCCTCCTCATCCAGGAACCGCGAGAGGGCCTCGGCGCCCTCCGCGCGAAGGGCCTCGATCAGGCGCTTCTCCGCGGGGTCGCAGGTGTCAAGCGCGGCCAGCGCATCGTTCGCGCCGCCCCGTGCCATGTCCGAGAGAAGACCGCGGGCGCGGCACCCCGTGCCGAAGGCCTCGCGGCGCAGGGACTCGACGCGAGCGGGCTCGAGGAGAGGGTCCGCGGCGAGGGATCGGACGTACGCGGCCGAAGAGAGTCGCAGGAACGCGGGGTCGCCTGCGAGGTCATGGAGAGCAAGTGCCAAGAGGAAGGGGACCTCCTCCCAGGGGGACGTTCCGCGCAAGAAGGAGCGGACGAGCGCATCCTGGGGCAGTGACCTTATCTTTACCCGGATCTTTTCACATGACGACGGTTGCGACGGACGAGGTTGGCGCCCTCTACCATGGCTTCCATGCGCGTCCATCCTCGCCAGATGGTTATCCATCCTGGCATGCCATCCGACTTGCGTGCGAGGAAG
>ORMF011737963.1_pt1 | contig 27176 bp, 26 predicted proteins | sample 1779871 | NCBI WGS metagenome assembly ORMF01 (sample SAMEA104232316, study PRJEB22302) | groundwater metagenome | biome: forest; feature: aquifer; material: groundwater | place: USA | collected 2011-08-07 | depth 5.4 m | reverse complement strand
CTTCCGATGCCCAAGATCTTTCATCCATGGCCCGAAGCTCGGTTCGCTGCCCGTTGACCCGAGGTGGGAGCCCGGTGCGGGAAATCTGCTCGCCGGGTTCTGTCCGGGGGGCCGCCCGAAAGGGCGGTCCCTACCGGAACAGAGGATAGATAGAGAGGGGAGGGGGCATTCACAGGAAGGCGGGAAGGATAGAAGTGGTGGGCGTTCGGAACGGGCGGGGGCGGTGAATTGTGAACGAACGGAACGGTGGCTTGACGCGGATGTTCGCAGCTGCGCGGCAAACGGCAGAGTGAATCGATGACGCTGGAGCGGACCCGTGCCGATGCGAGGGAACTGCTGCGGGGACATCTTGGTATCGCAGTGCCGTCGATTGCGGCGCTGCTCGATGCCGCGACGGCGGCACTCGGTGCCGCGCGAATGGACCGGTGTGTGGCGCTCGCGCGGAGAGTCACGCTGTCGCGGCGGCGGGCGCAGCTTTGTGCGATTGCCGGGCTGACGGTTGGCGCGAAGATGCTCCCCCCGGAATGGTGGCAACGGCCCCACGCGCGACACGATCCGCCGCTGCCTCCTGAAAATGGACCGTGCCCCGAGGAAGTGCTCGCGATGGATGCACTGCCCAAACGTCCGGACGACTACACGTTCCGGGCCACGCCACTCGAAACACTCGACGCATGGGCCGCGGACGACGTCGCAGACCAACTGTGGGGAGCTTCGGTGGCGTGGATCGACGCGAATTCGGAAGACTCCAGTGATCGCATTCCGCTGCCGCGCGGTGCGCGCGAAGGCGACCTACTCATGGTGTCGTTCGACCCTGGACAACGGGTCGGAGCGCGAGTCGTGCGACGTTCGGACGGTAACCTCGGTTCGGAGCTGGACCTGCGGTGGCGGTGGTGTCCCGTCGTCGAGGCTGGATGGGGCTGCCATTTCGCGCTGCCGGAAGTGAGGCTGTTGTTGCCGGGTGACGCGGCGGGGACGCTCAGCGATCCATACGGCGCACGAATGGATGCGAGCGTGCTCGAAGTACTTCGTGCGTGGGCTCGTGCCCATGACGCGGACGGGGTGGCGTTCGCGGAGGAATGGAGCACGAAGGGCCACGTAGTCGACGCGATCGCCGCCGCGGATCTGGGCTCGCGTGTGGGCTGGTACGAGTGGGAACGCGCGGCCCGCGCACTGATCGACGACGACGCGTCGGGGCTCGCAGCCGCGATGGCACGGCTCGGGTTCTGACGACGTTGGACTTGGGCGACAGCTTGCGTCGTCTGCGTGCTAGACTCGAAGCGTGGCATCGACGCTTGGCGGAGACGATCCGGAGCACGATCTGTCGGAGGCGGAAAAGAAGGCGCTCAAGGACGACCTTCGCGCGAGGGCTCGAGAGGACCAGGACGCAAACCGCGCGCGAAAGGAACGTGAAGGTCCGCCGGGCCAACGAGATATCGCGAAGGAAATCGAAACGGGCGCACAACGATGGCTGACGCTAGACCACTTCTGCGATTGGTACGCGCCCCGGCCTGCGCACGTCGGTACGCGGAGTTGCTTCGCGCCGATTGGACTGCGTCGACTCTCGATCACGCCTTGGAGCTGATCGAAAGCCTGCTCGCAACTGGCGGGGCACGGATTACGTTCGGCTGGGAGGCGCCGGTGAATGGCAGGCGCGCCACGCCTCGTGCGTATCCGATTCCCGTGAACGCCAACGAATCGGTCCGAGAATTCATCGAGCGTCTCAACCCCGGCATTGACCAAGTTGTCCAGCTTCGGCCGACGTCCCGCGCTGCGGGCGCGCTAGATTGTGGACGAATGGAACGGCGGCTTGGCGCGGATGTTCGCGGCCCCGCAGCGGCTCCGGGCCATCGGGTGGATCGATCAGAGCCGCGGGCCGCGGCCGCGGCGAGCGCCCCAAACCGTGTGGACGATGACGGTCGACTCAGCGTCACGGATTGAATAGTAAACGTGCTGTTCGGTTCGTGGCAGCAGCAGACGCCGGATTCCGGACCCGCCTATCGAAGCGTACGCGAAACCTGCATGCGGACGACTGGCGAGTATTTGCGCGGCCTCGAGCAGCTCATCGGCAAAAAGGTCCGGCGCCGCCTCCCGATGCTTCCGCCACCACGCGTCGACCACGGCGGCTCGTCGCCGTGCGCGTGGCGTAAATACGACTCTCACTGCATCGTTCGCAGGTCGGCGAGAACCACGTCCGCATCGACGAGCGGCGCGACGTTCTCCTCGGCGACGGAGGCACTCAACTCATTGTGTAGTGCGGCGCGCTCGAGGTCTTCGAGTCCGTCCCCGCCGTGGGCGAATGCGTCTTCGATGCTCACAAGCTCGACGACGTCGCCCTCCGGGAGCGTCGTGGGTTCGTCGAGCACGAGGCGACCATTGTGTACGTATGCTCTGAGAGGCTGCATCGGCACCGAGTCTATCGCTTTCGCGGAGCGCGCGCCACGCTACTCGGACGTGGCCCACTTGCGCGCACGCGCGTCCAGCCGCACGATCGCCCGCGGTGATCGCAATGCAACCAGCTGACCCAGCGGCCCGGCTTGCTCTCGCCCGGGCTGCACTCGACGGATTGTCTGTGGGCGACGCGTTTGGCGAGCGCTTCTTCGTTCACCCGGACGTCGTTGAACAGTTGATCGAACAGCGGGCGATTCCGCGCTCGCCGTGGCGCACGACGGACGACACCGAGATGTCGCTCGCAATTGTCGATGTGCTCGAGCGACACGCGCTCATCGATCGCGATGCGCTCGCAATCGAGTTTGCGCGACGGTACACCGCGGAAATCATGCGCGGCTACGGCGGTACCGCGCACAAGATACTGCGCGAGATTGGACTCGGTCGACCGTGGCGCGACGCCGCCGGCGAGGTGTTCTCCGGCCAGGGTTCGATGGGCAACGGTGGCGCGATGCGGGCGGCGCCCGTGGGAGCGTATTTCGCTGACGATGTTCCGCGGGTCGTCGCCGAGGCGAGCGCGTCGGCGGAGGTCACGCACGCGCATCCCGACGGACAAGCCGGTGCGATCGCGGTGGCGCTGGCGGCCGCGTGGGCGGTTCGGCACGGGGACGGGGGTGGGAAGGCCATGCTCGAGTTCGTTGCAGCGAACACCCCGAGCGGGCCGACGCTGGAGGGAATTGTGCGCGCGATGGCGTTGGATCTCGATCGGACGCCGCAGTGGGCCGCGCATGTTCTCGGGTCCGGCAAACTCGTGATCTCGTCGGACACGGTGCCGTTCGCGCTGTGGTGCGCGGCGCGGCATCTCGACAGTTTCGAAGAGGCGATGTGGACGACGGTCGCCGGGCTCGGCGATCGCGACACGACGTGCGCAATCGTGGGCGGGATCGTTGCACTGGCGGCGGGGCACGCGTCGATCCCGGCCGAGTGGCTCGCTGCGCGGGAGTCGTTTGTTCGATCCGCGAGTTGAGTCGAGTTGCGAAGTCCTCGAACTGACTCGATGGCAGCAGCCGCACTTGCCATCGACCCACTCATTCCCGCAAGCTTGCGGGTCACGATGCGAAACGTCCTCGTCGACGCAACGATCCTCGGCACCGAGTCCGACGGCACCCTCGACGCCGTCATCGTGCGTGGCCACGGCTTCGGCGTTCGCGCGGTGCGCGTTACGATCTCGCTCGCGGGCGACTCGCGCGAGCAGGACGTCACGGCCGACGCGCACGGGCACTTCCTCGCGCGGTTCGATCGCAGCGCGGGCGCGATTCCGGACGGATGTGCGTGCGGCACGCCGATCGGTGCCCGCGGCGCCGACGCCGACGATCCGGCAGGGTGCTATTCGAGTGTGGAGTCAACGATCGAGCGCGCACGTCTCGTGCGGTGACGCGTAGGGATCGGCCTGGGCCCGCGATGTCCGCCCCCATCCGATTCTTCTCGCGCACGGCCGCGTACGCAGAGTTGTCCAACTTCGCGCCGTTCGGGTTCGAATTGGACGGACTCTACTGGCCGACCGTGGAGCACTACTTTCAGGCGCAGAAATTCCTCGGCCCCGACGCATCTGCGCACCGCGAGCGCATACGAACCGCGGCATCGCCGAAAGCGGCCAAGACGCTGGGACAATCGCGCAAGTTTCCGATCCGTCCCGACTGGGACGATGTGAGAGAGGACGTCATGCTCGATGCGTTGCGACGCAAGTTCGCGCGCCCGGAGCTGCGGGCGTTGCTGCTTGCGACGGCGCGACGACCGCTGATCGAAGCCTCGCCATACGACCGGTACTGGGGCGAGGGCCGCGACGGCACGGGGCGCAATCGTCTCGGCGCGCTGCTGATGCAACTGCGCGCGGAGTTGCGCGGCGGGCAGTGAGTGCGCGCACGATCTCGAGGGCGTCGCACAGCAGTCGTTGTACCTGCCGCTGCTCGAGGGGACCGAGAGCGTGTTCGACGTCGCGGCCCGCATCGAGGCGTTTCGGCACGGCGTGACGAAGCGGCCGCGGCGCGCGATTCCGCACTAGATCGTCCACTGCGTCGCGCGTCCGAGGATCGCGTCCGGGACTCGCGTTGTCGCGCGCGCATCGTGTAGCATCGCGCATTCCTCTACGTTCGATCTGTGCGAACGAGCACGCTCCGACTCCAACTCACGGGAACGGCTCTTCGCCAGAAACAGTGGGTGGATTTGAGCATGTGAACGCTCGTTAGCGACGTCGTCGTGGTCGTGAACGTCAAGCTCGTTGCCGCCGCCGAGCCCCGTGTGCGCGTCGTCTGCGTGCCCGTGACAAGGGAACACCATTGTGGGCTGTCGGGATGCTATGCTGCGGCATGCACGCCAACTCTTCGTCCGTGGCCTCCATCATCGATGCCCCTCGCCCCGCGCCACGTACCTTCCTTCGCGCTCTCGCGCTCGGTACGACGCTCGGTGCCTCGCTAGCAGCCGTGTCCTGCGGCCCGCCCCCGGCCGCTCCACCCGACGCGCCCGGGTACATGGTCGTCGCGTCGATGCGCGGCGGGTACTGCGTCTGCTGTCCGTCGGGCGACTGGTCGGGCAATTGCTACACCAGTCCGATGAGTCCACCCGACGCCGGCGGCCCGGGACCGGCACAAACGCCTCCAACCGGCCAGCGCTGGTGCACGTCCGCGGATCTCGTCGGCGAAGCGGGCACGATCGGACCCGGGTGTCCCATCGCGGGCCCGATGGCGCCGCCAGAGATTGTCTGACGAAGACTTCTCGGAGTGTTGCAGCGCACCCGCGGCGACGACTGGCTGGTTCTCGTCGACTACGACGATCCCCAGTGACGAGTGGGCGGATTCGAGGCGCGTTTGCCCGGAGCGTCGGCGGACACTCGGCAGCCCGCTTGGCGGGCTTTGATTGCGTCCGATTGCATCGTCTCCTACGTTGCCGCGGGCTTCAGCCCGCGGAGCGCCGCGACATCTCTCACTCCCCCAATGCCTTCGCCAACTGTCCGAAACACGCCACCCAGCCTGCCTCGTGCTGCTGCTTCGCCTCCGCCGTTGCGAACACGCCGTGGGTGAAATCCACGCGCGACCCCGTCCCGTGGTCCGAGAACAGCGCGGTCACCAACGTCACGTGATCTGCCTCGCCGCCCTGCCAGCTGTACACCAATCCCTCCGCCTCGTGGATCGTCTGGTACACGCCCGTGAACCGAGTCTCTTCCTTGCCTGGCATCGCCATCGCGAGCGCAAACGCCCCGCCCACGCGCAAGTCCACTTCGGCCACGGTGCAGACGTAGCCTTCGTCGGCGCGAAACCATTTCTTCAGCCACTCGGGCTGTGTCCACGTCTCGTACACCTTCCGACGCGGCGCTCGGCAATCGAGTGCGATCGTCAGGAATTTCTCGGCGTCGTACGACTTGGTCAGCAGCATCGATGTCTCCTCACGTGGATCGAGTGGCCGAGTTGCTACGGAAGAACTCACGCGAACTGGAATGGCAGTTTCTCGATCGCATCGTTGTAGATGGCAAACAGGTCCAGCAGCGACGTCGCGGCGACGTTCACGATACCGTACCGATAGCTTCCGATGGCCTTCATTTCGGACGCGAGCGAACTGCCCTTGCGGCCATAGATCCGCAGCCGCGCGTCGTCGTATTGTCGCGAAAACGCCTGCACGTCGGCTTCGGTCGGCACCGCGACGAGTTTCTTTCCCTGAAATGTCCGAAGCACGAAACTCGACGCGAATTTGTATGCGCCCGCCCCCTTTGCAAAAGTCGGACGTCGTCCAAGTGTGAGGTCGAGCAGGACGTCGTAGGTATTCGTGCCGTCGACGTTCTCGTACAGGTCGGCGAACTGGTACGACAGGCGCGGGTTGATCTCGATGACGCGAATCGCGCCGGTGTCGGCGTCGTAGAACATCTCGATGTTGAACTGGCCATGTCGAATGCCCAGTCCGGCGACCAGGCGTCGCGCGATGTCGGCCATGCGCGCTTGCACGTCCGCAGGGATCATTCGCGAGGGATAGTCGAACCGCTCGAACGTGCTCGTTCCCGGAAACATCACGCTGTCGACCACGCCCATGATCTGGACGTCGCCGTCGAACGCGAAGCCATCGAGCGTGACTTGCACACCGCTGCACAACGACTCTCCGATGAACCAGTTGGCGTCGTGCTCGAACTCGGTGAACGTGCGCACGAGTTGGTTGAACGGCCGGGTGATGCGCCCGAGCGCAAACCGCTCGTAGAACCTGAACGCGAGGTGCCTGCGCAATGCGGCTGCGTCCGTGACCTTGGCGGCGAAGAGCGAAAACGTTCCTTTCACGGGCTTCACGAAGAACGGAAACGGCAGGTCGACGCCGCTCGCATCGCCGCTCATCGGCACGAGCGCGAAGTGCGGCACCGCTTCGGGCACGGCCTCCCGCTGCGCACAACGCGAGTAGAACTTGTGCTGCGCGAGTACGATCTTCGCGGGATCCGCGCCCGGCAATCCCAGTTTCCGCGCGACGCCGGCCGCGATCGCGGCGCCAACGTATTCGTCCGACGACAGAACGCCCGCGAGTCCCTCGGATGCGTAGCGCCTCGCGAGTTCGTCGACGCAACGGGCCGCGTCGAACGTGAGAAGTCGCAGCGCACCGGGGAGCTTGAAGAAGTCCGTACCCTCGTACGAGAAGCGATATCGCTCGCGGTGTGCTCGCCGCGCGAATTCGTCGCGATCCCAATCGTTGGCAAACAGGACGAGCAGAGATTGCACGGCGCGATGGGCCGAGCGTAGCAGTTCGGGCGACGCCATGGTCTCGTGGCGAACGGATAGTACGCCCGCCGCGCGTGCACGCCGCGGAGTCGTCGCGAGTCGCTGAATGGATCTTCAATGCGCGGCGATCGACGTGGGATGTTTTCGCGCGCCGATTAGAAGATGTTCAACTGCACAGTGAACGGTCCCGAGTCCGACGGATTGTTTCCGTCTGGCACGACGGCGAACACGGATCCAGGGGCCGCGGCAAACGTGACTGCTTCGACTCCGCCGGACCCGGCCATGTTGATGCACATGGATCCCGAGCACGCGCCGACCGTTCGAAGCGCCGCGTCATACCCGGTGGGCCGCAGCGTTACCGTCACCATCGTCCCTGCGGGCATGCGGAACTGCAGCACGACCTCGGGGCCGTTTGCGGAGCACGATCCGCTCCCGTCGTCTGTGCGACCCGCGGTCGTCCCTGAATAGATCGAGATTCCTGTGGGCGGGGAGATCGTACCCGACGTGGTGGTCGCGCCGCAGTTCTCGACGACGGTTGCCGGCTCCATCTGGCAAGTCGCGCTGCATCCGTCGCCGGACGTTCGGTTGCCGTCGTCGCAGCTCTCGCCGGCATCCAACGCACGATTGCCGCAGGGCATCGCCACGCATGTTCCACCGACGAGCGCGAAGCCAGCCATGCACGTGATCGCACACATCGAACCCGTGCAGTCGATGCGCCCGTTCGCCGGGGCCCCGGGGCAGGGCGCGCACGTCGGGCTGCACGACGTGACACTCTCGATCACGCACGCGTTGCCCGGGCAAAGCCGCGCGGGCGCCGTACACGCTGGAATACACGTGCCGGCCGATGAGCACGTGACCGTACCGCCCAACGGCGCGACGCACGGCGTGCACGCCGGGCCGCATTCGCTCGTGGATGTGTCGAGCGCGCAGTGGTTGCCGCAAATGTGCGAGCCCATGTTGCACCGGAACGAGCACGTCCCTGTACACACGGGAAAGCCGGACCCGCTCGCGGGGCCGGGACAGCGGTTGGCGCACGAGCCGCAGTTGTTCACGTCGGTGAGAAAGTTCACGCAACTTGCGCCGCAGACGGTGAGCCCCGCCGCGCACGAGCTCATGCACGTGAACGTTCCGCCGCTTGCCGCGCAGAGCCCGATCGCGCCGGTGCAGGTCACGCCGCACGCGCCGCAATTGGGCGAACGCGAGAGGTCCGTTTCGCATCCATCGTCCGGTGCGGTGTTGCAGTTCGCCCGTCCAGGGAGACACGCACCGGTCAACACACAAGCACCCGCCGTGCAGCGAACCGACGCCGGCGCGACGCCAGGCAACGCCATGCAATTGCGGGCGCAACTGCCGCAGCGATCGGGAGTGTCCAGCCGAACGCAGCCACTGCCGCAGTTCATCTCGCCTGCGGCGCACGTGCCGGCATCCACCACGTCGATGCTCACAGGTGCGTCGGGCGCGTCACCGACGACCTCCACGCGCGGCCTGTCGATCGCGACATCGAGTCCCCCGTCGACGACCGATTCATCGCGAGTCGTGACGTCACTCTCGTAGCCACGGTGGGAAAGCGCGCACGCGGACAACGCGCACGCGGCGGCAAGGAAACTCATCCGTCGAGACCCGGGCGTCGACACCGTGGAAGCGATCGTACCGCGAGTTACCGCGCGTGTCGCGTGTCGGCCCGGCTCCACGTGCTGCGGGGATATTCGCGCGCCGCTACCCCAGTGCAGACTTCAATGTCGCACCGTAGCGCTGCATGCGCGTGGCCATCGCGTCGCCAAACTCGAGCAGCGTGACGTGCACATTGTGACCGATGGTCAGAATGCGGTTGATCCGAGTGCGGAACTCCTCGCTCATCCGCAGGTCGTGGATCTGTTGATCCGTACCTTCCAGAATGACGAACGCCGATCGGTCGTTGAAGCCGCCGGTCATCGTCCCGTAGGAGCGAAACTCGGAGATCTTGCCGCCCTGTTTCAGTCCGGCCCAGTAGGCCATCGACGTCATGAACTCCTCGAGCGCCTTCATCTCGCGGCCCTCGATCGGCATCCCAAACTCGATCATCATTCCACTCGTTGCGGACATGGTGTTCCCTCTTTCGGTTGCGGCCCTCAAAAGCCGGAAGAACGTAGGTCTGGGGACCACGCCGCGGCCACCCTTTGACCGGCGTCATATCCGACCGAGCCGCCCCGAGCGACGCAAGAGTGCAGCGCGCGGCGCCGCACGTTCGCCCGGCAAACGTCGTGTGCGGTGTTTCGCACTTGTCCGTGGTCATCGCCACAAGACCATTGCGATCCCACGACGGCTCTGGCCAGTATCTCTCACGGGGATCGCATGCAAAAGACGGCAGCATGGCTCGCACGCCACGCGCTCGAACAGCTCGGCGTGCGGCACACGTTCGGCATCCCGGGAGTCCACAACACTGAGCTGTACGACGAGCTGAACACGTCCCGATCGATCGAACCGGTGCTCGTCGCGCACGAGTGCGGCGCGGCGTTCATGGCGGACGCCGTCAGTCGAACCGGCACGGACATCGGAACGCTGGCGATCGTCCCCGCCGCAGGAGTGACGCACGCCGCCAGCGGCATCGGTGAGGCCTTCCTCGACGGGATTCCCATGTTGGTGATCGCCGGCGGAATCCGCCGCGACACGGGCCGCGCGTACCAGCTGCACGACGTCGACCAGCAGTCGCTCGTCGCACCGATCACCAAAGGGCACTGGCTCGTTCGGCGGCACACCGATGTCGTGCCGACCCTCTTCGAAGCGTACCGAACTGCGACGAGTGGCGAGCCTGGACCGGTCTTCGTCGAATTGCCGGTCGACCTGCAGATCATGCCCGGCGACGTCGAAACGCTCCCGACGTTCGAACGCAGCACCGGGCCGCGACCGATGGCTGCCAGCGCGACGGACATCGACCGGGCCGCACGCATGCTTCGTGACGCCGCCCACCCGGGCGTGTTCGTCGGCTGGGGCGCCGTCGACGCGAGTGACCTGGTCGCGGCGCTCGCGGACCGGCTCGGTGCGCCGGTGGCGACGACGCTTCAGGGGCTCAGTTCGTTTTCGGGGCGGCATCCGCTGCACGCCGGCTTCGCGCTCGGACCATCCGCCGTTCCGGCATCGGTCAATGCCTTTGCCGAATGCGACGTGTTGCTCGCGGTCGGAACGCGCTTCGCGGAGATTCCGACGGGCAGCTTCGGGTACACGCCGCCCGAGAAGCTCATTCATGTCGACATCAATCCCAGGGTCTTCGGTGCCAATTACCCGGCGGCGGTTGCCCTCGAAGGCGACGCGCGCGCCGTGCTCGCCGCGCTGCTCGACGCGGTCGGACAAGTGAGCCGAGGTGCCGAGCGCGGACGCGACGTCGCCACGCGCGTCCGCGAGGACAAACGAGCCTATCGCGCCGAGTGGCTCGCGCACGATCCGAAGGGACGCGTGAGCCCCGCGCGGTTCTTTGCTGCGCTGCGCGCGCTCCTGCCGGACGATGCGCTCGTCGTGGCCGACGATGGGAATCATACGTTTCTTGCAGCCGAGCTCCTGCCGATCCATGTGCCGCGTGGGTTCTTTTCGCCGTCGGACTTCAACTGCATGGGCTACTGCATCCCGGCGACCATCGGCGCGAAGCTGGCGCAGCCGTCGCGCACCGTCGTCGGGATCGTCGGCGACGGCGCGATGCGAATGACGGGGCTGGAGATGCTCACCGCGGTCTCCCAGTCGACCGGCATCGCGTGGTTCGTGTTCAGCGACGGCGAACTCGCGCAGATCGCGCAGGCGCAGGAGGCACCATACAATCGCAAGACGTGCACGGTGCTGCCGCCGCTCGATCTCGAGGCGCTTGCGCATGCGACGGGCGTCGGCTTCGAGCGAATCGCAGAGGACGCACAGATCGCCGCCGCGGTCGATCGCGCGATATCTCGCGCGCAGGGAGGCGAGCCGATCCTCGTGGACGTACGAGTGGACTACACACGACACACTCGCTTCACGACCGGCGCGATTCGCACCAATCTCGGACGAATGGACCTGCGCACCAAAGCGCGATTCATCGGTCGCGCCGCGTGGCGCAAGGTTACGCGCTGAAGCGGTGAGAGGGACGAGTCATGAAGATCTCACGCATTGAGTTGTACTTCGTGTCGATCCCGCTCGCCGGCGAGGAGCCCGGCTTCTTCGCCACGCGCGAGTCGTTTCGACCGAACTGGATCCCGGGGTTTCGCCAGCAGGATGTGAAGTTCTACCTCCTTCGCTTGATCACGGATTCGGGTCTCGACGGCGTCGCGGCTATGCCGGCCATGGGCACCGAGCGTGTCGGGCTCGGGGGGCTGCTCGGGAGCTATCTGTTGGGCCTCAATCCGCTCGACATCGGGATGGCGAACCAGCGCATCGAAGAGTTCGGATACATCGGCATGCGCAATGGCTGGATGGACGCCGCGTTCTGGGACCTCGCCGGCAAGGCGCGAAGAGAGCCCGTGTGGAAGCTGCTCGGCGGCACGGGCGGTGCGGCACGTCCCTATGCGTCACTCGGTTCCAACTACGAACACGATGCGGCGAGAGTCGCCGCGCTCGTGCGCCGCCGCCGCGACGAGGGATATGCGGGCGTAAAGGTGCGCGTGAAGAGTATGGACCTCGGGCGCATGGTCGAGTTGATCGCAGCCGCCCGCGACGCCGCGGGGCCGACGCTCCAGTTGATGGTGGATGTGAATCTCGGATGGCCCGTGACCATTCTCGAACCGAGCCCGCGCTGGAACGAGGACTTCGCAGCGCAGTTTGCGACTGCCACTGAGAAGTACGACGTCGCGTGGATCGAGGAACCGCTTCACCGCGGCGACTTCGAGGCGCTCGCGCGATTGCGCAAACGTACGAAGACCCCGATTGCCGGTGGTGAAATCAACTCGTCGTGGCGCGACTTCAAGAACATGCTCGATCTGGGCAGCATCGACGTCTATCAACCCGACGCCGTGATGGCAGGCGGAACGTTTGCGGGCGGCATTTCGGTCGTCTACTGGCTCATTCGCGAAATCCAACGTCGCAATCGTGCGCGCCCCGCCGGCGAGAAGGCCATTCGCTACACACCTCACACGTGGACGAACGGCCTCGGCTTCGCGGCGAACCTGCAGTTGTTCGGCGTGCTGCCTCCCGACGAGCGCGGTTTGCTCGAGTATCCGTGCGACGATCTGTGGGAGCCCCGACACTGGGCGCGCTTCATTCGTGGTCACTTCGCGCGTGACGCGAACGGCAACATCCCCGTGCCCGACGGGCCCGGACTCGGCATCGAGATCGACTGGGAGGTGATCCGGCGATTCGGCAAACGCGTGTACGTCGGCACGAAGGCGTCGGTCGCGATGGCGGCGCTTTCGGAATACGGATTGCGCGAGGCGCTGTATTTGAAGCAGAAGAAGGACCTACTCGCGATGGCCGGTGAGGGCGTCGAGTTCAAAATACCCGAGCCGCCGTTCTGAGCGAACGCGAGCCGCGGCACTGAGCCGCCCCGCCCGGCGTCACGCAGAGTGCACAGACGTGCAAAGGGATACGAATGAACTCAGTGACCCGGCTTCCAGCGCGAGTCCGCGTTCGAACGCAATGTTCGCCCTCGCGTTGCCGAGTCGTGGACCGACCACGCCCATGAACTTCTCTCGCAGCGCAGACTCGGCTTCTGGCGTACCGAATGCGCCGCGCGGAACGTCATGCTCTGCGCGCTCGATCGTGCCGTCGCGATAGTGCACCTCGACGCGACTCGGGAAGGCGAGTGTCAGCGACGCGGTCGCGGGACGGCCGGGCCGACGCCGCAGGCCGCGCAGAGCACGGACCCAACCGAGCAGTTCGGACGGAGCGACGAGCGTCGATCGGTACTCCGCACGATATCTCCGAATGAGATCGATTGCGGACCGCACACTGATATCCGCGATCGTCCGCGCGCCGGCGCGGGATGCGCGCATGCTGCCGATGACTCTCGCCGTGAGCATCGGGTCGTGACGCACGTCGACGCGCGCACGCCACGTCTCGATGGCCTGGGTGTTGGCATCGAGCCAGCCCGGTTCGTGCTCGACCGGCGTGAACCGCCCCGCGTGAAGCATCACGGCAAGGGCGAGGGAAAGATCGAAGTCCACGTTGACCGGGCTGACGCTGCGCCCGGCGTACTCGGCCGCAAAGCGTGTCGCCTCGCACGCGAGTTTCGTCGTCGCGACGCTGACTCGCGCGATGTCGTCGACGCCCCGCACCGGCCGCCGCGCGAGGATCTCCGCGAGTGCCGAGAACGCCGTTTGGAAGTAATAACAGCCGGGATGCGTCTTGATTCCGAGCGTCGTCGTCGTCCAAAAGGTGCCGAGATCGTCGAGCATTCCGGCGAGCGGCATGAATGTGAACCGACGCCAGAAGCCGCGGCGATCCTCGAGGATGCCGGGGTGTCCCGTGATGCCGCCGCGCGCAAAGTACGCTGAGCGCATTCCCGTTGCGGTTGGCGTGGACGCTGTGAGCAGCTTCGACGACGGCACCATGAAACCGGGTTGCAGCGCGAAGTTTGGTTGCGCGAGCGCGATTGCCAGCGCGTGCGTGGTCTCGCGCGCATCGAGTCGCAACAAGCTCGCGACGCCCGCCGCCGCCGAGACGAGGTGCACGAAGGACCACATTTGACCGTTCAATGGGCCGAGCAGACTCGACGCGCCGAGTCGCCCGCCGATTTCGTTCGCGGCGACGATCGCGGTAATCCACTCGCGCGGTCCGGTGTCCTCGTGCTCGGCTACCGCGAGAGTAGCGAACACCGCCGAGTGGCACGTGTGCCCCATCCAAACGATGTCGTCGAAGTCGTTGGCCATCGACTGCGCAGCGTTCGCGATTGCAGCTTCGACGGGCGGCAGCCGAATGCCGAGGGCCGGCACCGTCGAGCGACCGCCATGACCCCCCAGCGCCGCACAAGCCGACGCGATCGACCGCGTGTCCGTCGATTCGGCGCCCGCATACGCGGCGGCGATCATGTCGAGCAACTGGTAGCGCGCGGCGCGACGGACGTCCGCGGGGAGCGCGTCGTACCGCAATGCTGCGACCCAGGCGCCGAGCTTGGAGAGCGCCGCCACGCTCTGGCTCATCCCGGGTCTCCGCTGGAACGCATCCTCATGCGCCGGGATGCTACACCGTGCTGCGGATACGACCTCAGCGTTCGCGCCAATCGTCGTGACCCTCGAGCGCGTCGGGCTCTATCTCGATGAACGCGCGAATGCGTTGTGCAGTCGAATCGCGCGAACCGCCACCCCCCATCGAAACTGACTCGACCTCTCGCCCCAATGGATCGCGACCAAGCGGAAACGCGGCGGGCTCGGCGTCCGGGGGATTCGATGCGTCCGCGCCGCGCGCATACTCCTGCTGTTCACCGGTCTCGACGAACGGACCCCCGACATCCTCGGTTCCCGCGCTGTCGAGCGCGAGCGGCGTCTCCGCGTGGCCCGAGGTCGCCGAGCGTACGAAAGCTTCACCGAACTTCTCGGCCAGCTCCTCACGAGACCTCGGTGAGGTCAGGAATCCGACCGCGCGCTCTGATTCTCGGCGCCTCCGAACCTGGCCCTCGAGCAGGTCCTGGCGGTAGCGATCGTCGAAGTGTCCGGGTGCCTGTTCTCGTCGAGACTTCATGTGATCATCCTCTCGCCGGGACCAATCAAGATTCGTGCCTTCGGCGCACAGCCAGAAAAGTGACGCCCGCGCGAACTCCTTGCGGGACTCGGGCGCAACGCGTGCGTCGCGTCGGCGCCGAGGCGAAACGCACGCGCGATCGCCGACCGATCCATCTCGGTGTCGCGATGACGTCGGTCAAGTGTGGCCGGACCCACCGGCATACCGTGCCGCCCGTTCGGGAGGTCGATCCGTGAAGAAACTGGGCGACGCGCGAGTCCGATGTTTGCTGGTCCGGCCGGAGTTCCTGGAGAACACGTTTTACAATCCCCGGGACCTGTTTCGCCTGCTCGGCGGACAGTCTGCTGCGCCCCCTCTCGGTCTGTTGACGACCGCGGCGTACTTGCCAACGAAGTGGGACTTGAAGTTCGTCGACGGCGATCTCGAACCGATCACCGATGAACATCTCGCGTGGGCGGACGTGTTGCTCATCTCGGCCAAGGGACCGCAGAACGTCCCGACGTGGCGACTGATCGAACGCGCCCACGCGCACGCCGTGGTCGTCATCGTGGGGGGCGCCGGCCCGACGCTGCAACCCGACGACTACGTGGGCAAGGCGGACTACATCGTCGCCGGGGAGTCGGAGCCAGTGCTGCCGCGACTTCTCGCTGACCTCGCCCGCGGGGAGTCCGCTGGCATCTACCGATCCGCCGAGTCCGCGGATCTCACGACGGCCCGCGTGCCGCGCTGGGACCTGGCAAAGCTCGACAAGTACATGTTCGTCGGGATGAACTACACGCGTGGCTGTCCGTTCTCGTGCGAGTTCTGCGCTCAGGTCGAGATCTTCGGCCGAAAGCCACGGACCAAGTCGGCGGCACAGGTCATCGCCGAGCATGAACGACTGTTCGATCTCGGCTATCGCGGGATGATCGATCTCGGGTACGACAACCTCATCGGGGACATTCCGAAGACCGAGACGGTGCTGCGGGCGATGCGAACTTGGAACCGCGCGCACGGTCACCCGTTTTGCTACAGCACCGAAGCGACGATGAACATTGCACGGCAGCGGCGCATTCTCGAACTGATGCGCGACAACGACTTTCGCTATGTGTTCATGGGCATCGAAAGCGGCGACGACGCCGTGCTCGAACAAACTCGCAAGGGTCAAAATACCGCGATGCCGGCGGAAGACGCCGTGCGAATCGTCAACAGCTACGGGATCGTCGTGAACACCGGGCTCATTCTCGGCTTCGACGGGGAGAGTGACTCGTCCGCAGACAAGATGTTGAAGATGGTCCAGGCGACTGGCGCGTTCCCGACGCTCGTGCTGCCGTTGCACGCACTGCCGAACACGGCATTGTCGCGCCGACTCAAGAGTGAAGGCAGGTTGTTCGACGGCGGCGTCGCCATGAACACGACGGAGCGAACGGACACTGCCACCACGGGGCTCAACTTCGCCACGACGCGCCCGCGCGCTGACATCTTGCGAGACCTCGCAAACGTTCTCGAGCAACTCTACCGTCCCGAGAATCACTACGCGCGTGTGGCACTGACGGCGCGGCAACTCGTGACGCGCAGAAAGTTTCGTCCTCCGCTCGGCAAGACGCTCCGCCTCGCACGCAGCTTCGCGACGATCGCGCGCGTGATGACGGCCGATCGCGAGACGGGTCCACTCTTCTGGAAGACGCTCGCTCGGACGGCGCTCCAAAATCCCGGCGCGCTCGAGATGGTGATCGGGCTGGCCGTCATGAACGCCAACTACGCCCGGCAGTCGCGCTCGTACGTTGCAGCCCTGCGGGAGCAGATTGCTCACATTGATGCCGTCGGAGAGCAGACCTTCAACCGCTCGATGGGAGCGTTTCGAGACCGCCAGCCCGCGGCAGCTGCGAACTGACAATCAAGAGTAGTCCTCGCGCGAGTCGAGGTTGCAACGCGCAACCACTGGACTCGACGCTTTGTCGAATGGAGAATGCGATGCACGAGCCCCTGGACCACCGAACGCTGTACCGTTTGCCATGGAGTCTGTCGGACAACCCGATCGCGTGGCTGGAGCCGACGCAGGCATGCAATCTGGCGTGCGACGGCTGCTATCGGGAGAACGTCAAGCAGCACAAATCGCTCGACGAAGTGCAGGCAGACCTCGATGTGTTCGACCGACTCCGGACGTACGACGGCGTGTCGATTGCCGGTGGCGATCCATTGATGCATCCGCAGATCATCGAGATCGTCCGGATGATTGCGAGGTCCGAGCGCAAGCCGATCATCAACACGAATGGCCTGGCGCTGACCGAGCCGCTGCTTCGACAATTGCGAGATGCTGGCCTGGTCGGGCTGACGTTTCACATCGACTCGAAGCAGGGACGACCGGGCTGGCGTGACAACAACGAGATCCAACTGTGCGAACTCCGCGAGCAGCTCGCGCGAATGGTCGCACGCGTGGGCGGGCTCGCGTGCGCGTTCAACGCGACGGTGTACGACGACACGCTGAAGTACGTCCCCGAACTCGTCGACTGGGCGGCGCGGAACATCGACATCGTTCAAACCATGGTGTTCATCACGTTCCGCGCAGCGGCGTGCGACGCGTTTGACTATTACTGTGGCGCGAAGAAAGTGGACATGGAGCCGCTCGTGTACCTCGCCTCGGAGAAGCGGCGGACGGACATCACGTCGCGCGAAGTCGTCGACGTCATCCGCGACCGGTTTCCGGACTACGCACCGTGCGCCTACCTCAACGGCACGGAGAGCCCCGACAGTTTCAAGTGGCTGATCGCGATGCGAATTGGCGACGGCGAGAACGTGTACGGGTACGCCGGGCCGAAGTTCATGGAGACTGTGCAGGCTGGTTATCACGTCATCAGTGGTCGATACCTGAGCTATGCCGATGTCTCGCTGTTGCATGCCGGTCGAGCAACGATGGCCGCGGGTCTCTGGGACGCCGGTCTGCGCTCGGCTGCGAAGCGGTACGTGAGCGCGGGCCTTCGGGATCCCCGGGTCCTTCTGCGTCCGCTGCACATGCAGGCCGTCGTGCACATCCAGCCCATCGACGTGACCGAGGACGGCAGGGACAGCATGTGCGACGGCTGCCCCGACATGACCGTGCACGAAGGCCGGCTCGTCTGGTCGTGCCGACTGGAAGAACCGCGAAAGTTCGGGAGGTTCCTGCGGGCGGTGCCGCGCGGGCCAAAGGGCGAAGGGCCGACACCCGTGGTCCCCGCCGTCCCGACGCGTGGTGCGCATTGACGTCCAACGCGACGTCCGCCAAACTGCCTATGTGGGCTGGAACATCGTCCGCTCGCGGCGTTGCGTGGCGGGAGATGGCTTGTGATGAATTGTCGCGAACGCGGCGGACCGCTACAGTCGTCGCGCATGCAGCGCAGGTGGGCCTACGCGATCGCGACCATGGTCCTGTGCGTCGTGTCACCGGCGGCAGGGCAGCGCGTCGCTCCACGCGCGTCCCCCGCGCAACGGCCGCTGCCAGCGCCACGTTCGTGTGCCGCCGACGCCGATTGCGTGCTCATTCGCGGTTGTTGCCACTATTCCGTCGCGCACCGATTGCAGCGTGACGCATTTCAAGCTGATGAGAACACGCGAACATGTCGGTGCGTGGTGATGGTGTCACTCTCCTCGATCCGTGCCGCCTGCGCGGATCACCAATGCCGGATCCGGACCGTGCCATAGCCCGCGATCGCTCGACGACGTGGAGGCACTCCACGGGTGACGCGCTCGTGCGCCCGTGGTAGTTGATCGGTATGCCACTCTTGCAAGCCGGTGATCTCGCGCCTGAAGTTTCGGGCGTCGCGCACACGGGTGATTCCTGGACGCTGTCCGATCAGCGCGGGAGCTTCGTCGTACTGTGGTTCTACCCGAAAGCCGACACGCCGGGTTGAACGGTGCAGGGTTGCGGGCTCCGGGATCGAGCCCCTGATTTCCTCGAAAAGAAGGCCGTGATCGTTGGTGTCAGCTTCGACAGCGTCGAAGAGAACCGCGCGTTCGCAGAGAAGTTTGCGTTCCCGTATCCGCTGCTGTGCGACACGTCGCGTGCGATCGGCCTCGCGTACGGCGCAACGGAACCTGGCGAGACCGGCAACGCGCGGCGGGTGGCGTATCTGATCGGCCCGGACGGTCGCGTGCAACTCGTGGTGCCCAAGGCCGACACGAAAGCGTTTGCGTCGCAGATGCTTGCGGCGATCGACGCGGCATGAACCGCGCGTGGTTGATCGTGTGCGCGACGCTCGCGTGCTCGTCGGAACCGACCGCGACCACGGACGCGCGGAGCGATTCGCGAGACTCCACCGATGTCGTCGATGCATCGGCCAGTGACAGTGTCGAAATTCGCGACGCCCAGGATGCGCTTGTTCCCGATTCACTTCGTGCAGATGTCGCCGCGGACGCAACCTGCCTCGGGATGCCATTCGTGTTCACGCGGCCGGAGCCGTTCGTGCCGACCGTCGCCGTGCCAATCTTGCGTGTCGACATTCCGATCACACCCGTCGTGACGTATGGTCGCATCGACGTCGATCTCGATTTCCTCCGCGGCGCGTGGGCCATGCCGGCGCCCGCGACCGGCGGCATTCACAACATTTTCTGGTTGCATCGCGGAGTGCGCGGCGGCAATTGGCTCGACAACGTCGTGATGTACATGAACGTCATCGGTCGCCGAGCGTTTCGGCTTTCATCGAATCTCGGAATTACCGATCGCGCCATCTGGAGTCAGAACATCGAAGACGGGTTCCCATCGGTCGAGGGGCAGCGGTACCACGTCGAGACGATGTACGACGCGGCGGGCCAACGGCGGTCGTTTCGCGTGACGCAGGGTTCGTCCGTCATCGCAAACGCTCAGGACGTCCCCGTCGTGGCGTCGATCCCCTCGCGTTCGCCGTATCCTGGGGGACAGTCGGCGTTTTTTCTCGAGATCGGCGTTGGCGCGTGGGATCCCGCGGGCGGGCCAGAAGTTCCGACGTACGGGTGGGAGTACTCGAACGTCGTGATTCGTTTTCATCCTGTCGCGCCGTGCCCGTGACGCGCTAATTCTGCCCGAATCCCATTGACAGCGCGCGCGTCTGGTCGCGTAGTGGACCGTGGCACGCGTTGGGTGCGCGCCGTGTGGAGGTTCCGATGCCATCTCTGCGTCGCGGTTGTGGTTCGGTGTGGTTCGTGTGCTTGACGATGTGCGGACTCGCCGCGTGCGGCGAGGACACCGGGACCGTGCGCGACGCGCGGCGCACCGACACGTCTGCGACCGACGGTGACATGATGGACATGGGATTGCCGTCCGACGACGTGGAGGACTCGGGAGTCAACGATGACGTGGTGGCAGGTGACGACGCGGGCGACGAAGACGCAGGGCCGACGGATGCCGCACCGCCACGCTGCGGCATGGGGATCGACAGTGATGGCGACGGCATCGACAACGACGTCGAGTGCTTGAACGGCACCGACCCGTTCAATCGCGACAGCGACGGCGATGGTCTCACCGACGGCGAAGAGGCTCGCTATCCGCGCATCTGCGTCGCGACCGACCGAATGATGCAGCGTCGTCCTACTGTTCGTTGCATGACCGATGGCGACTGCATGATGGGCGAGCGCTGCCTTGGATTGTCCGGCACGTCCACCGACTCGGACATGGACGGCGTGTCCGATCGAGAAGAGGACTTGAACCTCGACGGCACCATCGACGGCATGATGGGTGAGACCGACCCGCGCCTGTGGGACACCGATGGTGATGGGACGTCGGATTCGATGGGAGGCGTGCCGATCTGCCGGCCGTCGGGCCTTGCGACCGTCGTGCAGACCGGCATCGTTGCGGGTGGGAACACGCAACTCGGCTTCGACCCGCGATGGGGTCCGTCTGCCCGCGTGCTCGGTACTGCGGGACGGGGCGCGGTCTTGCTCGATGATCCGATCACGAACGTTTCGGGAATCGTCGCGGCGATGCCGTCGATGGGAGACGTGAATGCGGAGTCGACACGTGTCGCGGCGCTGATTACGGCGGCCGTCGGCGTGGGCATCACGCCGGTTCTCGTCGGTCGTTCGCTCACCACGCACGAGATGAACCCCGCGATCACGTCGACGTACCGCGTCGCACGTTCCACGAGCGCGAGCGCGCTGCGAGACTCACTGATCATGCCGATGGTCGGCGCACCCGCCCCGGGCGGACGCTCGGTGGGTGTGTCCACGGAGTTCCTGCTCGACGTGACGACGGTGCGCCGCACGATGGGGAGCGCAGCAGGGACCACCGACGTGATCGTCGCGGTCTCGCCGCGCTCGCTCTACGACAACCCTGCGGTGAACACTGCAATTCGCGCAAACGATCTCGTCGATGCGACCGGCGTCGCGGAATCGGACAAGGGACTCGGGTTCAATTGTCAGGTCATGCGTGCCGTCGCGAGCGCGCCTGTGGAGTTTCTCTGGACGGTGGACACGTCGGGTTCGATGGGGCCGTACCAAGTACGGCTCGGCAACGTCGCGACGCAGTTCTTCACGCGCCTGCAAGCCGCCGGGATCGACTTCCGCGTCGGCGTCCTGACAGCTGGCAACAACTCGCTCAATCTCGACACGCCCGGCTTCCGGTGGATCCTCGGCACCGACGCGCTTGGGCCGCGGCGACTGTGCGAACAGGTCACGTCCGTGGGGCTCGGCACGTGTCCCACATCGCCGTCGGACACGGTGAGTCCGTATCCATTCCCCGGCACCACCGAAGAGCCCACGGCCGCGGCGGCGGTCGGGCACTACACATTCCTTCGTCGAACGATGATGGGTGAGGTCAATCCCGATCGACGGTTCCGCGCGGGCGCGCGCGTCGTGGCGTTCCTCGTCACGGACGAACCGGGATCAAACGACTTCACGCGTTACTTCGCGACGAACAACGATCCGCAGGCCGGCACGCGATGGGCGCCGACGGGGGTCTACAACACGACGGCGCTCAGCAACATCATCGCGTACTTCCGCCGGAACATGGTGCTGACGTTCGGGTTGCTCCCGCTGACGGCGACGCCGTGCAGTTCCGCGGCCGTGTTCGACCTGCCGCGCTGTGTCGTCGAGGGCAACGGCGGCGCGATCATTCCGATCGCGACGGCCACCGATCCAGAAATCAGCGCGGCGATGGCACGAATCATTTCCGCCGTCGCCGGCGCGGTCAGTCAGTTCCGCCTCACGCGAACCGCGATCACGAGCACGATCAAGGTCCGCGTGCGCGGAATGGACGTGCCGCGGTCGCGCTTGGATGGGTTCGACTATGATCCCGCGTCGAACGCCGTCGTGTTCTACGGCACGACGTTTCGGCCGCGCACGGGCGACGAAGTCGTGATCTCGTACCGTCTCTGGCAAGCATGTCCGCCACGCGGAACGACCTGCCGCGCCGACTCCGAGTGTTGTTCGCCGTTCACGTGCCGCGATGGAACGTGTCAGCCGCCCTGCACGATGGCCGGTGGCATGTGCATGACCAACACCGACTGTTGTCCGCCGAACATCTGCATCTCGGGCATGTGCGGACCGCCCGTGGGTTGCCGGCCGACCGGCGATGTGTGCACCACGGACATGGACTGCTGCGCGCCGAACAGTTGCATCATGGGTCGCTGCATGGTGCCGATGCCGTGCCGCCCGCGTGCTGGAATGTGCACGACGAATGCGGACTGCTGTTCGACGAGCTGCGTCGCCGGACGCTGCGGTTGTACGCCGGAGAGCGGTCGGTGCACGAGCGCCGGGGATTGCTGCTCGAGCAGTTGCATCGGCGGTTCCTGCGGCCCGGGGTGACGCTCGAGTGAAATTGTCTCTGGGCGATTGCCGCGAGGATTGCTCTATACTCCGCGCGCCATGAGTCCCTCCGTGTCCGAGCTGCTGAACGTGATCGTCCGATGGGTTCATCTCATCGCCGGCATCATGTGGATCGGCAACTCGATGCTGTTCAACTGGCTCGACCGCAATCTCGAATTGCCGCCGGACCCGAAGCCCGGGCTCGTCGGCGAGATCTGGATGGTACACAGCGGCGGGTTCTATTCCGTCGAGAAGAAGTTCCTGCAGCCGTCCGCGATGCCCCAGACGCTCCACTGGTTCAAGTGGCAGAACGGCATCACGTGGATGAGCGGCATCGTGTTGCTGGTCCTCGTGTACTACCTCGGCGGTGCGGCCTACATGGTCGATCCCGCCGTTTCGAACGTGTCGCCGTACGCCGCCGTCGGCATCGGCGTGGGCGCCCTGGTCGTTGCGTGGTTGCTCTATGACCTCGTGTGGCGCTCGCCGCTCGGAAAGCGACCCACGCTCGCGTTCATTCTCTCGCTCGCCGTCGTCGTCGGAATCTCCGCGGTGTTCTTCCGCGTGATGAGCGGTCGCGCGGCGTACATGCACGTGGGCGTCATGCTCGGCACGATCATGACCGGCAACGTGTGGTTCTGCATTCTGCCGTCGCAACGCGAACTGGTCGCGGCAACGAAGGAAGGCCGCGAACAGAATCCCGCGATCGGGTATCAGGCCAAGCAGCGATCGATCCACAACAACTACATCACGTTTCCGTTGTTGTTCATCATGCTCAGCAATCACTTCCCGACGACGTTCGGGAACGCGTTGAACTGGGTCGTCTTGCTCGTGCTCGCCATCGGCAGCGCGGCGATACGGCATCTGATGAACATTCGATTCACGTACCGACGCTGGCTCCTTCCGGCGACGGTGGCGTTCTTCGCGTCCGCGGTGGCGGCATGGTTTCTCATGGCGCACCCGACGGGATTTCGCCGCGCGACCGAGATGCGACGGCTCACACTCACGCGGCATGTGCCGTTCGAAGAGGCGCAGTCGGTGGTACGACAGCGATGTGTGTCATGCCATTCCGCTCACCCGACATCGCCGGCGTTTCCCGTGGCTCCGTTGGGAATCATGTTCGACACGGCGGAACAGATGCACCGTCTTGCCCCGCGCATCCGAGTTCGCACGTGGGAACTTCGCAGCATGCCACTGGCCAACATGACCGGCATGAACGACGGCGAGCGAGACGTGCTCGCTGCGTGGGTCGATCAAGGAGCGCACACGCCGTGAGGCGCACATGAGCCTCCCCGACCTCGTGCTTCGCTCGCAGAATGTCGTGCTGCCGCACGGAATCCGACCGGCGTCCGTGCACATGCACGCGGGCCGCATCACGCACGTCGGCGCGTACCACGACGTACCCGCGGGGGGCCCGATCGTCGACGCCGGCGACGCGACGATTCTGCCCGGCGCGGTCGATACTCACGTGCACGTCAACGAACCCGGACGTACCGAGTGGGAGGGCTTCGACACGGCGACGCGAGCGGCCGCAGCGGGGGGAATCACCACGATCGTCGACATGCCACTCAACAGCATTCCGCCCGCGACGACCCCGCGGGGCGTGGCGACCAAAGCCGAAGCGATGGAGCGCAAGTGTTGGGTTGACGTCGGACTGTGGGGCGGCGCGATCCCCGCGAACACGTCGGGCGACACGCGCGGCCTTGCAAACGTGCTCAAAGAGGGCGCACTCGGGTTCAAGGGATTTCTCGTTCCGTCGGGGGTTGACGAGTTTCCGTACGTGACGGAGGCCGACGTGCGGGCGGCGATGCTTCAGCTCCGGGACACTGGCGCGACCCTCATGATTCACGCCGAATTGCCGGGACCGATCGACCAAGTGGCACGCGAACGCGCCAGCGCGGCGGTGGACGTGCGCACGTACGATGCGTACCTGCGATCGCGCCCGCCTGAGGCGGAGGATCAGGCGGTTGAACTCCTGTACTCGCTTTGCCGCGAGATCCGTACTCCCGTGCATATCGTTCATCTGTCGTCGGCCGGCGCCCTCGGCACGCTCTCGCGCGCCCGCGACGAGGGACTTCCGCTGACGGCCGAGACGGCACCGCATTACCTTCACTTCGCGGCGGAACAGATCCCCGACGGCGCGACGTGGTTCAAGTGTGCGCCACCGATTCGCGATCGAGCGAATCGCGATCGATTGTGGGCTGCGCTCGTCGATGGGCGGATCTCGATGGTCGTGTCCGATCACTCGCCATGCATACCGGATCTGAAACGACTCGACACCGGTGACTTCGATGCGGCGTGGGGCGGCATTGCCGGTGTGCAGTTCAGTCTCTCGGCCGTGTGGACCGAAGCGCGTGCGCGCGGAATCGAGCTGGCGCGAGTCGTCGAGTGGATGTGCGCAGCGCCCGCCCGACACGCTGGCCTCGGCGGTCGCAAGGGATCGATCGTGGAAGGCGCAGACGCAGATCTCGTCGTCTTTGCGCCCGACGAGTCGTTTCGCGTCGAGCCGGCCCGGATTCAGCATCGGCACAAGCTGACGCCGTACGACGGTGAGACTCTTTTCGGTGTCGTACGCGGGACGTACGTGCGCGGTCAACGCGTGTACGATGGTGCCAGTTTCGGATCGGCGCCCACGGGGCGCTGGATTGCGCGAGAGGGACCATGACGGATTTCACGGACGGTGTAGATCTCGCTTCCGTTCGCCTTGGCGGCGCGGTGTTGCTCGCCAACGACGAGTTCTTCGCGGAGAAGGAAAACCTCCTCAAGCCGGCGGACGCGGTATTTCTGCCGCACGAGTACACCGACCGCGGCAAGTGGATGGATGGCTGGGAGAGTCGACGAAAGCGCGAGGCCGGCTTCGACTGGTGCATCGTGCGGCTCGGGGTGCCCGGCGTGATTCGCGGCGTCGTCGTGGATACGAGTTTCTTCCGCGGGAACTACCCGGCGCAGTGTTCGCTCGAAGCCTGCGCGGCGCCAACGGATGCTGCGCTGAGTGAACTGGTCTCGCCGGAAACTGTCTGGACCGAAGTTCTTTCGAAGTCCGACCTTCAGGGCGACTCGAAGAACATGTTCGCAATTCTCGATCCCTGTGCCTACACCCACGTGCGACTGAACATATTCCCCGACGGCGGTGTCGCGCGACTTCGGGTCTTCGGCGACGTGATTCCCGACTGGCGGCGCATCGGTCACGCACGCGGAGAAGTGGACGTCGCGGCGATCGAGCATGGCGGACAAGTGCTGACTTGCAGTGACATGTTCTTCGGCGAGCGCCGCAATCTGATCATGCCGGGGCGTGCCGTGAACATGAGTGACGGCTGGGAAACCCGACGCCGTCGCGGGCCAGGGCACGATTGGGCGCTCATTCGGCTGGGGGCAACGGCCTCGATCACTCGAGTCGAGATCGACACCAACCACTTCAAGGGCAACTTTCCCGACACGTGCGACATTGAAGTGTGCGACGCGTCGGGTGCTTCGACGGAGGCACTCACGGCGGCAGACAACACGTCGTGGCGGCCCCTTCTGCCTCGGACGAAGTTGCACGCGCACACGCGCCATCGCTTCGAGGCACAACTCGTTAACAGCGGCGCGGTGACTCATCTACGCATCAACGTGTATCCCGACGGCGGTGTGAGTCGCTTGCGCGTGTACGGCACGCTCGATCGCGACGCGCGGCTGGCGCTCGGGCTCGCACGGTTGAATACTCTTCCCGCGAGCATGACGCTGGCTGAGTTGCGCGCATGCTGTCATTCGACCGCGTGGGCGCGTGCGATGCTCGGAGGACGACCGTACGGCTCGGTCGGCGATGTGCTTGCACGATCGGACGCTGCATGGAGAGCGACGTCCGCGAAGGACTGGCACGAAGCGTTCGCGGGCCACCCGCGTATCGGGGAGCGGAACGCAGCGGCGGGTCAGAGCGCGACGGCGCGGGCCTGGGCATCAGGCGAGCAGGCCGGCACGGACGGCGCAGGGGCCAGCGTCCGTGCCGAGATTGCCGAGGCGAACCGTGCGTACGAAGCAAAATTCGGGTTCATCTACATCGTCTGCGCGACCGGCAAGACGGCCGACGAGATGCTGGCGACTGCGCGCGCGAGAATGAGTCACACGGTCGAAGAGGAACTCGCGGTTGCGGCCGCAGAGCAGCACAAGATCACGCGCATCCGATTGGAGAAGTTGCTGGAGCCATGAGCGGAATCACAACTCACGTTCTCGACACATCGCGCGGTCGTCCGGCCGCCGGCGTGAACATCATCCTGGAGCGTCGAGAGGACGCCGGATCGTGGTCTCTTGTGGGCCGCGGCACGACGGATGGCGATGGTCGACTGCGTACGTTGGTGCCGCCGGAAACTGCCAATCGGACGGGCGTTCATCGCATCACGTTCGACACGGGCGCGTACTTTCGCGCGCTAGGAACGGAGGGGTTCTACCCCGAAGTCGTGGTGGTATTCGACGTGCGCGACGCAAGCCAGCACTACCACGTGCCATTGCTGATCAACCCGTTCGGGTATTCGACGTACCGCGGGAGTTGAGCTTCGCGAGCCGCGCCTCGGAAGGAAGAAGTTCAACAGGGATGCGGGGAGGGAGGGAGGAGCGCCGGCACAAACCGGCAGGAGGAAGTAGGTGAGCTTGAGGAAGAGACATCAACGAATCAAGCAAGTCCTACCCCGGGAGGAGTCCGCCCCCGGGAAGCGAAATCTTGCGCAGTGCGGGGCG